>ERZ842401.5982-NODE-5982-length-13203-cov-3.181472_pt1 | contig 13203 bp, 13 predicted proteins | sample MGYA00521270_ERZ842401 | MGnify/ENA primary metagenome ERZ842401 (study PRJEB31892, sample SAMEA3878208) | bioreactor metagenome | biome: Moose rumen | place: Sweden | collected 2011-10 | study: EMG produced TPA metagenomics assembly of the PRJEB12797 data set... | reverse complement strand
ATCACAAAAATAGGCTCTAATCCAACAGGTATTATATAAAATATAATAGGGGCCTGAATAATCAGACCCCTAAGTTAAACAATTTTATTATATTTCTTATAGTTCAAGAGATTCTACATCTGCTCTTACAAGAGAAACTTCCAAATTTCCATTTCTGCAACGAATCTCATCAATAAATTCTTTTTCTTTCTTTAAATCTTTTAATGTTATGTCATAATTTAATCTAAACATACTACCCATATCTGTTGTCTTAACTTTAATAAGTTCATAAGATGTTGTATACTTTTCCATTAAATCTGTAAATACTTCTGTATAATTAAGATCTTCTGGAATTGTAATTTTCAGCTTTTTATGAGATGGCTTTGCATTCTTGTCCCAGATATTGAAATAATTTAGAACCATTAAAACTAAACCTGCAACTAAGGCAAATATTGCACCATATCCAATATAACCCATTCCATAAGCAAGGCCTGTTGCCATTGTTACTAAAATAGTTACGATTTCTTTTGCTGTTCCTGGAGCAGATCTAAATCTAATTAATCCAAACGCCCCCGCTACTGCAACGCCTGCACCAATATTTCCATTTACTAATGCTATTACCATTGCAACTGCAGCTGGTAAAATTGCGGTAGTAATATAGAAGCTCTTTGTTGATGTAGATTTAAAGTATGTCATAAACGAGAATATGACACCTGTTGCTAAAGCAACACCTAACATTATAAAAAATGATCCCGTTGTCATTCCATCACTAAAAATTGTATCAAACATTAATTTACCCTCCTCAAACGTTTATTAATATTTAAATTGATTTTAATATTTCTCTTTTATATGCTGTTCCATATTTTGAAAATGATGTCTTTCTAATTTTATTATCAGAAAGATAATTAATTAGCCACAATGGAAAAGCTCCACAACCTTTAATCTCAACCATAACATCACCTTCATTTAATAATCTTTTACCCTCTAATGATGTATGCAAATTAAGATCATCAGTTCTATAACGTATATTTCTATCGAATGTTATTCTCAATTCAGTGCCATTCTCAAAAAATGCTGTGCGGTCATAAAGGAGTAGCATTGAGGGTTTAAGGTTATGATAAAAATTTTTAAAATAGGTTAAAATGTTCATATAGGGAAAAGACCCTAAGAGGTCGTAACTCTTAAGGTCTTTCTTAACTCCCTAAACAAATTCGGCGAGAATTTGAATTAGAAGTCCTAGAGTAGCTAGGACTTTTTTAATTATTTCCCGTTTCATTTGCTCACCTCCTTTCCGCCAATTTCTCTTAACTAGTCTGTGTCGGAGGAGGTAATCGGAGCTTACCCTTAATTCAATTTTATCATAAAAATCGAACTCAAACACTCTGTTCAAAATTCTCAAACTGACTGTTCTTTTACACTTAATTTGGTTTTCTGACTTGTTTAATTTTAATTGTCTATTTATAGTAGTAAATCAGCTTTTACTTCTTGTTTATTTGTACAAATTTTATAATAATTCGTGTTTTTTGTAAATTTCTATAATTTATTTAATAATTCTTTATTTCAAAATAAAAATTTACCATTTTCTTCTTTAATTCTTCAAATTCATTTGTGACTGAGTGATACCCTATCGCATAACATTCTTCTTCGGGTTTCCAAACAGAATAGGCTTCAGTAGCCTTATCAATTTTTACTTTTGCATCATGACTATTTGCAAATATTTTTTTTGCTCTTATCTTCCAATTGCAATATGGTTCCCTAAAAAATCTGACATTTTTAATTTTCTTTTCTTTGAAAAGTTCGTTAATTGCATATCCCAAATTCTTATGATCTTTGTGCTGTTTTTCACCGTTTGAATGATAAATTGTTGCAACGGTTACGTTTTTTGGAAACTTACCCAAATAGAATTGAACAATATTTTTTGCATGTTCAATTCCTAAATTGCCATCCTTTGCCCTGTTTTGGTCAATATGAATGTTTATACTTTTTACACCTAAAGCGCAGCAGCTTTCGATAAATTCCCTATCTCTTGCTTTAATAAATTGCTCATCACTTAGATTATAAACATGTTTTCCTGTATGTTTTGGACATTCCTTACCGTTTCCCAAAACTTTTTTTATACTTGATCCGGATCCGTCTGTACAAAGAATAACATGCACATCTATTCCGTTTACTACGGATTGAATTATATCCACCCCCATACTTAGCAATTCATCATCTTGATGCGGAACAAAATAAAGAACGGCTTGATCCCCGTTCGGTGACTCAAATTGCTCATTAAAAATTTTAGAAATAAAATAATTTTCTCCAAACTTGCTATCAACCCAGAATCGGATATTTTCAAGAGATTGATCATTCCCTTCGGGCAATTTATTAATTTTATATAATGCGCAATCCTGCGAATTAGGTACATAACACAATTTTTTAAACCGTCTGGTTTGAACCACCGGAACATTTGAAAGAACTTCTATTGTTTTTAGCCAAAGATCATCTGTTAACAAACAAAGTTCTTCAATGAGTTTTTCATCTAAATACTCAAGTTTTAATATGCTGGGCGAAAACAAAGATCCTGCACCGTTTGTTGCAAGTAACCTCATCGACGGAACTTGAATATACTTGTTTTGCTCAAATTCAAAATTATCGTACTTTTCAAACTTGCCGTCACTGGATTTCATAAGGTGAGTTCTTGTCGCTGAAACTGCATTTGGAAAATTAAAATAAGAATACAGTAAACTTTCAATCAAATCCTCTTCATAGACCAAATCGTCATCTACTGTAATAATATTTCTAGGATATTTTTTAAAAGCATAAAAATACTTCTTGTGAGGTTTCAAGTTTTTACACCACTCTATTTTAAGTTTTGAGGAATTTACAAGAGAAAATAAATATTCCGGTAAATCTTTCTCCTTATTCTTAAATTCTTCTTCCGCAAGCCATAAAATTATCTTATTAGGTTGTATTGTTTGCTTAAACAATGACTCCAACGAGTCTTGTAAATTATTAATTCTTTTGGGATGAGATGTAAGCGAAACGATTAACTTTTTTCTTGTAAAAAAGATTAGCAACTTATACAGCTTTAACTTTAACAATATCTTCTTAAACACAAAGTTAATATTAGCACAAAAATTACAACAAAAACATCAACCGCCGATTGTAACTTTTTCAGGATGGGAAAAACTTTTTAAATGACTTTGCCCGAAGTTTAAATCTGCTTCTGAATTTTGATTTCGATAATTTGTCTAAAGTATCCATAACTATTTAATATTTTGAATTTCTTGTAATTTTTCTAAACCAGATACAAAATAAATAGTTTGCTCTATATTTTGCGCATTTAGTGTTGTTTTGGTTGCCAAAAATTCTCTAAATTCTTGTTCAAAAGTCTTTTCGTCTTTTTCTATATATATTGGATCAGAAAAAATATCAGCCAGAATAAATAATTCATTATCAAATTTCAGTGCGTTGCTAAGTTTTCATAATTTGAATATTTTATAGTATAACTCCCGTCGTGGTTATGTTCAAAAGCTTGAGTGTATTTTAAACCATTAGTATATATAACATCTCTTGTTCCGTCTGAGTTATAATTTGCTTCCCAACCGTTACCTTCTGCTCCATTGTTTTCGCTATATCCTGCAATTTTTTCAGATTGGGACATTATTTTTGTTAAATATTCTCGGAATTGTTCAGGAGTTCCCTTTACTCCTAATTCTTTCATTAGTGATTTCATATCTTTATTTGACAAATTTTCTATGTCGTTGTTCTTGGCTGCATGTTTAATAATTGCTTTTTTAAAATGTCTATTTCTTTTTCCTGCAAACCCCCGCCAAAACCCATTTGTTGTGTAAAATCGATAGGAACTTTTTTCATGAAAAACTTTAGTTTTTTTATAAAAATGTAACAAATTTTAACAAGAAAAAGATAACAATTAATTGTGAAAAAATTTTATATATTAAATTATATTAATTTTAGTTTTTAAATTAGCAAAATTATTTTTTAGAAATTTTATTACATTATGAAAATTTTTAGTGTAACAAATCCAGTCCTATTAAGATGTAAGAATGTAGTTAAACTTGGCGACCTTCGTGATATGGGTTATGTATCGGAGAAGGGAATAAATTTTTTGTCGGTTGACGCAAGAAAAAAATGTTCAAAAGCCATTTGTTTAAAAGGGCCGCAGTGTGATCCGCCGCATGAAGTGATAACTGTTTCGCAGGGGAATCGTATTTTATACGTTGGTGAAGGCAAGTTTGATAGTGTCGGTGTGCCTGAAAAATACTATTCAATGCCGGTCGAAATTGAACACTCTCATCCGCACGATACTCCGCTTAGTGTTGCGGATTATTATACTTTTTTAACTCATAAATATAAATCACTTATCGCATATACGCCTGATGGGAGATATTCAAAAATTTCCAGATTACAGGAGAAAAAATATCGTTTTTTCAATGAATTTTTCCAAAAAAGAGCAATGAAAAAGAAAATGGATATTGCCAGAAAAAATTTTGGGTATTCGCAATCATACTTTTTTAAAAAAACAAATTGGCTTTATAAAATATTAGAAAAAGGATATGATAAAGAAACTGCAGATAAACTGCAAAAAAGAGTAGTCGAATACGGGCAATCAATGAATGTTGTTTGGGAACTTATAGCTGAGCGTCTTGGTGTTAAATATGAAAATAATTTAAGAGAAAAGCCAAAATTTTCAATTTTTGAACGAACTTTAGATGTAATATTGCAAAGAAAACAAAAATCCTAAAGGACTATTTAATTGATTCTCTCCTTATGGGGAATGTAAAAATTATAATGCATTCATATAATTATTTTATGAATGCTGTTAACAAATTATTGCAGGCTCTAGGGGAAAATATTGATATGCATCCTAGTTCTTGGGCACTTGAACATCAATTTGTTTCAGGTATGCGCAAGTGGATTGCGAATATTGTGCCTGCCGAGATTTTAAGTCAAAGTGTAAAAGAAGCTGTTGAAATGTTAATTACATTGAGCCAGGATGGGATTTTTTATCCTCAGTTCCCTGATAAAATTGAAACACCTGATTATGGTGATAATTGGGGCGTAAGTGCTAACTATATTGAAATAAATAATCGTGCAATTGCACAAATGGGGGTAAATGAAAAAGATGAAAAAACTTGTAGAAATGGTTTATTAAGCGCAATCAAACTTCTTCCTGCAATTCCTCCGAGTGCAAAAAGCTGGGCAAATTGTGTTATTTTATCTCAAATTTTCCCAAATATATATGGTGACGGTTATAATAAACCTGCTGAAGAAGAAAATTCTATATACGGTATCAAGTTAAACGGAGGATATAGTCGAAATATTGTTGATTTTGATATTATTGGTAATATTTCTGCCTTTGAACAATTCCAAGCATTTAATGATCTGGCGCATTTTCATGGTTTAAAAACCGGATTTAGGACAGTTATTTCTGCAGATCAGATAAAAATTGTCCAATCTGACGAGAGTGATATAACATTTGACTGGAATAACAGTGAACATTTTAATTTGTTTTTAAATTCTCATATAGAGCTCATTAATATGGGTTTTGAAGCAATTTTTATTGATAGTGCAAAGCACATTGGCGGTTATGATATGGGTAATTATACCGGTGTTGGTGCACTGCCAGGTTATGAACAAATGCAATATATTATTCATGAAATACGAAGCAGAAGCAGGAAAACGCATCTGAGTTTTGTTGGCGAAAAAAGTTCTGATGATTTTGCACGATATGAAAATCTTGGGCTTACAACAGGAACCGGTTATATAGACCCAAAGGATTTTCATACTGTAAGAGATAAATCTATTAATCATAAATACTCAAAAAATTATTCTCCCGGAGTTGAGGTTTCTAATGATAATGATTCCGGCGGAAGGAGTTATGAAGAGCGCCTGCATAGAATCAACAATTCTCTTTTTGCGTATGAATATCCGAGTGATAAATTGGCAAGTTTTATGCAAATGGAAGATTTATTCCCGCTAAGATATGACACAAATACCCATCATCTTATGATGTCAAACCCTTCATATTCAACTGATGGAACCCCGCAAAGCCATTGGGAAAATTTGTTTGCAAAAGATGACGGGCGAGAATATAACAAAAAAGTAGCAGAACTCTTTATACATTCTTTGAATTTATAAAAAGGGTTATTTACCAAAAATTTCTGTTTTAATACTTTTTAAATTTCTTGTCAAATTTTCTCTTACGTTAAATTTCATACTAAATAAAAGATTTTTTGCTTGTACAAAAAACATTTCATACGCCGGGGAAAGAGCTCTGAACTTATTTAATTCATGCAATACGTATATTTCATCCTCTTTTAATATAACAGCACTTCTTTGGTGCGGTGTGTAGGGTAATTTGACTCCCTTTTCTTTTGTTCCAAAATCTATTATTTGTTCAAAAGTGCCGTGCCCGTCATATTTTTGACTTGCTCCATTCGGTTCTCTTGTGAAAATATAATTAGAGCGCCATGGAGTTCCCCTATAACTTTTTCCGTTAACTTTAACCTTTGCTATTCCGTTTTTATCTTCTAAAAATTCAACAACATCATTTTTACCGTCATTTAGAATACCTTTAAGACATTCCAAAAGGTTTTTGTTATCTTCGCCAAGTCCTTCCCAATCTACGGGTGTTTCTCTAATAACTTTATTTAATAATTTTTCCATTGTTTCATTCGGCACAATTTTAGAACCAAAAGCAGGCCTATTATTGATATTGTAGTTTTGAACATTGTGTATGCGCATAAAATAAATCCTTTTTACTCTACCAATGAATTAAACCGTTTAAAAATTTTTTTTGCTATCTTATTTATAGTTTTGATACCAAATCATGAAATTGTTTTTCAAGATTTTGGATTTCAATTTGAGATTTTTCTTTTTGGGTTTCACTAATTTTAGAAAAACGACTGTCTATACATATTTTTAAGTGATCAATCCTATCTCTAATCTGAAAAGCTTTTTCTGCATCTTTAAGTTTATAATGTTTAAGTAAATACATTGTAAAATTTTCATTATAGCTAACATAAGATTTGCCGTCAGGTGCCAAAAGTCCTTCTTTTATATATTTAGTAACTTGTTCTTTTGTATAATATTTGGCGACCTTGTCGGCGTCTATAGCGTGATGTCCTACAAATAAATGGAAGTCTTTCAATTCCGGCACGTTATTTATCCCTAATTCTTCCGCAACCAATTTTGGGTATCCCATTAAAGGTTCTATATTTAAATCTTCGTTGTAACGATTGAATGGGTATTGGTGTCTTAAGTCTTCGGCTAATAATTTTTGATATTTTTCGAATTCGCCTTTTTCTATCAATTTATTTTTTTCTTTTCTTGCTTTTTTTAATACTCGTATAAGTTTTATTGCAACTTTTTGTTCATCTTCTGTTAAACCGTTTGTAATTTTTCTGGCATCAACTTCACATAAGTCAATACCTTGTTTTTTAATATTTGATAAATGTTCATACATTTTATTGATGTCAATAAATACTCCACTTTGATTTAGTTCAAAATTTAATCTGGTTTCGCTGAATAGCTTATTTACAAGATTTCGCCAAATGTATCTTGTATGCGGATCCGGGATATATCTTTTATTTTTTGCCCTTCCTCCGGCTTCTATACCGATACCGCGTATAGAATTATGTTGTGCTTCTGCCTGTAGATTTGCCCCCAATTCGTCCCAATTATAATAGTATTCTCTGGAGCGTAATAAACGTGGCAATAATTCTTTTTGAGGGTGCTTTTCGTCTATAAATTTTGACAGAATATATCCGCCAGGTTCATCTTGGGCAGACACTTGTGCCATAAACGGTTTTGCAAATCTCCCTTGAGAACATCTTTTGTATATTGTGAAAACATTTTGAGGTTCGTAATATGTACCATGCCCACGTTTGGCTACAAAATCGGAGCACCCATTAAATGTAGACAATGCATAAGGATAATCTCCGACTGTTATTTTTGAACAGTATTTTAATCTGCCTGTTCCTGCATATTCTATTTTAATGTCTTCCCGTTGCAGTAATTGTTTTAGCTTTTTGAGCAGGGCATTTTGTTCTTCATTCCAATTTATTTTTGCAGATTCATAAACGGTTACACTTTGCTCCCATAATTTTTTTGCAAAATCAGACAAAACTTTGTGAACACTTTGTGTTAATTCGGCTCTTTGCTCCGGTTTTACTTCCCTTATCCAATCATATGGTAAGGTGCCTATCCTTCTTTCTGTTGAAGGATAGGTGCCAAAATATTTATAAAGTTCATTGTTGTCTATACTTGCTCTTTTTACCATATGGTATAGATTTTTTGGGGGTAATGCAATATTCATTATATATTTCCTTTTATATTTTATATATGTGCATGAATACATATAAAATATAAATTTGCTACTTTATATATAAAAATTTTATAAATATTTATTTTTTATATTAGAATTTCCAAATAGGAGAATATATTATTGCAGATTTTTGTTCATCAATTTTAGCTTCTTTAATTTTTTCTTTTTTTGTTGCCCATTTGGTGATATTAGCTAATTCTGTCGCTATTTCATCTGCGGATAAAGATTTGCACATTTCTTGAAAAATTTTTGTCAAAATTTGTCTGTGTGTTGAGCCTATAATATAATTCTCAAAAGGTTTTGAACTTTTTGAGATAGTTTTTTCGACTTGATTTTCCAAGGTTATGATTTTTTCAAAACCTTTTTTCAAAATAAAATGAGTTGTTTGTTCGTATTGTTCTAATTGGTCTTTTCTGTGTTCATTATACAATGTTACATCAGGCAAACCTTTTGTTTTTGCTTGAAACAATTTTTGTACTTGTTCAAATTTTTCTGCAGGGAGCTGGAGATTATATGCACGAAGCGAACCTTGAAAATTCGGTTGTGAACAGGGTTATTAATTGATAACATTCTTCTTCTCTTTTTTTCTTATCGTATTAATGTTTATAAAAATTAAACTTGCTGGTTATATTTATATTTTTAATATTTCATAAAATAATGCTATAATTAGCTCACATTAAAAGTAAAAAAAGGAAGTATAAATGAGTATAAAATCAGATAAGGCTAAAGAATTATTTAAACAAGGTTATAATTGTTCTCAAGCGGTATTAGGAGTTTTTTGCGAGGAATTTGGTATGGATTTTGATACTGCAATGAAGGTTGCATCGTCATTTGGCGGCGGTATGGGCAGAATGAGAGAAGTATGCGGTACGGTTAGCGGTATGTTTATGGCAGCCGGTTTGGCTTTTGTATCCTCGAGTGATTCTCCGGCAGAAAAAGGGGAACATTACAAACGAATACAAGAACTCGCAAGAAGATTTAAAGAACAAAACGGCAGTATTATATGCAGAGAATTGTTGCAAGGTGTTGAAAACTCTACTTCCCCTACCCCAAGTGAAAGAACTGAAACATATTACAAAAAACGCCCTTGTGTTGAGCTTGTAGGTGATTCTGTAGAAATTTTTGAGAAATATTTACAAGAAGTAAAATCTGAAGTTTTGTAAAAAAGATGTTTACTTCATCACAAATTTGGGATTATTATAACTGTAGTAGAAGATTAAATTTGTGTGAGGTGGCGTTGTGAAAAAGATATTATCAGTATTGTTGGTTATAATATTGTCTTGCGGGATCGTTAACGCAAAAGGTTCTTCCGGTGGCTCTTCTCACGGAGGCTCAGGCGGGGGGCATTCTTCACATGGGGGTGCATCGCATTCAGGCTCATCTCACGGAGGTCCTTCACATAGTGGTCCATCACATTCAGGGCCGTCACACAGTAGTCCTTCACATGGCGGTGCGTCGCATTCAGGACATTCTAATTCACATTCTAATCATTCTTCAAACAGTGACTCTCATCCGGTTTATCTTATCAATAGTAATCACTATCAGGAAGAAGTTAAATTCCCGAATTGCGATGAGCATTATGCTATAACGGATGTAACGAAAAATTATTATTCTGACGGCAGCCAAAGAATTTTTACCAATAGTACAATATTCAACGCTGACGGAACTATATTGGAATCTGATTGCTTAAGTCTGAAACATACTGTATATGAGGGGCTGCATTATTTTATTATCAGAAAAAGCAAAGGGTATAAAATTATTGATGACAAAGGACAAGTTTTGACATTCCGTAAATATACAAGGATGGAGGAACTTAAACCTAATCGAATATTGGCCCGACATGACAAAAAATACGGCATTATTGATTTAAAAGAAAATATAATTGTACCTTTAAAATATCAAGATTTGGAACAAAATAGTGAAGATGTATTTATTGCAAAGTTGAATGGGTATTACGGGATTATTGATATTGAAAATAATATTCTTGTTTATCCTGATTGCGAAAAGATTAAACCACTGCATGACACTTTGGTATTAAAAAGATACCACAAGTATGGACTTGTAAAAGCCAATGGAGAAAAGATTTTAAACCCGCATTATGACAGAATTAAAAAATTAGGTGAATATATTGTTGTAAGACAAGACAAAAAGTATGGAGTCCTTGATAGTGAGGGTAATTTCATAAGCGAAATAATATATATGGATATTAAACTTGAAAGAAACAAATTGAGAGGAATGAAATATAAAAATAATTGGGTTGATATTTTGTAATAATTTCACTTTTAGGAAATATTGCCCTATAATTTTGTTATGAAAAAGTTTGACTTTTTTAATCAGTATAAGGATCCGGTTATTGTTGTAAGGGATTATGAAGATGTCGTTTTTAAAAACAACGTCTTTTGCCGTGTTTTCCCTCAGTTTGATACTTTGAAAAAATTTGCCCACAGGATGAATTTTGAAATGTGCCCTATGGATAGTGAAAATACGGATTTATATTCCCCGATATTTCAGGCGATAGTCTCAAAGGAGAATTTTTTTGCAAATATTTCTTATTCTTCATCTGTCGGAAATGCTGTGTATTACGATATGACATCAATAAAACGCGGAATTTATACAATATTCTTGTTTGTCGATGTAAGTTCCAATGTTATGCTGAAAAATAACATACAGGAACAGCAAAAAGTTCTTGAAGAATTGGCGAAACTTCAGGAAGAAAATGATGAGCTTCAAAAAATCAGACAAAAGGCTCAAACTCAAGCTTTTAAAATTGCGTTGATTAATAAAGTGTCTAATATTATAAGAGAATCAATGAATATTTCGGATATTTTAAATTCCGTATTAAAAGAACTCTCAATAATGTTTGGATGTTTTCGCTCATATTATGCACATTTGCAAGGAGATGGGAAATTTAAAATTACCGAGGTATACGGTGAGAATGAAGCACTAAAAGGAGAATCAATACAATTTGATGATTATGTATCCGATAAGATAAATAAAAAGGAGATTTCTACAGGTTATTCCATGGCTGAATATGTTGGAGCAGCTCCGTTCAAGCAGTCTGTATTGAGAATTGTTGTGCCGATATATCATCTCCAAAAAATGATGGGTGTACTTGTATTGCTAAGTTATCAAAAGCGAGAACTAAATGAAGAAATCGAAATTCTGGATGCAGTTTCTTCTCAACTTGGCAACGCAATTATAAGGGCGGAGCTATATCAAAAGAATGCTCAGAACGTTAAGGATTTGAGAGAGGCCTTGAATCAACTAAAAGAAACTCAATTACAACTTATAAATTCTGAAAAAATGGCATCTTTAGGTCAGCTTGTCGCAGGTATTGCCCATGAAATAAATACTCCTGTTGCTTCTATAAAATCAAATAATGAAATACTTGCTAAAATTTCTAATAAAATAGAGCAAGAGGATATTAAAGATATGTTTTCTCAAATCAATTCCATTGACAAAGAAGCTATTGACAGAATAAGTAAAATAGTTACTTCACTGAAAAAATTTGTACGTCTTGACGAGGCTGAACTTCAAGAAGCCGATATAAACAAAGAAATGGATTTAACTCTGGAAATTATCAGGCATGAAACAAAAAATAAAGTTGAAATAGAAAAGAATTATGGCGATATTCCGCTTATAAAGTGTTATCCGAATATGTTGAATCAAGTCTTTACAAATATTCTTGTTAATGCGTGCCAAGCAATAGAAGAAAAAGGGAAAATAGTTATAACTACTGAGTATGCGGATAATGTTTTAACAATAAAAATAAAAGATAACGGAAAAGGGATTCCAAAAGAAGAATTGAATAAAATTTTTACGGTCGGGTATACTACAAAGGGTGTAGGAGTGGGCACCGGATTAGGGCTTGCAATCAGTCAAAAAATTATAGCAAAGCATAATGGCGAAATATGCGTACTGAGTGAAGTCGGCGTGGGTACAGAATTTATTATTACTATCAAATGTTAGTAATAAAATGTTAAATTTTTGCAATACACAATATATTATAAAAACATTTATAAAAATTTGTAAAAATATTAACTTGGCTGAGGCACAAAATATAAAAATGTGATATTATATGACTACCGAATGATTAAGTGTCGGAATTACCCTTAATAAAAATAACACCGTGAGACCAGTAAGTACAAAGGAAAAGACAAATAAAAGTTTATGAATTGTAAACATTGTTAACAAAAGTATTACAAAAATAGCAATAATATTCGCGACAATTTTTTTATATATAAGTAAGTAGTGTGAATATTGTTATAGTGTCGGAGGAAAATAATGACAATTAGTGTGAATAGTAAGAAAAAACAAGTTAAAAAATCTTTTGATGAACTACTTAATGATTTAAGAACAAGTAATTCTGAAAAGGTTCGTTACAATGCAGCTCGAATACTTGGTGAAATGGGTGATTCAAAAGCTGTTGAACCTTTGATTGATGTTCTTAAAAATGACAAAAACGGTTCAGTAAGATTGTATGCAGCAAGAGCATTGGGAGAACTTGGCGATTCTAAAGCAACACTTCATTTAATTGAGTCTTTGCGTGAAGACAGAAATGTTGACGTAAGAGTTCGTGCGGCAAGAGCACTTGGTCGCTTGGGCGGTGCAATCGTTGTAGAACCTTTGGTTGAAGCATTAAATGATGAAAATCCTCAAGTATGTATTACAGCTACAGATGCCCTAATTGAAATTGGTGATGTTGCAACTGACGCTTTGATTGATTCATTAGACCATGAAAAAGTTAATGTCAGATGCGATGCAACACGTGCTCTCGGTGAAATTGGTAACAAAAAAGCTGTTGATAAGGTAATAAATATGTTGTATGACGAATGGGTTAACGTAAGAATTTATGCGGTAACTTCACTCGGCAAATTGAATGATGCAAA
>ERZ842401.5981-NODE-5981-length-13203-cov-5.857545_pt1 | contig 13203 bp, 11 predicted proteins | sample MGYA00521270_ERZ842401 | MGnify/ENA primary metagenome ERZ842401 (study PRJEB31892, sample SAMEA3878208) | bioreactor metagenome | biome: Moose rumen | place: Sweden | collected 2011-10 | study: EMG produced TPA metagenomics assembly of the PRJEB12797 data set... | reverse complement strand
GGAAAAAGATGGCTGGGCCGAATTCAACGGCATCATGGACCTGATCTCCCAGGCTATGTCCGGCGAAAACCCGGAAGAAGCGATTCAGAAGCTGATCGAAGCCATGCCGGAGCATGCCGAGGAGATCCGGACGTTTGCGGAAATCTTTTCCACGATGTACGGACAGGATCAGAAATAACCGTCCGCCGGCCGTCCTGTTTCATCAACATACAGGCTGAGAGGAGAAAAGAACATGAAAAAACAGATCATTTCCCTTTTGCTCATTGCCGTCATGGTGGCCATGCTTCTTCCCACGGTGGCATTCGCCGATTACTACGGCACCCAGTGGGTCTATACGGATAACGGCAAGAGCCTGAACGTCCGCAGTACGCCTTCGACGGGAAACAACATCATCGGTTCCCTGAAATACGGCGCGGAGGTAACGGTTGTTGAAATGTACAGCAATGGCTGGGCCCAAATCCTGTGGCAGCAGAATGCCTACGGCGAATTTGGCGTGGCGTACGTGCAGCGGCGGTTCCTGGTGAATCATAAGCCCACCTCCCAGCCCGCGCAGCCCAGCACAGTCCCCGCCTCTGGCGGCACGGCCGCCACGGCGGATTTGGCCAAGGCGTTTTCCACGATGAACGACGAATTCAGAACGGGCAAGCTGGTTGCCAAACCGTTTACTGTGTACGCCCGTCCTTCCCGGGTCTCCGGCTGGGTGAACCTGCGCTGGGCCCCCTCCACGGAAGCGGAAAGGATCGCCACCTGCCCCCAGGGGAAACAGCTTACGGTTATCGGCGAAACCAGGAATTGGTATCAGGTGCAGGACCCGCAGACCGGTATGATCGGCTTCATCAGCAGGCAGTACGTGTCTGCTCAATAAACGAGAAAAATGGAGGGCGATACAATGAAAAAGGTGATTTTGATCCTGCTTTGCCTGGCACTGACGCTGAGTTTTGCCTCTGCTGTTGCGGAAACCGCGGAAAAGACGGCCATCGGTACCATCAGCATGAACGGCGCCTTTGAGCTGCGCGGCGTGCTGCCCGAGGGCTATCAGCTGACCGTCATCACGGAGGAGCCGGGGCACTATCTCGCTTCCCTCTCCGCGGACGACAGCAAGCCGGCGATGGTCATTTCCATTGCATACGATGAATTGATGTCCGAAGTGGATCGGCTCAATGATCTGGACGAAAACGCGCTTGCCAAAATCGAGGCTACCTTCAAAGCCGAGGACGGCGTAGAAGTAACCTACATGGAAACGGCCCTGGGCACGAAGCTGATGGTGGTCAAGGAAATCGTGGACGGCGTGGACTATGTGGATTTTTACACGATCTACAAGGGCTATGAAATCGAATTTGTGCTGACCCAGCCCCAGGCCACCGCGGGACAGCCGATCACCGACGAGCAGATCCAGACTGCGGTCAAATTCCTGAGCGATCTGGATTTCGTGCCGGTTCAGTAATTCTCTTTCAGCAATATGCCTGCAGTGTCACCTGGGCGCTGCAGGCATATTGTCCAAATCTGAAGGAGACCGCCCAATGACCGGTTTTCCGTCTGATCGTGAATCCATCAGGTGAACAAGGTTGAGAGGAGATGCGTTCTGGTGGAAAAGCTGATTCCTGTCCTGCTGGCGGCTGCGTTGCTATGCATAGCATGCTGCTCTATCGCCGAAGAAACGGCACAGCCCGAAATCCTGGCTGTCTATTCCTCCCCGGAGGCACAGATCATCACGAATGATGACCAATCCAAAGCGCTGGCCGATACCGTGATCTTTCTGTATCAGGATCATTCCTACGTCCAGTATGTGGATCATGAAAGCCGGTACGAGATCTATACCAAAGGAACCTTCCAGGTCAACTTTGACTGGACGGAGCCGGGCTGGCAGGATAAGATGCCGCATATCCTCACGATCCACGCAGAACAGCTCCATACAACGGAGCATCAGTTGGAATCGGCTGACCTCGCCTTTGACGTAAACCTGGATCGGTCGATGGAATGCTGTCTGTACCCGGACAATACAAATCCCGATCAGCAGCTTGCCGCCGCGTTTATGCAGGTGGACAAGCAAAAGCTGGTCAGGACGGATGGCAGCGAAGCCTATCTTCCCACCCTCTGGTTCTACTATGACGATGGGACGTTCAGGCAGTTTGCGGTCACAGAGGGAAACGAAAACGTGCTGTTCAGCTGCGGGAGCTATATCGTGACGGACGGCGTGTTCACGGATGAATCCGTGCTTACGATCCATCGGACGCAGAAATATCAGGACGGCGTTGGCCTGGCAGACTACGATTCCACCCACGATTACCGGATCGGCGATCTGGATTTCATTCGCGTTTATCCGAAGGCGGATTCGGGCTTCTGGAGCTCTGAGATTACGGACGGGATCTTTGAAAGGATTCAAGGGAAATCATTTAAGGAAGACTGCACGCTGCCCCGGGAGGATTTAAGGTATCTGCATGTGCTCCATGTGGGGCTGGATGGCGAAACCCACGAGGGAGAAATGATCGTCAACTATCACATCGCCCAGGACGTGCTGGATATTTTCCAACAGCTCTATGAAGCAAAGTATCCCATTGAAAAGATCCGCCTGGTTGACGAATATGACGCAGACGACGAGCTTTCCATGGAGGACAACAACTCCTCCTCCTTCAATTTCCGCTTCATTTCCCACACCACCCGGGTTTCCAAGCATGGGCTGGGCCTGGCGGTAGATATCAATACGCTGTATAACCCTTACACGAAGGTGGTTGACGGCGTGCGCATCGTGGAGCCAATCACCGGAGAGCCTTATCTGGATCGGGAAGCGGACTTCCCCTGTAAGATCGATCACGATGATCTGTGCTACCGTCTTTTCATTGAGCATGGCTTTGAATGGGGCGGCGACTGGGAGGATCGCAAGGATTACCAGCACTTTGAAATTCCCACCGACGTGATCAACGAATGGTATCCCGATAACCAATAAGTCTGTTTCAGCTTTTCCTGTTTTTCTATAGCGCTGATCCCGTATTTGCGTTATATATGGGACAAGATGGCGTAGAGTCAATTTTGAGGAGGCAAAAAGCATGAAAAAACTGATTTCTTTCCTGAGCGCACTGCTGCTTGTCTGCTTTGCGGCAGCCGCTTTCGCCGAACCATACGTGTCGAACCTTTACAAGCCGATCGTGCCCGAAACGCTCAAAGCGCTGCTTGGTGGAAAAAGCTTCCATGCCCGCGTCAACGGGATGGAATCAACCGGCCAGGATGAGGACACCAAATTCAGGATTTCGATCACCGTCTGTGAAAGAGATCGTTTTGACGCGGCAGTGATCGAGAATCTGGCAGTGCATGATATCCTTCAGTTCGGAAACGGCGACGCCGCGATGGTCATGGAAGTGATCCCTGATGAATTCGGCGTCACGGTAAAGGGCGGCGAAGATGTCTATTCCTTCTATAAGGAGGAGGACGGAAGCTATACCGTCACCACGGATACAGATTTTCCCTTCTGGACGGAAATCTTCACTGTCACCGTTCCGCTGGAAAAAGACGTCCGCTTCCTGGACTGGAGCGATCCGGCAAACCTGGAGGAGCCTGTGCAGCGGGGATTTGACGCGCTGCTCGATCTTCTGCTGGAGGATACAAACTTTTCTCCGTACAATACGCGGGTCACCTTTGATGAGAATGGAAAGCTGGTTGAGTTCCTCTACAATTACTCTCCCTGGAACTGAACCTGTCTCAGCATCAACAGGCAGTTCATTTACTCCGCGCTGAGCGGCAAAAAAGGGCAGATTATGTGCGTGAAGTCTTTCTACCTCCGCTGGGACAGTCTCAACAAAAAGGTTTACCTCGTTAAGAAATGACCGATCTGCCTGGCCGCGGCTTCAGACGCCTGTATAAGAAATGCACAGAATGCAGCCAATGGATCAAAGACTGATCGGGAGACGCCGTATCACATGACTTCCGCCTGGGGATGGAGAGGCTGTCGGGGCGAGAAAAGAGGAGAATCCGATGGAAAACGGACTGTTCAGAAAAAAGAGCATGGAGCGCATTTCCTCCCCGGAGGAGCTGCATGATTACATGCGCGTCACCAGCCCCAGGCTGTGGATGATCCTTGGCGCAATCGTGGCGCTGCTGGTAGGCTTTATCGTGTACGCCTCCACGGCTACGATGGAAAACACGATGCCCATCACGGTGTCATTGTCACACTATGAGATTCCGGGAGAGGATACTGCCAGCGGGGAGACGGAAAAACTTACAGGGATGGTGGCCTACCTTCCACATGCCATAAAGGATCAGGTGGATCTGGGTATGAAGGTCCGATTGGGAAAAGTAGAAGGCTATATCAGCTGGATTGGCGTGCAGCCCAATAACGAGGTCGTACTTGAGATTTCAACAGACAATCTTTATGTTCCGCTTCCGGAGGGGGACTACGAGGCAGAGCTGGTGCTGGAATCCACCACGCCCATCAGCTTCCTGTGGAATTGACGGGGGCTGTCTATGGCTGAAAAGAGAGTGAAGCAGCCCGTCAAAAACGGGATCGCGAAGGTGCCGGTGATCATGCAAATGGAAGCGCTGGAGTGCGGCGCGGCCAGCCTTGCCATGGTGCTGGCGTACTATCAGAAATGGATTCCCCTGGAGGTTGTGCGCGCAGATTGCGGCGTAAGCCGGGACGGCTCCAATATGAAAAATGTGTACCTGGCCGCCCAGAGCTATGGGCTGGAGGTGCACGGCTACCGCATGGAAGTGGAAGCCTTGAAAAAGGAGACTTCCTTTCCCTGCATCATCCATTGGAATTTCAATCATTTCGTGGTGCTGGACGGCTTCAAGGGCGACAAGGCTGTGCTCAACGATCCCGCCCGGGGCATGGTGCAGGTGCCCATGGAGCAGTTTGACCAATCCTTCACCGGCCTGGTGCTGACCTTCAAGCCCGGGGAAGGCTTCACGCCCTCCGGCAAGCGCAAGAGCACCCTGGCGTTTGCCCGGAAGCGCCTGAAGGGCGCGGCCCCCGCCGTGGCCTTTATCGTGCTGACCTCCATCATTTCTTATTTGTTCGGCATCATCAATCCCGTCATGTCCCGCATCTTCTTTGACCGGCTGCTGACGGGGCAGGCCCCGGAATGGCTGCGTCCCTTCATCCTCGCCATGATCCTGCTGGCGGGCTTCCAGATCGTCGTGCAATGGGCACAAGCCGTTTACAGCCTGAAGATCAACGGCAAAATGGCCATCGAGGGCAACGCCTCCTTTATGTGGAAGGTATTGAAATTGCCCATGGAGTTTTTCTCCCAGCGCTTGACTGGCGATATTCTGCAGCGGCAGGGCACCAACGCCTCCATTGCGGGCACGCTGGTGAACACCGTGGCCCCGCTGGCGCTGAACACGGTGATGATGCTTTTTTACCTGGTGGTCATGCTGCGCTACAGCGCCGTGATGACCCTGGTGGGCGTGGCTTCCCTGGCCCTGAACCTCGCCGTGGCCCGGTATCTGTCCAACAAGCGCATCAATCTGATGCGGGTGGAAATGCGGGACGCGGGCAAGCTGGCTTCCGCCACGCTGGCCGGCATCAGCATGACGGAGACCATCAAATCCTCCGGGGCGGAGGCCGGCTTCTTCCGCAAATGGAGCGGCTACCAGGCGTCGGTGAACACCCAGCAGGTGAAGTTTGCCACCCTCAACGCCCGCATCGGCCTGATCCCGCAGTTCATCAGCACGGCCAGCAATTATCTGGTGCTGTTCCTGGGCGTCAGCCTGGCGATGCAGGGCAGCTTCACCATCGGCATGATCGTCACCTTCCAGGGGCTGCTTTCCTCCTTTATGGGCCCGGCCATGACGCTGGTGGAAGCGGGCCAGACCATCCAGGAAATGCGCACCGAGATGGAGCGGGTGGAGGACGTGATGGAAAACCCGGACGACCCGGCATTGCAATACGGCGCGGATTGCGCATCGGAAGACTATGCCAAGCTCAGCGGCGATGTGGAGCTGAAGCACGTCAGCTTCGGCTATTCCCGGCTGGGCAATCCCACCGTGTCCGATTTTTCCATGCACCTGAAACAGGGGCAGCGCATCGCCATCGTGGGGGCCAGCGGCTGCGGCAAATCCACCGTCAGCAAGCTGATCACCGGGCTGTACCAGCCCTGGGCGGGCGAAATCCTCTTTGACGGCAAGCCCATTTCCCAGATCCCCCGCAACGTTTTTACCGGCTCCGTGGCCATGGTGGATCAGGACATCGTGCTGTTTGAGGATACCATTGCCAACAACATCCGCATGTGGGACGACACCATCGAGGATTTTGAAGTGATCTTAGCCGCCCGGGACGCCCAGATCCACGAGGATATCATGCAGCGGCCCGGCGGGTATCAGGGCAGGCTGACGGAGAACGGCAAGGATCTGTCCGGCGGCCAGCGTCAGCGCATCGAGATCGCCCGGGTGCTGGCCCAAGACCCCTCCATTATTATTTTGGACGAGGCCACCAGCGCCCTGGACGCCAAAACGGAATATGAACTGGTGAAGGCCATCAAGGATCGCGGCATTTCCTGCATTGTGGTGGCCCATCGGCTTTCCACCATCCGGGACTGTGATGAAATCATCGTGCTGGATAAGGGCCGTATCGTGGAACGGGGCACCCATGAGGAGCTCTATGCCAAGGGCGGCGCTTACGCCGAACTTGTGACCAGCGAATAAGAAAGGAGGACTTCTGTTATGGGTTGGTTTACCGAACAGATCAGGCAGCGAGCGGAAAATGACCAGAACGTATTGGAAGACTCCTTTTTCCGCATGGCCAGCGTGGTTATGGACAAGTGGGACGCGAATCGTCTGGAGGACGAGCGCCTGATCGCCAAGGAAGCTATCGACGACATCCTGAAATTCTATCATCAAAAGCCCGTCGAGATCCCGGATACCATCCGGGACGTGAACGACCAGCTGGAATATGTGCTGCGGCCCACGGGCCTGATGACCCGGGAAGTGGAACTGGAGGAGGGCTGGCAGAACGACGCCTACGGCCCCATGCTGGGCTATCTCAAGGAAGCGGGAACCGCGGTAGCCCTGTTGCCGGGAACGATTTACGGTTATTATTTCAAAGACCCTGCCACAGGCAAGAGAACCCGCATTACCCGGAAAACCGCCAGGCTGTTTTCCCGAGAAGCGCTGTGTTTTTATCAGCCCCTGCCCATGAAAAAGCTGGGCATTCCCGATCTGCTAAAGTACATGAAAAACAGCATCACCTACGGGGACCTGGTGGTGATCGTGCTGGCCACCCTGGCCGTGCAGCTGGTGGGGATGATCGAGCCCCGGGTGTACAGCCTGGTGACGGGCAAGATCCTGGAAGGCCACAATATGAACCTGATGGCGGGCGTAGGGGTGTTTCTCCTGACCAGCGCCTTTGCCGCCCAGCTGATCGGCCTGGTGCGCAGCCTTTTGATGCAGCGGATCAACACCAAAACCTCCCAGGCGGTGCAGGCCTCGGTGATGATGCGCATTCTGTCCCTGCCGGTGAGCTTTTTCCGCAGGTATTCCTCCGGCGAGCTGTCCAGCCGGGCGGGCAGCGTCAATTCCCTGTGCAGCATGATGCTGAATAACATTCTGTCCATCGGCCTGAGCAGCCTCCTGTCCCTGCTCTATGTGGCGCAGATCTTCAGCTTTGCCCCGGCGCTGGTGTGGCCGTCGCTGCTAATCATCCTGGCCACGGTGGTGATGAGTCTGGCGGTATCCCTTGTGCAAATCGGCATTTCGAGGAAGCGGATGAAGCTGAGCGCCGAGGAGCAGGGCATGAGCTACGCCGTGATGAACGGCATCCAGAAGATCCGGCTGTCCGGCGCGGAAAAGCGGGTCTTTGCCCGGTGGGGACGGCTGTACGCCAAAGGTGCACAGCTGGAATACAACCCGCCGCTGTTTCTCAAAATCAACACCGTCATCACCACGGCGATTTCGCTGATCGGCACCATCGTGCTGTATTATCTGGCGATTCAAACGAATGTGGGCGTCAGCCAGTATTACGCTTTCACGGCTGCCTATGGCCGGGTCATGGGCGCGTTCTCCGCGCTGGCCGGCATCGCCGTCTCGGTGGCCTCCATCCGTCCGGTGCTGGAAATGGCCGAGCCTATCCTGAAAGCCGAACCTGAAGTAGCCGCAGACAAGCAGCCCGTTGACCGCGTGACGGGGCACATTGAAATGAGCCATGTTTCCTTCCGGTATGAGGAAAACACGCCCTATGTGCTGAATGATCTTTCCCTGGATATCAAGGACGGGGAATATGTGGCCATCGTGGGCCGCACGGGCTGCGGCAAATCCACGCTGGTGCGGCTGCTGCTGGGCTTTGAAAAGCCGGAAAAGGGTGGGATATTCTACGACCGGCACGACCTGAACAGCATCGATCCCCGTTCTCTGCGCAAGCATATCGGCGTGGTGATCCAGAACGGCCAGCTGTTCCAGGGCGACATTTTCTCCAATATTACCATTTCCGCTCCCGATCTGACGCTGGATGAAGCCTGGGAAGCGGCGGAGATGGCGGGCATCGCCCAGGATATAAGGGACATGCCCATGGGCATGCAGACCCTGATCTCCGAGGGCCAGGGGGGAATCTCCGGCGGACAGAAGCAGCGGCTGATGATCGCCCGGGCCGTCGCCCCCAAACCCAGTATCCTGATTTTCGACGAAGCCACCAGCGCCCTGGACAACAAGACGCAAAAGCAGGTGTCTGGCGCGCTGGACAAGCTGAACTGCACCCGCATCGTGATCGCCCACCGCCTCTCCACCATCCGCAACTGCGACCGGATTCTGGTCATGGACAAAGGGACGATCATAGAGGAAGGCACGTATGATGACCTGATCGCGCAGAACGGCCATTTCGCCGAGCTGGTGGCACGTCAGCGGCTGGATGCGGCCGGATAAAAAGAAAGGAAGGAAAACCACATGATCCGTCTTTCCAACACCCTGAAGCGCTTGATGAAAGTCGGCGCGATCCTCTTCGGTTTGGCCTTCATCATCGCCGGCGTAATCGGCATTCGTCAGGACGACACCTTCCTTCCAACCAAGGCCGTGATCCGGTCCATGGAACGCACCTATGAGGCGATGGATTCAAACGAAACCGACACCTGGGAGGTCATGGTTGCATATTTGGTAGATGGCAAGGACTATGTTACTGATCTGGGCCAGAAAAAGGACGATTTCACAGTAGGCAAGGAAATCGATATTCTCTATAACCCGAACAACCCCGAGGGGATCGTTCTGCCAGGCAAGACGATCTGGTTCATCTTCATGATCGCAGGCGCGGCTGTCGCCGTCATAGCGGCGGTTCTGCTGGTAAGGGATTTACGCAACCGATAAAACACAATCGGATAGGAGGCATACAAATGGGTATTTTCAGCGGATTTTTCGGTAAGAAAGATAACGGTAGTGACAATTCGAGCAAATCCGGCTCTTCCTATGCGCCGTCTGTCAAGGGAGCGCCGCGTCAGCTATATTTTCTGACTGACACCGGCACGGCAAAGGCCGGACACCGGCTGGAGGACGCGGACAGAAAGGTGCTCTATGAAGCGAAGGTCACCAAGTTTTCCCTCATCGGTGCTACCGGCATGGATTTCATCGACCACGAGAAGGGCACGACCACGCCCCATCAGGTGGGCCACGAGATCAATACGGAATACAATTCCATCCTGATTGACAATCACTCCGGCTTCAAGCTCGACGGCGAAGATATCTGGAAACACCTCAAACAAAACGGTGTCGTCATCGAATCGAGCTTCATGCCTGGCAAACCCCTCTGGCCCCAATATCGGGTGCTGCGGGACGGCGAGGAAATCGGCTTGCTTGAGTCCAGCGGCGTGCACGTCCATGAGGAGGACGCCGCGCTGGATGGCAAACTGGCTAAGATAATTCCCGCTCGGGGCTATTTTCGCATCCAGACACAGGAAAAGAACCTGGATCTGTTGTTTGTCGTCGCCATGGCCTTTGCCAGGACCAGCGCCCTTGACGGCGAAGGCGGCAGTTTCGGCCTGCTGTTCGGCAAAAAGTAAGAGGAAAACGTGAATAACTATGGAAATCTCATTTCTCTACGCCATTCCCCATACGGCAGTATTGGACCGCTTCTTCCTGTCTGTAACGAAGATTGCAGGGTCTTATGGGCAGCTGTGGATGATTGTTGCTGTAGTTTTGCTGGTTTTCAAAAAAGACCAGGAGAGCAGGTGTCGCGGTGCTTCTTGCCTACGCATCTGTATTCCTAATGGGACAGCTTGTGCTGAAAAACTTGATTTCCAGGCCGCGGCCCTGCCAAATCGACCTGGATTTTGCGCTGCTCGTTTCCAGACCGTCCAGTTCATCCTTTCCATCAACCCATTCCGCATGGGCCTTTGGCGCTGCCACAGCCATTTTCATGCAGCATAGAAAGACGGGTGTCGCCGCCTTCATTGCCGCTGCCTTGATCGCCTTTAGCCGGCTGTATATGTTCCTGCATTATCCTACGGATGTGCTTGCTGGCATCGTGCTGGGAATCGCGCTAGGCGCACTTGCTCATTGGATCGTTGGGCGTTTATGGAAAGGATGGTCGCGGGCTGCTTCGACGTGCTTGAGAAAGAATAATAACGGGTGAATCTAATAAAGTCTAAAGCAAGGAAACAAAGATTGGTTCTGACAAACCAAAAACTTGCGTGGGTGGAAATGATCTACTGCAATTTGTGTACTTACAGCAATAGAGTTTAACAGTGAAACTCAAAATAATCTTAATTCACCCTTGACAAAGATCGTCTCATGACTATGAAAAGTAAAAAGAAACGATGCCTCCGGGAAAAGGAACGTCAGAGGAAAATTTCCAAATACCAACAGAAATACACCAAGGAATGCCACAGAGCAATTGAGCCGAGAGTTCAAGCACTCCTAAGAGCAAGTAAGATGTTTTTTTACGGATTTACCGGAAACCCACATATAAGCACCCTGTTTAGCTGCGCCATCTGATTTCAGACGGAACTCTTTTTAACCCCATAGGAGGCTGATTTCCATGCCCTATCTGATTCACCGTCTGGTGGTGCCGCCTTAGCGCATCACAATTATACCCGGAAGGAGGTTTTTCCATTGCAGGAAGAAGTAGAAAATAAAACAGTAACGCTCATCATCAACAGCACAAAATTTTCCGGCCGCGTACTCAAAAGCGCCATATCCAAATATCTGGCGCACAGGAGTGCTAAGCATCGGGAAAAGAAAATGGACAAGAAAGCGGAGAAACGGGCTGCACAAGCAAAAAAGGAGGGATATGGCTATGTAGTGCATCACGGAAAGCAAAGCGTCAAAGCGCTGATCGCGCAAAATCAGGGTGTCAACAATATGGACGTATCAGACAAGGATTTTAAAGGCTTTGAGAAGATCGCCCGGAAATACAATGTTGACTATGCCGTCAGGAAAACCAAAGGACATCCGCCCAAGTACCTGGTTTTCTTTAAGGCGCGGGACAACGACGCCCTGATCGGTGCTATGCAGGAATACACCCGGAAGAAGGAATACAAAAAAGATCATCCTTCTATTATCAAACGCCTGTCCAGGAATCTGGTTCAGAACATTCAGCAGGGGCGCGACCGAGTGAAAGAACGGAAGAAGGAACAGGTACGATGAACATCAAAAAGTATTTGCTCCCGAATATTCCGTATCTTTTTATCGGTTTGTATGCCTCCAAATTAGGCGAAGCATGGCGGCTGGCAGTCGGGAAAGACGCTGCTCAAAAGGTGCTGCATTATATGGATGGCTTGAAAGCGGCTTTTCAATCGTCCTTTCCCAGCTTCTATCCCACGGATTTGCTTGTGGGCTCGTTGTTTGCCCTCGCTTTCTGGCTGTTTGCTTACTCCAAACGTCTGAACCAGAAAAAATACCGAAAAGGCATTGAATACGGTTCAGCACGGTGGGGCACGGCTCAGGACATCAAGCCTTTTATGGATAAGGATTTCCAGAAGAACATTATCCTGACCGAAACAGAACGTCTGACCATGGCTTCCAGGGTGCCCAATCCTGCCAATTCCCGCAATAAAAATGTGCTGGTGGTTGGCGGTTCCGGCAGCGGAAAAACGCGTGGCTACGTCAAGCCGAACCTGATGCAAATGCACTCCTCATACGTGGTTACCGACCCGAAAGGTACGATCCTGGTAGAGTGTGGAAAGCTGTTACAGGATAATGGCTATCGCATTAAAGTATTCAACACCATCAATTTCCAAAAGTCCATGCATTATAATCCACTGGCCTATGTGCATAGCGAGAAGGATATTTTGAAATTGGTAAACGTGCTGATCACCAATACCAAAGGCGAAGGCAAGGCAGGAGATGAATTTTGGACGAAAGCGGAAACACTTCTGTACACCGCCCTAATTTCCTATATCTGCACGCACGGGCCGGAAAAAGAGAGAAACTTTGGGACTCTGGTGAGCATGATCAACGCTATGGAAGTCCGGGAAGAAGACGAGGATTTCAAAAATGTTGTTGATCAGATGTTCGATGAACTGGAGAAAAAGGAACCGCAACATTTTGCTGTGCGCCAATACCGCAAGTTTAAACTGGCGGCAGGTGTGACATAATGTACACGACATCTTACTTATGAGATATAAAGGAGATGATCACTGCAGGAGAGGAGAACTGAATACATGAAAAATCCCACGATTACAGCCTTGTATGAGCGGCTGAGCCGTGACGATGAATTACAGGGCGAATCAAACTCGATCACGAATCAAAAAAGGCTCCTGGAAGAGTATGCGCGAAACCATGACCTGACGAATACTGTTCACTTCACGGATGACGGCATATCCGGCACACGATTTGACCGTCCCGGTTTCATGACAATGATGGCAGAAGTGGAGGCGGGAAAGATCCACACGATCTGCGTGAAGGACATGAGCCGTTTGGGGCGTGATTATCTCCGGGTCGGTGAGATTATGGAGAAGCTGCGCAAACGGAGCGTCCGGCTGATTGCTGTAAATGACGGCGTGGACAGCTTCAACGGTGATGATGATTTCACCCCCTTCCGTAATATCATGAACGAATATTACGCGCGAGATACCAGCAAGAAAATCCGCTCTACCTTCGCTGCCAAAGGACGTTCAGGGAAGCACGTTGCCAGCACAACACCTTATGGGTATTTGAAAGACCCGTTGGATCATAATCAGTGGGTCATCGATGAAGAGGCCGCTCAGGTGGTACGCCGTATCTACCAACTGACGATCGACGGGTATGGCCCTTATCAGATTTCACGGATTCTCGCCAAGGACAAAGTTGAAATCC
>ERZ842401.5980-NODE-5980-length-13207-cov-7.196472_pt1 | contig 13207 bp, 6 predicted proteins | sample MGYA00521270_ERZ842401 | MGnify/ENA primary metagenome ERZ842401 (study PRJEB31892, sample SAMEA3878208) | bioreactor metagenome | biome: Moose rumen | place: Sweden | collected 2011-10 | study: EMG produced TPA metagenomics assembly of the PRJEB12797 data set... | reverse complement strand
CCGAAGAACGGATCAAATACGAAAATGACATGACAACTGAGCGCGACATACAGAATTACATTTCCTACGCCAGAGAAAAGGGCATTGAGGAAGGTCTTGCCGAAGCGGCCAGAAAAATGCTTGCAGAAGGATTAAGTGTCGACGTTGTGGAAAGATGCACAGGTCTTGCCAAAGAGCAGATCGAAGCTCTGAAAGCATAAACGGTTACAAGCTTCTTAACGCTATCCGGCTTCTTTAAGGTGTTCCGGGTCTCATTCTATCGTGATGACTTTGGACACCTTTTTTATGGAAACAGCTGGTTTTCATAAATAAATTATGGTTTCCTGCCCCAGCCGATTCCTCCGTGGAGCGCGGTGGCAAAGGGACCGTAGGTGTTTTCGAGGAATATCTGGAAGTGGGACCAAGAGTATTTGAAGCCCAAGAAGGTTAGCTCGGGAAGTAGAATTGCTTCACCTTCATATTGAGCCAGACCGAGTCCGAGCCCGGAGTAGACGGCACACGCTCTTTCGGGGTTCCAGATGCGGCGGTGCCTGAATGTGATGCAAGGAGAAAAGCCGGAATTCATACGTCCTGCAGGAATTTCATCATAGAGATCATAGCGGGGATTGCCGTTGGGATCCATTCCGAAGGCCCCGTATTGAAAGACGTTGTATATAGTCCATGTCAGACATCCTGTCAGAAGATATTCTGAACTTGGATTAACCCGCCAGACCCCCGATATTGTAATTGTCGGGGTGAATGCTAATGAAACAGTTTGCCCCTTTGGTGCCAGTTCCTCCCTCGTGGAAAAAAGGTCGCCGGATAATAGAGTTTGAACAGGATACAATCCGGTTCCGAGTTCCAGAGAGAATGCCTTTTCCTGCGCAAAGGTATAGCCCTGCGCAAATGAAGAGACCAGAACTCCAAGAATAAGTGCTAAGATAAGCCTTCGTGAAATCATTTCTTATCCAGGCTTATGACTATTGTCCTGTCCCGAAGATCAGTAAGGCTTGTATCCTTCTGTGTATACGTCCCTTCCGGATATACGAAACGTAGACATGAAGCCATTAATTTTCAGGTTTTTCTGCCGAGCCGGAGTGAATATAGCTTCTGTTCTCATTGACGGGCGCATTTCTGCCTGCCCAAATATAGACAGGGACAATTTCACTGAGGGCAGCATCTATGAGGATAATTTCTATGAAGTATGGGAGCGCAGCTTTGAGCGTTTCCGGGACAGGCGCTGGACCCGTCAGGGGATATGCTCTTCATGCAAAGAATGGCGGAACTGCCTTGGGAACGGCATGCATAATTGGCACGGTACGCATCCGGAACTTCTCCAGTGCCATTTTTCCAAAACCCTTGAGGCTCACCGGCGGAGCTAATTCCCTTTCTCTGTCTTCTCAACTTTATAAAGCCACCAGCCCCAATAATTGTCAACATCCTTGATGACATCCTTGGGGGACCAGTCGTCGTTGTAACAGCAGAAGGCATCTTTGGAGTTATTCAGGGTGTTGGTAAATTCCCATCCAAAGCGGGTGCTCTGCTTTATTGTATTCTCAAGAATCTTGTCGAGAACGGAGATTGGGTTGCTGGAGAAATCCTGGCCGTTGAATGTCATGTGCTCGGTAACCGCCCAATCGCGGAGGGTTTCTTTCTTTATCTTCCAGACCCTGTCGTAAGCTTTCTGGTTGGCTTTGCCCTCGGTAAGGTTCCAGTGCCAGTTGACCTGAATGATATTGGGAGCGGAGAGATTGCGAAGGAATTCCTCGGGGTCTCCGCAGCGGGCGGTCATGGTGTTTTCATCTGCATCAAGGTAGTCCGTTGCAATATAGGCGTTCTTTCCCGCTACGGACCGGAAGGCTTCAGCGTCTTCATTCACCCACTTGGCAAGGAACCAGGCCCTGAATTTGTTCCAGGTGGCATTTTCGATAAAAGAGCTGGATACAGGGAAGGAAGTAGGCATCTCGGAGGAAGCATCTGAAATGCCGTTTGCGGCGCGCCACTTGCCATACTCTTTCCTCGCGCTTTCGCTGTAGCAGAGATTGATTGTACCGGAGTATTGGGGTTCGACGGTCGTTTCGTAATACAGTATCTTCTCGTGAGGAAGGCCGCTTACAAGGTTTTTGATGAACTCATGAACCGTTTCCCGGTAGCCCTCATGGAAGATGGAGACAATCTTTGATCCTGTGCCATACTCGGTATCTGTCACTTGTTTCCCCAGATTGTTCACTGCATAGGCGTCTGGATATTTGCTCCAGAAGCCTTCCGGGATGGTGCCGCCGCCGACTGCGTAAGTCTCCACTCCGAGGCAGGGGTACATGCCCTTGGCGTAGATTTCATTTATCAGGTCGCCCAGGGGCTGGAGAGAAACGTCTATTTTCCCGTCCCCGTCAGTATCGAAAAAGTGCCAGTAGCAGATGATTTCTATGGTATTGTAGTACTTTCCCTTTAGGATGTCCAGTGCGGCTTTTACCTTCTCGCAGTCTTCTTTTGTCCCATAATTGGCAAGAGGTTTTGCAGCCTTGATGTAGGTCCATTTGCCGTCCAAATAGAATTTCCCGTCATGAATCGACCACTTGGAGTAGTCCACCAGAGGATTGGGGTTAATTTCCGGATTGGAAACGTCCTTTTTTGTAAGAGGAGTCTCCGGCTCTTCATTTTTGTCGCCACAGGATGGGAGCATTATACTCATGCAAACAAGGGTGGCGGCAATTAAAAGTATTTTTTTCATATTGGAGTGGTATTTTAGAGCAGTTCTTTGCGGATAAGTCCTACCGAGTCGAGATCTTCCCAAGGGAAGAAGCGGACGGAGCGGGTGACGGGTTTTCCATCTTCGTAGACAGTGACGTCTGCGGTGTAGGGCTTGCGGCCGACATGGCCATAGGCGGCAGTCGGAGCGTAGATCGGATTCTTGAGACCAAACTTCTCGATAATCATTCCTGGACGGAGGTCGAAGAGGTGGCTGATCGCTTCGGCTATGTCGCTATCTTTCAGTCCTTTCCGTGCGGTTCCATAAGTATTGACATATATACTTACCGGCTCTGCGACGCCAATTGCATAAGATATCTGGACGAGCATTTCGTCGGCGACTCCGGCCGCGACCATGTTCTTTGCAATGTAACGGGCAGCATAAGCTCCGCTGCGGTCGACCTTCGACGGGTCCTTGCCGGAGAAGGCTCCGCCGCCATGGGCGCCCCTGCCGCCGTAGGTGTCGACAATGATTTTGCGTCCTGTAAGGCCTGTGTCGCCATGGGGACCTCCTATCACGAATTTCCCGGTAGGATTAACATGGAGAAGGGTCCCTTCTGGCTGATCTTCGCCGGGGAGGGCAATCGGGCCGAAGAGGGCGGCGGTTTCGGCGGGAAGGGCGGCTTTGATCCTCGGAATCAGGATGTTCCGGATATCTTCAGCTATCTTCGTGTGCATCTTTTCATCGGTCGGGCCGAAGTCGTCATGCTGGGTGGAGATAACAATTGTATGGACTCGGACGGGTTTTCCGGTCTCTGCGTCGTATTCAATGGTGAACTGGGATTTGGCATCCGGACGGAGGTAGTCCATGATCCCGGGTTCATTGTGGCGGATATCTGCGAGAAGACGAAGGGCAAGATGGCTCAGGTAGAGCGGGAGCGGCATATAATCCTCTGTCTCGCTGCAGGCATATCCGAACATCATGCCTTGGTCACCGGCTCCCTGGGAGGCGGCATCGCCCCTGTCGACTCCGCGGAAGATGTCGGCGCTCTGCTCATGAATAGCGGAAAGCACTCCGCAGGAGTTGCCGTCGAACATGTATTCGGCTCTGTCGTAGCCGATTTTGTTGATTACGTTGCGGGCGACTGTCTGGACGTCCACCCATGTTTCCGAGGTGACCTCGCCCATCAGGACGACCATCCCGGTCGAGCAGAAGGTCTCGCAGGCGACCTTGGATTCAGGGTCGCGGCGTAGGAATTCGTCGAGAATCGCGTCTGAGATTTGATCAGCGACCTTGTCGGGATGTCCCTCGGATACAGATTCTGAAGTAAATAGATATGTTTTTCTCATAATAATAAAAAATAGCCCCACGGAAATCGTGGCGCTAAACGTTCCCTTTGCCGAAAATGCGGGCTGGATAAAACCCGCGAGGGTTTTTAGCATTTTTTAGAGTGGTTGCAAGCAATCAAATCTGTCCACGTTCCGTTTACCTGTGCAAAGGTAGAAAAAAAACAATGAATCGCAATAAAAACACTTTGCAAATTCAAAAATCCGCCGTAAATTTGCCGCCGGTTAGTGGGAAGAAAAAAATTCGAATACAACTATTCAATTTTTATATTTACCTAGTTTTATGAAGTCAGCTTTCAAAAGCATCGTACTCGCCATCACATTGTTGATAGCGGGTAATGTCGCCTTTGCCCAGATGACGACCGCTTCCATCAGCGGAAAGATTATCGACGGCAATGGGGAGACCATCGTAGGTGCGGCAGTCGTCGCAACTCACCTTCCTTCGGGAACAACTTATGGCGCCATCACCAACAATGGCGGTCTTTATTCTATCCAGGGTATGCGTACCGGCGGCCCTTATGTAGTTGAGGTCTCCTGCCTCGGCTATCAGACAGTCAAATTCACGGACATCAAACTCGCTCTCGGTGAGAACTATGTACTCGACGGATATCTCAATGACGATGTCCAGGCCCTCAATGAGGCGGTTGTCGTGGCGACCCCCGCTTCCCGCTTTGCAGCTACGAAGACCGGTGCTTCCACCAACGTCTCCAACGAGGAAATGATGAGCCTTCCTAACTCTGACAGAAGTATTTCCGCTCTCACAAAGCTTTCTCCTTATGCAAGCGGAATGAGCTTCGCCGGAAGTGACGGCCGTTCCACCAACTTCACCGTTGACGGTGCGAACCTCAACAACAATTTCGGTCTTTCCTCCAGCCTCCCTGGCGGCGGCACCCCTATTTCCCTCGATGCAATCGAAGAGATTCAGCTCGTGGTTGCTCCTTATGATGTTCGCCAGTCCAACTTCGTCGGCGGTGGTATCAACGCTGTCACCAAGTCCGGCACCAACTCTTTCAAGGGTACCGCCTATACATATTATTACGACCAGAACCTTCGCGGTAACAAGCTCATGGGTGAAGACCTCGGCGACCGTGACCCCGAGTCCAACAAGATTTACGGTTTCACTCTCGGCGGTCCCATCGTGAAGAACAAACTCTTCTTCTTTGTCAACTTCGAGATGCAGAACAAGCCTGAAGAGAAAATCCAGATCAAGCCGGATGCAACCCAGCAGGCAACCCTCAAGCTGATATCCGACAAGCTCAAGAATGACTACGGTTATGATCCCGGTTCATATACGAGTTTCCCCGGCGGTACTGAAAACATGAAACTTCTTGCGCGTATCGACTGGAACATTTCGGATGCCCACAAGTTCAGCCTCCGTTACAACAATACGAAGAATACCTACTGGGTCGCCCCGAACGACAACTCCTGCGACGACAACTACCGAAACAAGGGCCACAAACGTGCCAACGACGTGGCTTATCCGTTCGCAAATAACATGTACAGCGAGCAGAGCGATGTATGGTCAGTGGCGGGCGAGCTCAACAGCCGCATCACCAACAATCTCTCCAACCGTTTCATTGCCACCTATACGGCGATCAACAACCAGAGGGGATCCAACTCCAGCGTTTTCCCCCATATCGACATTATGACCGGCGACTATGCGACAGAAGGCAACTTTGTTCCCTATACTTCTCTTGGATACGAGCTGTTTACATACAACAACGGTGTGATAAACACCATTCTCAACATCCAGGACAATGTCACCTGGTATGTGGGTGCCCACACCATCACCGCCGGCGCGAGTTTCGAGAACCAGAAGGCTTCCAATTCTTATATGCGCAACGGCGCCGGTTACTACCGCTTCGCCTCCGTCGAGGACTTCCTCAACGGGAATCTTCCCCTCAGTTTCTGCTTCACTTATGGAGCCAACGGTGACACCAGTCCCCGCGGCGAGATAGACTACAACCAGATTGGCGCATATCTCCAGGACGAGTGGAAACTCGCTGACAACTTCAAGCTCTCCTACGGCGTCCGCGGTGACGTCATAGCGTTCAACGAGTCCCAGCTCATGACCAATAACGCCATTAAGGCTATCACTTTCGGAAGCAACGGAAGCATCGACACCGGCAAATGGCCTGCCACCCGCATCCAGCTGTCCCCCCGCGTAGGTTTCAACTGGGATGTCTATGGTGACAAGAGCATGGTCGTCCGCGGCGGTACCGGCGTCTTCCAGGGCCGTCTCCCTCTTGTATTCTTCACCAACATGCCCCAGAATGCGGGTATGATCCAGATCTCCGATAAATACAGTTCAAGCCTTGAAAAAGATGCCAACGGCACTCTCGGCGTGGTTTATAGCGACGCCGTCCTCGCCGCCCTCACCAAACTCAACGGCGGCAAGACCACCGGCGGTCACATCGCAACTTCAAAGGAAGAGTACTATTCCCTCCTCGGCATTAACGACACTGTCACCCCTGAAATGGGCAAGCTCGGCTCCAGCGCCGATATTAACGCGGTCGACCAGAACTTCCGCATGCCCCAGATCTGGAAGAGTTCCCTCGCCCTCGACCTTACTCTCCCGACATCATTCCCCTTCACCCTCAGCACTGAAGGAATGTTCAACAAGACCATCTACGGAGTCCGACTTGTGAACTGGAACATCGACGAGAGCAAGCTTCAGCACTTCACGAAGGGCCCGGATACCCGCGTCCTCTATCCTTCCACCGGTTATACATACGGCGGCAACAACGCCTATGTCCTCACCAACTCTACCGAGGGTTGGGGATATACCATCAACGTGACTGCCAAGGCTGAGCCTGTAAAGAACCTCAAGCTCATGGCCGCCTACACCCACACTGAGTCCAAGGAGATTTCCGGCATGCCTGGCAGCGCCGCAAATTCCGCCTACACCGGACTTCCTTCGGTCGACGGTCCCAACTTCGTCGGTGTCCAGAGGAGCCAGTATGTCATTCCCGACAAGGTCATGGCAGATGTCAGCTACTATCTTGACGTTCTCGGCGGATTCCAGTTCGACCTCTACTACAGCGGGTATTCTGCATACGGCAACAGCTATACCTACAGCAACGATATGAACGGCGACAAGATTGCTTACGACCTCATGTACATCCCTGCGACTAAGGACGAGATCCGCTTCACCTCCGATGCCGACCGCGACGCTTTCTGGACTTTCCTCGAGCAGGACAACTACCTTTCCAAGCACAAGGGAGAGTATGCAGAGGCTTATGCCGGACGTTCCCCGTTCGTGCACCGTTTCGATCTCCGCATCGCTAAAGACTTCAAGTTCCAGATCGGCCCTACAAGTCATAAGATCCAGCTCAGCGCCTCCATCGACAATATCGGCAACATGATCAACAGCAGCTGGGGTGTCCGAAAGCTCGCCTGCTACCAGAAGGGCGCCGGATATATTTCCCCTCTCAAGTATGAAGGTCTTGACGCAGAAGGTTATCCTACATACTCCATGGTCAAGGTTGACGGCGCATATCCAACCAAGACCTACACCAACTACCTCAAGAACACCTCTGAGTGCTGGCAGATCCTCTTCGGTCTCAAGTATTTCTTCAACTAATAGAGATATTTTGACATTGAATATGAAAGGCGGAGTCTATTGCGGACTCCGTCTTTTTTGCGTATCTTTGTCCCCCGAAAGCGAAAAAAATCATATCATTTTCAATATTTATGAGCAAAACATTTAAACGTCTCTCGCTCGCATGCATAGCTATGCTTGCGGGTTTCATGTCCTATGCTCAGGTGACCACGTCCGCCCTCAGCGGGAAGGTCACCGACGCTAAGGGTTCTCCGCTTGAGGGTGTGGCAGTTGTTGCCAATCATACCCCTTCAGGGACTGTCTACGGTGCAATCACTAATGCCGAAGGTCGCTATACCATCCAGGGTATGCGTAACGGAGGCCCTTACACCGTGGAAGTCTCATGTCTCGGCTATCAGAGTGTTGTTTTCAACGACATCACTCTCCAGCTGGCTGAAACATACAATCTCGATTCGAAGATTCAAGAATCTTCTGAATTCCTCGACGAGGTAGTAGTTGTTGCTTCTCCTTCGTCAAAGTTTGCTGCTCAGGAAAAGACAGGTGCTTCGACGAACATTTCCAATGAAAACATCCTTGCTATGCCTTCGGTCAACAGGAGCGTGACCGATATGGCTAAGCTTTCACCTTACGGCGGAAGTGGAATGAGCTTCGCCGGTATGGACGGACGTAGCGCCAACTTTACCATTGACGGAGCGAACTTCAACAATAACTTCGGTCTTTCCGACGGACTTCCCGGAGGCGGCAACCCGGTTTCTCTCGATGCAATCGATGAAATTCAGGTTGTGGTTTCCCCTTATGACGTGCGTCAGTCCAACTTCATTGGCGGTGGTATCAATGCAGTTACAAAGTCCGGAACAAACAAGTTCAAGGGAACGGCTTATGTATATCATCAGAACGAGGAGCTCCACGGAAACCGCGCCCTCGGCAAGGAACTTGGCGACCGTCAGGAGTCAAGGGAGACAACTTATGGTTTCACCCTCGGCGGCCCGATCGTCAAGAACAAGCTTTTCTTCTTCGTCAATTACGAAATGACCCAGGCTCCTGGCGTTGTCAACCGCTGGAGACCGTCAACTGACGGCAACTGGGATACCGACAAGTACATTTCCCGCACAACAGTTGCCGACATGGAGAAAATCTCCAAATTCGCCAAGGAGCACTACGGCTACGATACCGGCAGCTGGACAGAGTATCCTGGTGACGAAAGCAACATGAAGCTTCTTGCCCGTATCGACTGGAACATCAACGAGAAGAACCGTCTCGCCGTCCGTTACAACTATACTCTCAACAAGAGTTGGAGGAACACCAACGGTTCATCCATGGACAACGGGCAGAGAATGTCCAACAACCGTCTCTCCCAGTACTCGATGGCCTTCGCCAACTCGATGTACTCGATGGACAACCTCGTCCATTCCGTTTCCGTCGACCTCAACAGCCGCATCACCAACGACCTTTCCAACCAGTTCCTTGCGACTTTCTCCAAACTCGACGATATCCGTGGTTCCAATTCTTCGAAATTCCCGTTCGTGGACATTCTCAAGCCCTATACCGACGAGTCCGGAAATACTTCCATTGAGCCTTACATGTCTCTTGGATATGAACTCTTCACGTGGAACAACGGTGTCCACAACAACGTTCTCAATATCAAGGACGATGTGACTTACTATAAGGGTGACCATAAGATTATGGGTGGAGTCAGCTATGAGTATCAGATGGCTGATAATGCTTACATGAGAGAAGGTACCGGTTACTACCGTTATTCTTCAATGGAAGATTTCATGAGCGGAGCCGCTCCCGAGACCGTCTCCGTCACTTATGGATATGACGGCGAGCAGAATCCTGCCGCTCGCGTCCGTTTCAGCCAAATCGGTCTCTATGGCATGGATGAGTGGAACGCAACCGAGCGTCTCAAGCTCACTGCAGGTATCCGTTTCGATACTATGATCTACAACAATGCAGATGTCATGACCAACAACGCTATCAAGGCTGTTGACTTCGGCGGAAGGACCATTGATACAGGCAGTTGGCCTGCAACCAACATCCAGATTTCCCCACGTGTCGGTTTCATTTATGACGTCTTCGGCAACAAGAGCCTTAAGGTTCGCGGAGGTACCGGCTTCTTTGCCGGCCGTCTCCCTCTCGTGTTCATGACCAACATGCCGACCAACTCCGGTATGGTTCAGAACGCCACCGCAGGCTTCGGTACATACTACAACTCCGACTGGACAATCAAGAGTCGCGACGAAGGTCTCGATCAGCTCAAGGGAGATATGATTACGGATGTCGACGCACTCATCGAGAAACTCCATAGCATCTATCCTGACAAGTTCCCTTATTCAATTACTCCTGATGACGGAGTCAAGCCCGGAACAGTCAACTATGTAGACCATAAATTCAAGATGCCGCAGATCTGGAAGAGTTCGATAGCTGCCGACTGGACTATCCCCGTCGGTTTCCCTCTCACCGTTACTGGCGAATTTATCTATGACAAGGTCCTAAACGGCCTTCTCATCCAGGACTGGAATATCAAGGACAACAACGGTTGGGCTCAGTACAACGGCGCGGACAATCGCCACATCTATCCTGAGAACTTCACGTATACAAGCACGAATACAAGCACGAACGCTTATGTTCTTACCAATACCCACAAGGGATATGGTTGGACAGGAGTCCTCTCGCTCATGGCTCAGCCGGTCAAGGGTCTGAATGTCACCGCTTCGTATACCCATACCGTCAACAAAGAGATTACCGGTATGCCCGGAAGCGCTGCGAACTCTGTTTTCACCGGTCTTCCGACAGTTGATGGCCCCAACTTTGCAACCCTCCAGAACTCCCAGTATGTGACCCCTAACCGTATCATGGCGTCGATTAACTGGAATGACAAGTCCAACAATCACTTCACCCTCTTCTATCAGGGATATAACGCCGGCGGTTACAGCTATATGTACAATGGTGACTTCAATGGCGACGGCAACGCCAACGACCTTATGTACATCCCTACCGATGCCGAGATAGAGAACGGCTCCTTCCGTTTCGCAAGCCAGGCCGACCGCGACAACTACATTGCTTTTGCCGCTCAGGATGCATATCTTTCCTCTCATAAGGGACAGTATGCCGAGGCTTACAGCGTGTTCTCCCCGCTTGTGCACAAGTTTGATTTCCGCTATGCCCATGACTTTGTTCTCAACGTAGGCAGGACAAAGCACACCCTCCAGCTCAATATGGACTGGATGAATATCGGCAACTTCTTCAACTCCTCATGGGGACTTTCCAAGTATTGGGACGACTCCGCAATGAGCGGCCGTATCCTCCAGATGGACAGCGTTGACACTGACGGTGTCCCTGTATTCAAGACAAGGGTCAAGGCCGGAGCCAAGACCTGGAAACCCAATGCCATCTTCACCCAATGCTGGTACATGCAGGTCGGCATCAAGTACATGTTCAACTAATAAGGCGACAAGAATATGAAACTCAAATATATATTCGCTTCTATCGCAGCAGGTGCGGCTCTTCTTGCAACAAGTTGCACAGTTGATGAGCCCGTAAACGGCGCCTATTCCGACTTCAGTGTCGAGAAAAACAATATTACAGTCCCTAAGGCCGGAGGTACGGCAACGATCAATCTTAAGGCCCCCGGAGCTTGGTCTATTGTTACCGAACCCAAGATGATCGACGTAAAGGACGCAAACGGAAAGACCGTAAAGGACGAGAATGGTAAAAAAGTTCAGACCGAGGAAAAGGATGCCAGCGGCAATATCATTCAGTACCTCGCCGGAACAGATTATTGGCTGACGGTTGATGATGTCACCCCGCTTAGCGGTAGCGGCGATGCGACCGTCAAAGTTACCCTTCCCGCCAATGACGGAACTACCAAGTCCGGACAGATCGAATTCGCCCTTGCGAACTCTTTCAAGAGTGTTTTTGTCAATATCATTTCTGAAGGCACTCCTATTGTGGCCTCAGCGGCGACTTGCCAGGAAGTCATTGACGGAACTGACGGAAAGTATTATCTCGTCAGCGGAAACGTTACAAGACTTGTCAATACGGAATACGGTAACTTTGATATTACCGATGAGACTGGAACCGTCTATGTCTACGGAATCAAGAATGCTTCCGGCCAGTATCCCAAGGATGCAGACGGCGGTTGGGAGAGTTTTGGTATTGAGCTAGGCGACAAAGTTACCCTTCAGGGCCCCAGAAAGAATTACAACGGCACTATCGAGCTTGTTGATGCAGAAGTCATAAAGGTCGAAAAGAGCCTCTTCACAGTAGATCCTACCGAAATTGTTCTTCCTACCTATGAGGCTGGTGATACCACCGTTACCGTTGAGTGCAAGGTTCCTGGAATCGGGGTGTACTCAAGTGCTTCCTGGCTCAAGGTTACCGGGTACAATGACAATGTTTATACGCTTTCTTATGAAGAGAATCCTCTCTATGAGGCCAGAACGGCAAAACTGACGGTCAAGGGTCCCGAGTCAAGCATTGATGTGAATGTCACCCAGCCGGCAAGACCGACTCCCTACGATATCGTCAACGCCATTGCTTCACCTGACAAGAGCGAGGTGTCTGCTACCCATGTACTCGTTGCTGCAGTCTGCCAGAGAGGCTTTGTCGCTACCGACGGACAGGCATATATCTATGTCTATCAGGGATCGAATCCTTCCCCGGCTGTCAAGGTCGGCGATTATGTGGATTTCTCCGGAATGAAGACCACGTATAATGGCGTTCCTGAAATCACCAGCAACAAGGAGCCTGCGATTGCCCTTACTGTGACTGTCGAATCTTCCGGCAACCCGGTTGTTCTTCCTGCAGCAAAGGATATCACCTCTACGATTGATACCTATACCGCTACCGCGGCTGAGTTCATCACCTTCGCCGGAACTCTCAAGAAATCAGGTTCTTACTATAATGTTGAGATTGAGGGTGCCGCCAAGAATATGGGTTCCCTCACTTATCCTGTAGCTGATCTCGGAATCGACGCATTTGACGGCAAGATGGTCCGTTATTATGGTTTCTATAACGGCCTTTCCGGCGGCAAGTATGTCAATATGATCGTTACCAGCGTCGCTGAAATCGCTCCCGGCTCTCTCGATGCTCCTTTCACCGCATCTGAAGCAATCGCTTATGTCGGGACTCTCGGAGCTGGAAATACGAGCGAGAAAGACATGTATGTCAAGGGTAAGATTTCTTCCGTGAAATATACCTTCTCGGCAAATTACGGAACAGCAACATTCAATATTTCCGATGACGGAACTACTACCGCTCCTCAGTTCACTGCGTATAGTGTCTACTATTTCAACAATACGCCATGGGCAGAAGGAAACAAGCAGGTTGCCGTAGGCGATGATGTTGTTCTTTGCGGAAAGATCATGCTCTATAAGGATAGTAAGACCGGAGCAGAAACTCCTGAAACGGCATCAAAGAAGGCATGGCTATATTCTCTTAACGGAAACACCGAATAATCAGCATTTTACCATTTGTTCGCGAGGCCGGTCCTTTTTCGGATCGGCCTCCGTTTTTTTTGACATTCCGGAAAGTATTTGATATATTTGTATTTTACAATAAAACCACGAGTATATTAAATAAAACTTTCCCAACCAATAGTACTATACTATGACCCTATCCGCAGGCATA
>ERZ842401.5979-NODE-5979-length-13210-cov-6.411098_pt1 | contig 13210 bp, 9 predicted proteins | sample MGYA00521270_ERZ842401 | MGnify/ENA primary metagenome ERZ842401 (study PRJEB31892, sample SAMEA3878208) | bioreactor metagenome | biome: Moose rumen | place: Sweden | collected 2011-10 | study: EMG produced TPA metagenomics assembly of the PRJEB12797 data set... | reverse complement strand
ACAGAAAAAAGTGCAGTAAAAGAATGGAAAAAAGATATAGAAAAAATAATAAATGAAAATTTTGGAGATGACATTACTAGAAAAAATGAATTATTAGAAGCTTTAAATTCTAGAATTCAGTATATAGCAAATAAAAATAGACAATATTTTTTATCAAAAATAAATGAAGATTTTGTAGATGGAAAACAAGATGAAAATTCTGATGATTATGTAGAAAATTTTGAAGAGTATACAGAAAGATATGAACAATTAGAATTTGAAATTAATGCAAGTTATTTAGAAGAAAGTGATAGAATTGAATTATTAGAAATAATAGAAAGAGAAAAAAGCAATCCTAAATTTCAAATAAAACAACAAAAAATGATTATTAGAAAAATTAGTGAAATAATGCATTCAAAGGCAGAATTACATGATTCTCAAATAAATGATGTTGAAGGAAATATTATAAATATGGACGAAACGCCATTATATTTAAATATGATACCAAATAAAGTTATATCTCAAAAAGGTGAAAAAAATGTTGTCGTGAGAACACAAAATCAAGAAAAAATCAGAGTCACGTGTTTTCAATTTGTGCCGATGGAGATAAACTCCCACCTTATATTATTTTTAAAGGTAAAATTTATAAACTACAGTTTAAAATCAAGTAATTCTTTAACATCAAGATTGAGTGAAGATGCAATTTTCATAAGTGTCGAAAGTTTCGGATCAATTGTCCCGCATTCAACTCTGCTTATGGTGCGTGTAGTCAAACCCGTTTTTAGTGCAAGCTCCATTTGAGAAATTTTTGCCTTGTTTCTTTCAAATTTTATCTTATACCCCAGTTTCAAAAAAGTTTCATCTTGCATAGCTAAATTCTATTATATTGACAATTTTTAATCGATATACTACAATATATTTAAAAGACATAAAGTATATTAAATTATAGAAAAGTATAGGAGAATTGAGATGATATCTAAAAATTGGAAATTTGCCTTTACTCTGGCAGAAGTGCTTATTGTAATCACGATTATCGGGGTGGTTGCGGCAATGACTCTGCCGACATTGTTGGATGTTAACCAGGAAAAAGTATGGAATACGTCTGCAGAAGTTTTTGAGACAAAAATGTATCAGGCACTAAAGATGATGAATATAAAAGGTGAATTGGCAAGGTTAGATTCTACGGAAGATTTTGTTGCTAATTTACAAAAAAACATGAAAATCGCAAAGACATGTGATAACGAGCATTTGGATGAGTGTTTTACAAAAAAGATATCACTTATGCAAGGTAAAAAGGCAACAAAACCTAAAAATCTGTCAGGAGACGGGGGATACAATTTAACGGGTTCGGAAAACCTTGGACATGCCGATTGGGAAACGAATGTAATGGGATTACAATTCACAAACGGAATAACGGCACTTTTGGCATATAATGCAAGTGATTGCGCACCAACAACAAATTCACAAGATAATTTAACCAGTTGTATCGCGATGATTTATGATGTAAACGCCAACGGTGATCCAAATACAGTAAAACAAGATATCCGCACCATGAACGCACCTGTGTTGGGAACAAATTGTGCAGACAGTGTTGAAATCGATGGAACAAGTTATTGTATAGCATATGTTATACCGGATGAAAATGGAATAGATTGTACCGATGTTTCAAACGTTCCTACTTGTAATTTAGTTTCTTTATGCAAATATGGAAGCGATTGTTCGGTAGATGCAAAACAACACAACAAACTGGCTTATGCCGCAAAGCAATGTGAGGACTTGGGTATGAATTTGATTGATTCTGGTACTTTGTCAAAAGTAGTAACAGCACTCGGTCATGATACTTTTGCGAATTTGTCAAAAGAATATGGCAGGTTAAAATTTGCAGCAAAAAATTGGGTAACTTGTAATTTTAACAGGTGCGGAGCATGTTACAATGTCTCCACGGCTAATTTCGGGACTGGTATTTCCGTAGAAGGAAATGATTTTGTTGGTGTATGCATAAAGGCTGAGAGCTACTAGTTCCTAGATTTATAATAAGTATGATAAAAGAGATGCCTTTATAAAGGCATCTCTTTTTTAAGATTTAATTTCTCTATGACAAAAATTCTTTTCTGAATGCTTCTGTCAGAACTGCAGCTTCTTCAGCAGGATGTTCACTTCCGTTTTCTTTCAAAACACTCTCTGCCATATCGTAAAATTTGTTGGCTTTTTCAACCTGTTCAGGATTTTCAATCATTATTTTAATATCGTGTTCAAGGTCATCTTTTGCCACTTGCGAACGCCCGAGAATTTCTGATGGCATATTAGCCAAATCATTGATTTCTTTCTGTACCTCAGCCTCTTGCGGTTTTACTTGCTCGCCGGCTAATTCTTTTGTGCCTTCTACATTGACAGGCTTCATCGGCTGTTGGTTAATTCCTTGGTTAATTTTGTCAACTGAATCTCTCATAGACCACGTCCTTTGCTTATATTTTAATGTATTATACTCGTATTTTTATTGTTCTTAGATTTCTTGTTTTTAGTTTTAAAACCTGAAAAAAAATTTTTTTGCTATTTTGTAAATAAAAAATTACAAAAATTAATATAAAATTTTTTACCGTATATTTTATGTTATCATCTATTATATATTATATAAGGAAGTAATGCAACCTATGAATTTCTCAAATTTTTTCAGTTCAGTCAGCACAAAAGAAGTTTTAACAAATTTACCTGACGGAGTTTTTGTTCTAGAGGAAGACGGAACAATTTCGTGGGTGAATGAAAAGGCTTTGAGTTTATTTTCTGCGGATAGAGAAGAACTTGTCGGAGTGCACTTTGACGACATTGTGGCTGACGGCATAAAACTGGTTGAGAAATCTCACATAAAAAAAGCTTCCTTTGTAACAGGTGCTGTGACTGTCACAGGCAAAGAATTTTTTATTGAGTTGAATGCCAGAAGATATGGTTTGCAACATTTCGTAACACTTCGTGATACAACCCACATAACATCCCTTCTTTCACAATCGGAAAAAACCGGTCAGATGAATAGGGAAAAAAACCTTATGTTATCCAAATTTTCAGGAGATTTTAAATCCCCGCTTCAATCTGTGATAGGGTTTTCGCAAGCCTTAATGGATAATTTTCAAGAAAGATTAACCGAAAAGCAACAAAAATATATTCAAATTATCAACAAAAATTCAAAAGAACTTTTATATTTTATGGACAAATTTTTGGATTTTTCGACTGTCGAATCCTCAGCTTTTAAAATTAAGCGAAGGGTTTTTGATGTTATGACGCTTGTCCAAGGTGTTTGCAGGGAAAACGAATTAAATATTCAAAACAAAAAATTAACATTAAATACGGATTTTGAAAATCTACAATCTAAAACCGTATATACAGATGAAAATGCCCTAAAACAAGCCCTTTTACAAATTTTGGATTTAGCAATAAGTCTGACTGAAATCGGCACAATAACTGTTAAAGTAGAAACTCCGATTATTGAAGATATTGAAAATACAGGAATTTACAGATACGTTAATGAAGAGCCCAAAGATTATTTAAAAATAACCATAAGAGATACGGGGATGGGAATTTCATCAAGTGAAATGAAAACCATTTTCAATCCGTACGCACTAATGGATTCATCCAACAAAAAGGCTATAATTCATTCAATTATGATGTGCACCGTTGAAAATGTCATAACAAAATTGGGCGGAATTATTAAAATAAATACTGAAATTATGAAAGGTACAAAATTCGTTGTACTTTTACCGATTGCAAAGGATAAAGAAATAGATAATGAGTAACGTTATATTTAAAAATATTGTAAAAGCTTATGATAAAAAGAGAGTTATAGACAACATAAATTTAGAGATTAAAGACAAAGAATTTATGGTGCTTGTCGGTTCATCAGGATGCGGCAAATCAACATTATTAAGGATGATTGCCGGATTGGAAAATATTACTGAGGGTGAAATTTTGATAGATGATAAAGTTGTAAACGATATTCACCCGAAAGATCGGGATATAGCTTTTGTTTTTCAAAGTTACGCACTATATCCTCATATGACGGTTAGAGAAAACATTGCATTCGGACTTAAGATGCGAAAAGTTGATAAAAAAATTATAGAAGAAAAAGTTCAACAGGCAGCCGAAATTTTAGATTTAACGGAATATTTGGACAGAAAACCTAAACAATTATCGGGAGGACAAAGACAAAGGGTTGCCTTAGGCAGAGCAATCGTTAGAAACCCGAAAGTTTTTCTTATGGATGAACCGCTCTCCAATTTGGATGCTAAATTAAGAGTGCAAATGCGCTCGGAAATTAAAAAGCTGCATGAAAAACTTCAAACAACCTTTATTTACGTAACTCACGACCAGACAGAAGCATTAACTATGGGCGATAGAATTGTTGTTTTAAATGAAGGTAAAATTCAACAGGTTGACACTCCTGAAAATATTTATAACAACCCTTCCAATATCTTTGTTGCGGGATTTATCGGCTCTCCGCAAATGAATTTTATTGACGGAGAAATTTTGGGATTGGGTGATTATATTTTAGGAGTAAGACCTGAAAAAATGATTACGGGCGGCGATATAAAATTGACCGCTGATATTGATATGACGGAACTTTTGGGAAGCGAGCAGATTGTTTATTTTACACTTGGCGGGAAAAAATGTTCGGCCAAGATACCTGCCGATATGAAATTTGATAAAAAGATAGAAATTTCAATAAATAAATCTGATATTTATAAATTCGATAAAAAAACAGGGGAAAGAATTAATTGAAATCACTGATTTTATTTTTGATAAGTATTTACCAAAAAATTTCAAAGTTTACCCCTGCCGTATGCAGATTTACACCGACATGTTCAGAATACACACGTCAGGCAATAGTTAAATACGGAGTTATAAAAGGCGGCTGGCTCGGGATAAAGCGTATTTGCCGCTGTCATCCGAACAATCCCGGAGGTTATGATCCGGTACCTTAAACAGTCATTGTATTAATTCTGTATTGAAGTTTTTGCATATTATTAATACGTTTTTTAGCTTTGGCAATTATTTCTCTTGCCTGAGCGGACATTTCATAATCAAACGGAGTTTTTTCAATTCCGTTAAATTGCGTTTTTTCTTCATTACCGACAAATGCTGAAGCTACCTTTAAACCGTCCCCGACAAGTTTTAGACCATCTTCAACCCAGGATTTATCTGATTTATTACTTTTTTCTTCTGCAACTTTATCTGCAGGTTTTAATGCATTATCCTGAGGCAAAGTTTGAATATCTTCATTACTTTTTGCCAAAATTTTATCAATACCTTCAATTACATCATCGGCAGTTGTTTCTTTCAATTTTTGCATTTCAAGACTTGCTTTTTCTTGATTATTCTGCGCTTCAGCTTGTTTAACTTCAAGTTCAACCACCTCATTTTGTATTTCAGGTTCAATAATTTGTTCATTGTAATCGCCGTACCAAGAACGTTCTTCATATTGTTCATTATTATTGGTATTTTCGTTGTTATTGTTATCGGTTGACGGTTTTTGCGTCGGTTGATCGGCAGGAGGTTCACCGCTTTCATTTTTAGGAGGAAGTGCTTCGTTGTTATTGTTATCGGTTGACGGTTTTTGCGTCGGTTGATTGGCAGGAGGTTCGCCGCTTTCATTTTTAGGAGGAAGTGCTTCGTCAACCTGTTGACGTTTTTCGGATAAATTATTATAAGAAGTTTTTGCCAAAGTACCGATAGCAGCCGCAGAACTTATATAACCGCCAATCATCATTAAGGTTTGCGCTGTTTCATTGCCTGAATCAACCATATTCATAACTTGTCCGGTTGCAGTAGTAACAGCACCGACAGCACTTGCAATTTTTAATCCTTTATCTACAACATCTCCGGCTTTGAAATCAGACATTGAAGCACCAACGCTTGCCAAAGATGAAGCTATACCCGCACTTGTCGAAACTACTGAAGCAGCTTCACTCTTTTCTTTACCTTCAATTGTTCTTACATCATTAACCATATTTGCAGAATTTGAAACTATACTTGCACCGTTACTTATTGCCGTCAATGCGGTATTTGCAGCCCCGCCTGCGCCGACAAGAGATGCGGCTGCCGTAACTGCAGTTTTACCAAATGCCATCAAACCGGCTTCAACATTACCGTTTGCAATTTCAATAGTACCGTCTGCAATACCGCAGGCAATCACTCCGGCTAAACCAATTTTAAATATTATTGCACCTGCTGCTGCCGTATATGGTATTAACATCATTATAGAACCTGTTGCCATAGTAACCGAAAATACATCCGTTGCTACTCCTACAATCGCAAGCTCTTGTTCTAATTTTTTCTGTTTTTCAAGTTCTTTTTTCTCAGCATCCGCAACTTTTTTCTCAATGGCTTTTGTTACGGATTCAAAACGTTTTTGACTTGCTTTGGTTGTTCTTTCCAATAATTTAAGACGCGTGCTGTTATTTTTAATCAGATTTTCATCATACTTAAATCTTCTATCCAAAGTATCCATTGTCACGCGATTTTCATCAAGCTGTGCCTGTTCACCTGAAATATCAACAGTTGCAGGCTGAGGTGCATTTGCCTGTCCGCTTGCCCCTTGAACAGCTTGAGGTTGAGCTTGCATTGAACCATTTGCCTGCTTTGTTTCTGCTTCTGCCACCAACTGTTCACTTTCAGTCACAACCTGTTCATACTGGGCAAGCAAAATATCCTGCTCTCTTGCAGCTTGTTCTGATTGTTTGTTAAGTTTGTTCGCTTCTATCCGCGTTGTTAACATTTCTTTTTGAATTGCTTTTGCTTCTTGTCTTAATTCTTTTTCATCCTTTTCTGAATCTTTTTTAGCTTTTTTGGAATCTTCGGAATCTTCTTTTGCACTCTTTGTTATACCGGAAATTCCTTTTGATTGGTTTTTGGAATCGTTTTTAACACTTTCGGCATCCTTTTCACCATTTGATGCCCCGCCTTTAGAATTGCTATCTCCGTTATTATCGGAGGCTTCATCTTCTTTAGCTTTCTTAATTGCTAATGTTAAAATTGCACCTGTTGTGGAAATCTGTTTATCGGCTTCTTCAACATCCTCTTTACCGTCTTTCGTAATTTTGATAAGAGAGTTACCGATTTGAGCATATTGACTGCCGAGGTCATAAAATTCTTTACCCTTTTCAATAAGTTTTAATGCAATTGCAACGATTAACGGATTAAAGAATGAATAAGCAAGCATAGCAGTGCCTGATGCCGCCATAGTTAAGCCTGCAGCTATCTGCAATAAACCTTTTTCAAGTGCATCCGCACCTTTATCTTGAACTTCTTCCATTATATTCATTGCAGGAGAAATTGTTTGTGCATAATTATCATTTTTATCTTTTATTTTTTCTAATTTTTCAACTACAGACAATTTTTCATCATCAATAGCTTTTATGCCCGAAGCAATTGATGCTGTAAGTTCAGAAGTCGTAATTGATTGATTTTCTCCATCAGTTTTAGCTCCGGCTTCATTAACAGTTTCTTCAACATTATCCTCTGTTGTTAGTTGAACACCGCTTGTTGATGCAACTTCACCCGCTTCTTCAACCTGAGGAATTGCAACATCTTCAAGCTCGTTTTCACTTTTACCGTACATCAAATCAGCAGCCTTGGTATCAAGTTCCAAAATATTTGCCATCGCATCACGGCCTTCTTTTTCAGAATCTATTCCTTCAGCTTTTACAACTAACGCCAAATCTTCAGCATCATTACCATCTTGCTCAAGCATATCTAATTCCGAAACTTCTGCGCCTTGTTCCCCTTGATTTGGTTCAACTTCTTCCGTTTCAGCATTTTCATTATTAACTTCTTCAACTTCTTCGGTATCTTCAACAGTTGAAATTGTATTAATATTTCCTTGAACAGGTTCAACTTCTTCTTCAAGGTTTAAATCTTGACCTTCTGTGTTTTCTTCAACCTGCTGTATTTCTGAATTTTTAACATCTTCTTCGCTTTCAGTATCAGCTTCAGAAACGTTTTTAGCTAAAGTTTCAATCGTTTCAGGTACTTCTAAGCTTTCAGGTATTTGACTTTGAGCCTGTGCTTTGGATATTATTTCTTCAATTTGAACACTATTTTCATTTGCATAATTTAGAGAATTTGTACTTTCAAGTATGGCTTCTTGAGCAAGGCTTTCCGCATTTAGATTTACATTGCTTGAATCATATTTTAAGATTTTCAAAAGATTTGTTTCACCATTTGTTTTCGCCAAGCCGTACTCTTTTGAACCGTTAGCAAAAGCATCTAAAGAATTTGCCGTATCAATAGCTTTTTGAGATGCAAATATTGATTTATCCGCAAACTCTTTTTTTACATTTATTGCAGAATTTATATCCTCAATTTTTCCTGCATTTCTCCCAAAGATATTTTCAATATCTTCGTTTAGATTTTTAAAATCTTGTGCTAATTCTTCTAATTTTTTATTCTCAACAAATGTAAGCTCTTCTCCTCTGTCTGCTTTATTTTTAAGCGTATTCCATTCTTTTTCGGTTTTTTCAAGTTCAAATTTTGTAGAAATTGAATTTTGCTCATTCTCAGCTTCAAGTTTATTCAGTTCAGCTTCAAAAAGTTCAATATCCTCCATCTCTGAGACAAATTCATCATGCGCTTTTTGTTGATTATATAAAGCATTAACAACTTGTTTTTTATAATCAGACCAATTACTTCCGTTTGTATCATTTGATGAAGGAGTGTTATCCGAAACATTTGATAATTCATCATCCGTGTCGGTTTCATTTGTCATTTCATCATCATTCAGCATTTTATATGCCTGCTGCAAAACATCATCAGGCACTTCAACACCATCATTGTATAAATCTATAATTTCTTCATAAGTAAATTCTGACCACAGCACATCATCAATATAATTCCCGTCTGACAATAAAAGTGCCTTAATTCCAAAGTTTCTTACACTGTTTGCCGCCGTCATCCTTTTAATTTCATCAGTGTCCTTACCTTCTAAAACGGTATATGGTGATTGAGGGCTTTTTAAAACATATTGAGGCTCGCCGTTTTCATCATAAATAGGCTCACCGTCCATCCCGACAGCTTGCGTCCCATATAGTTTTGCTAATTCTAATATGCTTATGATTTTCAATTTGAGCCTTTCCGATTTTACAATTTTCTACTTCGTATATCGGAATTCAGGGCTTTTTTCTTTAAGCATTTTGGGGTTATGTTAAGATAAATTAAGCTAAAATTTCAAACCATAAATACCGATTAAAAATCCTCGGCTATTGATTTATTTTTTTGTGTATCGTCTAATTATTTTATGAAATTGGGACGTGTAACCTTTAAATTGCCGGACAAAATTTATACCTCTAAAATTTTAAAAAAAGGATTAGATTTTGCATCAAGTAACGGTTCATTATTTGCCGCAGGAACTTCTTTGGTTTTATCTTCCACGGTAAGACCGCTAGCCATTCTTGCAACGCCAAAAACCGACAGTGAAAATAAAAAACTTGCTTGCGCAAAATCTCTATCTTCAACTTTAACAGGTTATCTGCTTATGCTTATTGCATCTAACCCGATTGCAAAAGCTGTTAAAAAGATTGATAAATCACCTGAAAAATATCTTGATAAATCAGCCTTAAAAATTTATAAAACTACGAAAAACTCAACCGTAAAATCAAAATCTTATCAATTTGCGACTCAATTATTCAAACTTGGGACAGGACTGATGCTTGCAATACCAAAATCAATTATTGTATGCGCAATTACCCCGATAATTCTATCTAAGCTTTTCAAAACCGAAAATAAATCTCAATTGGAAAATATTCCGTTTAAAGGTAAAAATATTCCGTTTGAAGGTCAAAAAATTATGGATTTAGCACCTGAAATCGGCAAAATTATGAATAAAAAGCCATTTCAAAATTTTGTAAACCACTTTAAAGATTCAAATTTTGCAATGCATATAACCGCACTGACCGATATTTTGACCACTTTTACCTTCGTTCACCAAACAAAAAAAAGTGAGAAGATTTCACCCGAACGGAAATCTCCGCTTATATACAATTCTCTTATTTCAACGGGCTTGAGCGTTACAGGCGGATACATTTTAGACAAAGCTCTTGATAAACCTACGGAAAAATTTATTAAAAAATTCAGAAAATTAAACCAAAATGATGCAAAGCTTGAAAAATACGTGGAAGGCATAAAAATTGCAAAACCCGTACTAATTCTTGGAGGAATTTATTACGCAGTTATTCCTCTAATTTCAACATTTATAGCTGACAGGGCTTCGGCAAATAATAAAAAACTGTAACAAAATATTAAAATTTACCTTTAAAAGGGCAAGAAAAAACTTTGAGGATGTTTAAATGGAGGTGTAGTGAAGAAAGATAATCATGGTTAAAATTGCCCCAATCAGAATACAAGAAATAGCAAAAAACGCAAAGCCGAAAAAATATTCGGCACACAATATTGTTAGAAAATTTGCGGATTCAAACAGCTATCTTTCTGTTATAGCACTTGAAGCATTCGTTGAATTTGGCAGAACTTATCATGCCTATAAACGCGGAGGATTTGACGAAGCAAGAGAACGTTTGACTGAAGAAATGTCGGGTGCGCTCTTTTGGCTTGGCGGAATTCCGGCTTTTAACCTTTTATTCAGTTGGATCGGCAAAAAAATGCTTAATATGCCAAACGGCAAAGAAAATAAATTTGAACTTGAAAGTGATAACGTAAGGAAACCGGTTAAAAACTTTATCGATAAACTTGAGAAATCAGGCATAAAGAAGAAAAACGGCAAACCGCTTACGGCAGAATCCATTGCTAAATTTAAAATCGCCCAAGCACTTGCAGGCGTTGTCGTTGTTAATGCGTTTATCGGATTTATCGTACCTAAGATAAACCAAGCAATTACCCGCGCACGTCACAACAAAAATAAAAATATTGAGCAAGGTACTCCTCAAATAAATCAACAGGAAAACACAACCTCAAATGAAAATATTTCAAACAAAGCTTCTTCAAGTTTAAATATGCAAGCTTTTGATAAGAAAACAGACAAAAAAAATAATTTGAACTCTGAAGCTTCACCTTCAATACAAGGGAATAATGTTGCGTTTGAAGGTTTGCCGACAGATAAACTCTTAAATCTTGCAAATTTCTGCGAAACAAACAGAAACTTTAAATTGCTTTCCATTGACGCAGGAACAGTTGCAGGAAGAACATATTCAGCACGTAATAATGATGAAAGGGCAGAAATCGCAATCAGAGATATTACCTCAATTTGGTTCTATTCATTCAACATGATGTTTATGAACAAATGGCTGAATATGATTGAACAACGTGATAAAGTTTCAAGCAAAGGAACAAGAATAGATTCCGATTCGGCAAGATTTACCGCGGATTATTTGACTGAAATAATTAACACAAATAAAGATTTGCCGATAAATGAACTTGAAAAAGAATTATTTGGTGACAGTAATGCTAAAACTCCAAAAGAAATCCTTGATAAGTTGAAAAACGGAGTTATGAATTTGGATGAGTTTAATAATGCCGTTAAATCAATGCCTAATGCAGAAGAATTAAAATCAACCGCAAAGGCAATGTCAGAACTTCAGCCTCAAATAAAAGGTGTTTCAATTATAACCGAAGGTCAAATTAATGACATCTTCAAAGGCGGAGCTCTCAATGATCCTGAATACTTGAAGCACTTGTATAGCTCAGCATTAGGAGATAAGGTATTCTCACCATTCAAATTTGTAAGACAAAAAGACATAAATACAACAAAAGCTGATGCCGAATATTTCGTTCAAGGAATACTTAAAAAGGCAAAACAACAGAATTACAAACAATTGACGAAAGAATTGATTAATAAGGCTGAAAAATCTAACCTGAGATTTAATGCCCTTAATGTAGGTCTTGGATTTGCGACATCAGCACTATTCTTATCAACAATAATTCCTAAAATGCAATACGCTTTTACAAAATGGAGAACAGGCTCGGATGCTTTCCCGGGAACTAAAGATTTGGATTAAAAACTAAAGGAGAAAATTATGACACAAATTTCATTTGGTTCAACGTACAGAATTCCGCTTATTGAGCAAAATATAACACCAGCCAAAAGAGAAGGTCTTAAAAAATTGGCAAAAGGTTATCAAAACGCATTATACCCGAAAGGAAATGTCGGATACGTAAGAGTTTCAATAAGAAAAAGATTGGATGAAGGATTTGAACAGAAATTAAGACAATTAGGATTTAAAGTTTATCAAATATTTGACAGACATAACGTCCCAAAAACCGATGGGATAATGGATGCCTACATAAAACACGAACTTGATATCAGAAATTACAGACAAAGAGGTAAACAAATTAAAAAACTGAGCAAATAATATTTTTTGCTTTTTGTAAATATCTGAAAAATTTACAATCCGAATTTGTCTAACAATTCTTCTATTTCAGGCAATCTGATGCCTTGTTTTTTAACAAAAAAGGCTTCGTAGTACTCTCGTGCGCTCAATGGTTTATCAGGTTTTGTATATCTTGCGCATTCCCAATCAATCACAGCTTGGAGCGGTTTTTTAATTTTCCCGTTTCGAAAATGATGCGGGGCTGTTGCAACATGAATATTATGCGCTATTTGTTTCGGGACACCGATTATGTACATAATTAGTTTGTCCAAGTCGTGTAAATAACCGCTTAGAGTATTTTTCCCTATAAAATCCTTTTCTACCTTTAAAAACGCTTTTTTATGTTTTGCGGTGTAATTTATCCTTTTTGGATAGCCCGTTATATAATTTTTTAAACCTTCTTTAACTTTTTCAAAACTATTTTGAGAAACGACATTTTCAGATTTTAAAATTCTCAATGTCATCAACTGTTTTGGCTTGCTTTTAATTTTAAATCTGCAAGCTTCAAAATTTGGCTGATAACAATTATTTGAAATCATAATATTCATTTTATATATCCATATAAAAATTCTTTATATACTACTACAATCATAATTAATGGAACTAATTTTCATTACGGCATTTTCACATTTAATACTAATTTAAAACCTTATGAAAAAAAAATTTGTCAGTTATTTTTATTTTCTTTACATAAGTAAAACAAATAGCAAAAAAAATAATTTACAAGTTTTATTACTTTTATGAAGATAAAAGGGATAAATTTTTCACCTAAATATTCAACCGGCTCTATTGGAGAAAGGGATGAAACCATATAAAAACTCAAACACCATGCCCGATTGCGAAGAATAATCACTTCACCCGAACAAAAT
>ERZ842401.5978-NODE-5978-length-13211-cov-5.437671_pt1 | contig 13211 bp, 14 predicted proteins | sample MGYA00521270_ERZ842401 | MGnify/ENA primary metagenome ERZ842401 (study PRJEB31892, sample SAMEA3878208) | bioreactor metagenome | biome: Moose rumen | place: Sweden | collected 2011-10 | study: EMG produced TPA metagenomics assembly of the PRJEB12797 data set... | reverse complement strand
GCTGAAATAAATTCAGCATGACGATATACTAAAGATAAAATAAAAATAAACTAATTTTTTGCCGGTTATTTTTTAAAATTCCCTCCCCACCCAAATTTGTAAACTCATTTTATTCGTTAACAAATTTTGCCTCGCCCCTTGAGGTGAAGGCTATCTTATTTTGTCGAACTTAACGTCATAATAATTCATTTTTTATAGGCAACGGAGGCAATAAATTTTTTGGCTTCATCAACAGGAATAGCAAATCCTATTCCTATATTTGAAATATTATTGTCAGGATTATAGATAGATTGGCTTATACCGATAACTTCTCCGTCAGAATTTAGTAACGGCCCGCCTGAACACCCGGGATTAATCGCAGCATCTGTTTGTATTCTGTGTCTTGTGTAATCTATTCGTGACACAATTCCTTGTGTTAAAGTTCCTGAAAATCCGAAAGGATTTCCGATTGATAATACCTTCTGCCCAACCTTTACACTGTCGGAATTTCCAAACGATACTGTTTTTAAGGGTATTTTAGTATTGATTTTTAATAATGCCAAATCCTTATTTTTTCCCATTTTAGCTACAATTGTGGCTTTATAAGATTTTCCGTCATAAGTTTTTACTTCAATTTCTTTGCTGTCATCAATTACGTGCGAACCTGTCAAAATCAAGCCGTCAGGGCGGACAATGCACCCCGTCCCTGTCGAAAACCCGTCCGATAATTGCGCATCTATGGATACTATTGTCGGATTAATTTTTTCGTAAATCGTTATATTTTTTAATTCCTCAGGCTCGTACCCCATTACAGGCACAGACATCAATATCACTACAAATACATAAATAATCTTTTTAAACATAAATTTACCTCTCTTAAGGTTAATATTTACTTTCCAAAAATAAAAACATCATTATTTGTAATTAATTCTCGGATAGTATTGAAAAAATTATAATTTTAATATATAATCCATGGCGAGGACAGTAGGTACAGTACAAAAAGGAGAAATATAAAATGGCAAGAATTGATTTATTTAAACGTCACTTAGAAGAAAAATGCGCAGTAAAAGTTATTTCAGGCATCGATAATTACGATGTTGAAAAAGTTAAAAAAGTTGTTACAGCAGCAAATGAAGGCGGTGCAAGTGCCGTTGATATTTGTGCTGACGAACAAATTGTTAAAACAGTCAGAGAAATGACAGATTTACCTGTATTTGTATCATCAGTTTACCCTCAAGCCCTCGTAAAAGCCGTATCTCTTGGTGCTGATGCCATTGAGTTGGGTAACTTTGATGTACTATACAAACACGGTGAAAAATACACAGCAGACGATGTTTATAAATTGGCTAAAGAAACTATCGATATGCTAGGTTACAATACAGCATATTTTTGTGTAACTATTCCGGGTGAAATTTCTATCAATGATCAAATTAATTTGGCAAGAAAATTGGAAAACCTTGGTGTAGATCTTGTTCAAACAGAAGGCCACTTCTCAAGCGAACAACCTGCAGTTGGCGTTAGAGGCTTGATGGAAAGAGCTGAATTAACTCTCTCTAACACGATTGAGTTAGCAAGAAATATTGATTTGCCTATTATGACATCAACAGGTATCAATCCTACAACTGCACCGTTTGCATTTGCGGCAGGTGCTTCTGCTATCGGATGCGGTTCTTGTGTAAACAAAATGGATTCAACAATTTCTATGATTGCAACTGTTAAAAATCTTGTTGAAATCGCTCAGAAAAATTCAACAAAAGTTGTTGAACTCGTTTAAAAATATTTACTAAATCAAAAACACCCGATGCGAAATCATTTTATCGGGTGTTTTTGTTATCTGAATTTGTATAAGTCTTTCAAATTTTGAATATCTGATGGTTGAATTTTTTGATTTTTGTTTTCTGTTTTGTACATAATGCTTGTTTCATCATTACTGTGTCCCAATCCTAATGCGTGTCCGATTTCGTGTAAAAATGCAGTGTAATATTCCTCGTTTGTAAATTTTCTTGGAACTTTGTCATTACTAACTTTTGCCATTATTATCGTTGCATGAACTATTGTATTTCCTGTAGTCGTGTATTTTGTACAGGCCATTGCGTGTGTATCGTTGCAGTCACTTGGCTTTTCGGCAAATTCTATGTCAATATCGGCATGTTTCTTGTATGGAACATAATAAAATCTTATGTTTCCGCCTGATTTATCAGACCATTCCCCAAAAGCTTGCTGTGCAATTTTCACCCGTCTGGGTTGTGAATCAGGGATAAAAACTTTAATCTTTTTTGTGTGAATCCAAGTTGCCGAAAACCCTTCAGGTATAAGCAAAATGAATGCCATTAAAAGCATTATTATAATTTTTAATTTCATGCACACCTCAAAAATACCTATGATAGCAAGTGGTAATATTTCATATAATCTGCCATAAGTGTAGAACTTAAGCCGTTTGCCATATTGGCTTTTACGGTTTGTTCTTTATCGGATTCGGTTATATCTTTTGCCTTGGCTTGCTCGGAGCCGCGTTCCTGTTGTTGTTCAAGATATGTTTCAACCGTACGTTTAACTTCCTCCAATTTTGCCTTGTCGCCTGCGTATGAACCCGTTGATTCAACGCCTGCAATTTCCAAATTTTGCATAACTTCATACCAGTCGGCATAATTGGTTATCTGTCCGCCTGAAGCTTGTGCCGCTGCGTTTGCACGCTTTAAATCTTCAACTGATTTAATTTCGTATTCTGCCATAAATTCGCTCTCTGTTTTATCTCTTATATTAAAAAAGTAATTTCAAAAGATGTATTTTCAATAAAAAACTTTTTTGTTACAATGCTTAATAATGTATTTTTTAATACAAAACCTGCGGAAAAATTTATCCCGCAGGTTTTTACCATTTTTATTAAAATCTTTAGCCGATTACAGGCGGATTGAATACTCTTTGTGCCAATTCCTGATCAAGTAAAAGGAGCGCATGCGCATCATCCTTGATTAAATCTAATTTAGCAAGAATTGTTGATGCGTTATTTTCTTCTTCCACTTGTTCTGTAATATACCAATCAAGGAAAGAAACTGCTGCGCGGTCTTTTACATTTTCAGCAGCGTCACAAAGATTATTTATTCTTGAAGTTACAATTTGTTCGTGTTTCAAAACTTCTTTAAATACATCTAAAACGCAATTCCATTGAGCTTTAGGTGCATCAATAGCCCCAAGATTAACTTTTCCGCCGCGTTCAATTAAGTAATTTAATAAACCCATTGCATGTGCGCGTTCTTCCTGAACTTGTATTGAAAGCCAGTTTGCAAACCCTTCAAGGCGCAACTCTTTGCAATATGCGTGCATTGCAAGATAAATGTACTCTGAATAAATTTCAAACGTAATCTGTTCATTAAATGCTTTTTCTAATTCTTGTGAAATCATAATATCCTGTCCTTTCTTTGAAAAATTCTCACAAGGATATTCTACAACGAAAAAAATATTTTAAAACCCGAAGCGGACTAATTATTATTATTTATAAGTCCCGGTTCCAAATCCGAACCTGTAATAATTTTTCTTACAAAATACTGGAATTTTGGAAGTGCAACAGCAAGTAATAATGAACTTATGACAACATTTGACAAGATGTTTATACCTTTAACGTTTCTTGCACGTTTTGCGAATTTATTTATATCTTTGGCATTAATGGCAGATTTTGAAAAACTTTCGATATCCGTTTTAAATTTTGCAAGTTCTTTTGTATCAACCCAGACTCTCGGATCTCTGACATTTTCGTTAAGCATTTTGATTTTTTTGAATTTTGCAGCATATTGAGTGAATTTCGATTTTGGATTTTTATCAATAAAATCAATAATATCTTTAGGCGAATTTGATTTTGGCAGTTGCAATTTACCTGATTTGATTTCATTAATAAACCCTTTATCTTCAAACATCAAAGGATCGAGATTAACATTTAATTTAAATAATTTATTCATTGTCCCGTCAAGAAGTTTGGCAATTTGTTTTGGTGCAACAAAATTTAAATATAGCATTCCGCCCATCTTTACGGCATTATCAATGGCTTCATATTTGTTTCTTGAAGTGCTAATTCTGCCAACGGCCAGTCCGCCGTCTGTCATTGCCATTTTTTGTAAAGTTGTAAAATTAGCAACGGTTGATGCAAAATTTCCCGTGAAGGCAGGATTTTGAGTGCTATTATTTTCTTTTTCAGGCTTGTTCATCAATTTTCTTGATAGTGCATAATTAAGCTTTGGTAATACGAAACCCATCAGTGCAATTGGTATTGCAACGGATGCAAAAAATTTCGAGCAAATCATCCGTTCAAATTTTGGTCTGTTATTTTTTACCTTAATTAAATCTTCAACGGCTTCAGGAGCAAGATTTTTGAATTTTGCTATATTTCTTTCAACTCCTTGAATACCGTCATCTTTGAAAAGTTTTAGGCTGACATTTGGATTTAACCCTTTATTTTTAATTATTTTATCGGCAATCATTCCGATAAAAGGAATTCCGCCAAGCCACACAAGAGATGTTCCGTATTCATCAATTGTACGTTCTCTTAGTGCGTGACGCGCAATATATTTATCCCTGCTATTTTGGTCATAAGCCAAACCTATTTTTATCGGGGCTTCTATAAAACAGTCCCTTACAATCAGGGGGTAAATTGCATTGTTGTTTCCTATTGCTGATATTATGTTGGTTATTGCCATTTTTTAATTTTTCTCCAATTCACAAATAAAAACCTTCTCGGTGCTCGCTTTCCCGAAAAGGTTTTTATCAGAATTGAATTATTTTTGCACCAACAATCCTACAACCTTTTCGGGTTGATATGATTATGGTGATGATGTTTTTTATCTGTAAAACAGGTCATAGCCGCATACTAATCTAAAAAAATTAATAAGTCAATCTTAATGTAAAGCTATATGAACCGTTTGTCACAAATTATACGGGAAATTTGCGAATATTTAACCGTAAATTTTACCCTGTTGTTTATGTATGGAAGTATGAGTTAATTTCCCTTTCAGTCTTTTACTATAAAGTTAAAGGAAATTTATGACGGGAAATAAGATACTATATAAAAAATTGAGTACAAGTGAACTTGTTATATTCGCACAGCAAGATGATTTTAAGGCGTTAGAAGAATTACTGAAAAGAGAACAGGGGCATATTTATGCATCATTTTGCTATCTTTCGGGCGAAAAGGATTTGATGTCTGATTTAACTCAAGAAGCACTTTTAAAAATAGCAAAAAGCATAAAGACTTTGAAACAGCCGAATTTATTTAAAAGCTGGGCAAATCATATAGTCATAAATGTTTATTATGATTCTTTGCGGAAGAAAAAACGCCATCCGGATACGGTTTCGATGGATGAAAACAGTGAAGAAAGTAATTTTGCGGTACAAATACCCGATAAAAGGTTGAAGCCTGCGGAAAAATATTTAACTACAGAGTTAGAAAAAATTATTAAAATGGCAATATTAACTCTCCCTGAACCCTTCAGAATAGCAATAATTCTTAGAGAGTTACAAGGCTTAACTTATGAAGAAATTGCTCGTGCAACAAATGCAACAGTCGGAACCGTAAAATCAAGGATTGCAAGAGCAAGAGGTAAATTACAAAATGATTTGAAGGCTTATATATAGGTGATATTATGAAAAAACAATTAACATGCGAACAGGTAATGGCTTTAATGACTTTTTATATAGAAAATAAATTGAGTGAACAATTGGCAAAACAAGTCAGGGAACACCTTGATTCTTGTGAAACTTGCAGAGAAAGTTTTGAAAATTTCAGCAGACTTTTGGGAAAATTCAGCGAAATTCCGATACAAGAAACAAACACTGATTATGAAAAATATAATACCAAGCAGTATGAAAAATTCAGAAAAAATCTTTCAGCATACGTCGATAATGAATTGGATATTGACGAAAATTTAAAAATTAAAAAAATATCAATTTCAAACCCATTGGCAAGAAGGGATTTGGAAAATATTTATACTTTCAAAAAACTTTTGCACGATGCATTTAAAAAAACGGAAAATGACCTTAAAACAGATTTAGCAAAAGATATAGTTTGTTCACTTGAAACAGGTTGTACAATAAATAAAACTTACGGATTTGTAAGATTAAGCTTGATTTTTCTATTGATGATTACTGCAATAACTCTTGGGGCCTATTATATCCTACACCTTTAAATTCGAAGAAGAAAAATTTCTATATGCCATATTTTGATATTGATCCATAGTAATACCGTTTGGAATTTTAAGGTTTAGTCTGTCTTTATTTTTTTGATAATAATTGTTGTAAATTTTATCGTGTGTTTCAAGAATTTTTCTCTGCTGACGCGCCGCAATTTGGTTTCTTATAATTGGTGTAATTATGTTGCAGGAAAGGATTGAACCAATTGCAGTCCCTACAATTCCGACACCGTTTTTAAGTGAATCATATTTTTTTAAAGTTGCAATGTCACCCGAATTTACAATGTGCGGTCTTAAATTAAATCTGAATTCGCCGGCAGCAGGTGATGTTCCGTTTTTCTTAAACAAATTATGTTTATTAATAAATTCACTAATTTTAGGGGTTCTCAATTTCCCTGTTTTAACTAACTCTTTGGAAAATCTTGTCATAAACTGCGTAACTACAAGAAAAGAACCGATATTCACAAGGGCATCAGCGGCTTCTTGAGGTACCATATACGACTTTTGTTGAGAGGTTAATTTATCGTTTACTAAGATAGCACCTATCTGTGCCATTGATGATAAAACCCAGCCGATAACTCCTGTGTGAACAAGGATTTTGCTCGGATTATGTCCGTAACGATTGTATAAAAATTCTTTTACTGCTTCAAAAGTTTTATTAGGAGCCATTATTTAGCCTCCTTTGCTTTTTTAGCATTAATTTTGTCTAAAAATTTGTTTGTTAACCAAATAGTTCCCGGAAGGTCAATCAAGAAATTGGTAAACAACATAACAAACGTAGCAGCAAGAGTTCCTATTATGTTTTTATATTGTTTGAACTGCTCGCAATTTGGATCAAGATTTTTGATATTGTTAGGAACTAAAAGCTTTTCAATTTTTTTCAAAGGTTTTCCGTTTTTGGAGGAGGTTTTGCAGATAGTGTCAATGAATTTTATACATCCTCGGCGAATAATTACACCGGTTGTAGTTCCGACAATAATTTTTGCAACAGTTCTTGCTGCGGAAGCTTTTCTTGTATCCTCATCAATTTTTTTATTGTGTAAATCAATAAATGGCTGTGACATTAAGGCTGAAATCCCTAAGATAAGCCTGTTTTCAGGTGATGAAATATTTTTGCCAAGCCAGTCCAAAGTTTTTATTGTTTTCTCGGATTTTATTTCAAACCCTTTTATAGGGTTGAATACTTTTGATTGCAGGTGTTCGCGGCGGTTTTTAAACTTACGGAAAAAACCGACTTTTGCAGGATTTGGGGTATTTACTGAAATTCTGAAAGACATAATTCTACACTATCACCTTACACAACAATATTAAAGCAATTTAAGGGTAAAAATTGCTATTTTATGAAGATTTTTTTACATTTTTTTGATAATATTTTAATTAAAAGGAGCGGATATGAAAAAAGTTTATGTAATAACAGGTGCAACGTCAGGTATAGGTTTGGAATTAGTCAAATATTTTTCCGTTGGAAACACGGTTTTTGCGGGTTACAGAAGGGATTGCTGCAAGCAAGAATTATCTGATATCAGTGAAAACGTTATCCCTTTTTATATTGATATGGAAAAACCCGAAACAATAGCTGAGGCCGGGAATTTTGTTAGTAATAATACGGAAAAAATTAATACAATAATAAATGTAGCAGGCTGTGTAATTGCGGGAATTACCGAAAAGTTGGATATCAACGAATTAAGGAAGCAATTTGAAGTTAATACCTTTTCACATCTTGATTTTACACAAAGATTACTCAATAATTTTCGTCCCGACAAGATTATAAACGTAAGTTCTATGGCAAGTTTTGGAATTTTCCCTTTTATTGCACCTTATTGTGCATCAAAAAGAGCCTTAGATATTTTATTTAATTCTCTATCGCTCGAATCCCAAATTCCTGTTATATCAGTTAAGCCGGGGGTTATAGCTACTCCTTTGTGGAACAAATCGGTTGAATTAAATAAAAACGCGATAAATAATTGTTCAGGTCACGAAGAAGAAATGAAATATTTAGTTCAAAATGCCTACAACAATGGTAAAAACGGGCTTTCCGTCAATGAAGTTGTAAAAGTTATAGCAAAAGCCGATAGTGCAAAAAATCCGAAAACTTCTTACACTGTTGGGATTGATGCATTTATGACGCAAATGATATCAAAACTTCCTTTTGATATCCAAAATTCACTCATAAAATTTGCCCTAAAAGCTAAAAAGCTAAAAGGGCAAAAGATTTAATATTAAATTTTTAAACAGCTTATTTTTTCTTATCGGCAAATTCGCTGTCTATTCTTAAAAATACAGGTTTGATTTCATCCTTTGTAATGAATTTTCCGACTTTAACATTTTTGCAATCCAAATCGTCAAGCTTTGTATTTAAATCAAAGGACAACTGTTTTGCCATAGCTTCTGAAATATTCGGACAGAACGGATAAAGCAGTGCACAAACAACCGTCAAAACATTGAGAACTGTCACAAGCACCTGCCCGCATTCCGTCATTTTTTCTTCTTTTGCAAGTGTCCAAGGTGCGTTATCCGTAACGTATTTATTGGTAATATTTACCAAATCCATAATTTCATTTCCTGCTTCTGCAATTTCGTAGTTATCAAAATGATTTTTAACAATTTGAACCTTACCTATTGCTGTTTTGTATAAATCGGAATCTGTAATAAATTCTTCTTTTACTTCGCCGTCAAAGTATTTTACAAGCATTGAAAGAGTTCTGTTTAAAAGGTTTCCGCAAGAGTTTGCAAGATCTGCGTTAACTTTTTCTTTGAAATCATCATCGGAATAATTACCGTCTTTGCCTGAAGCTGCAGCGGTTGCCATGTAATATCTGAATGCATCAGGTTTATCCAATTGCCATGCTTTCAAAATGTCAATAGGTGAAATTACGTTACCGAGGGTTTTAGACATTTTTTCCTGATTTATGTTGATAAATCCGTGTACCAAAAGTTGTTTCGGTAGTGGCAAACCAAGTGCCATAAGTATTCCGCCCCAGTATATGCAATGGAATTTTAAAATATCTTTCCCGATTACGTGGTGAACCTCATTCCAGTATTTATCAAATTTTTCGCTTGATTTATCAACATCCCATCCTAATGCCGTTATATAATTTGAAAGTGCGTCAATCCAAACGTAGATAACTTGTTCTTCATCACCTAAAACCGGAATGCCCCATTCTACACTTGATTTTGCACGGGAAACAGAAAAGTCATCAAGATTTTCTAATTGATTAAGCACCTCATTTGCTCTGAATTGCGGTTGAATAAATTTAGGATTATCTTTAATATGTTTGATTAGAGCATCTTTATATTTTGAAAGCTTGAAGAAATAATTTTCTTCACTAACAACTTCAGGTTTTTTATGGTGAATAGGACAAAGCCCGTCCTCTGTCAAATCTTTCGGGTTGAGGAAGCTTTCGCACCCCGAACAATACAAGCCTTCATAAGAATTTTTGTAAATATCGCCCTGTTTTAACAATTTATCAAAGATTCTCTGAACGGTTTTTTTATGGTATTCATCAGTTGTACGAATAAATCGGTCGTAATCAACATCCAACGCCTTCCATGCTTCTTTGAATTTAGCGGAATTTTCATCGCACATTTCCTGCGGAGTCATCCCTTTATCCGCAGCGGTTTTTTGAATTTTAATTCCATGTTCGTCAACCCCTGTCAAAAAATAAACATCGTCAAGTCTTTGTCTGTAATGGCGAACAATTACATCAGATAGTATTTTTTCATAAGCGTGACCTATATGCGGTGCACCGTTTACGTAGTCTATTGCCGTTGTTAAATAATATTTTTCCATTTTCTTCCCTCTTAAAACTGGTTTGTATTAAAATTATAGCACAAATATAAATTATTAATATTTGTTACATTTTTATTAAGTTATTATCAAAAAAATTTTTTAGGGGTTTTCAATTAAATGAAATACGAGAAAAGTGTGGGTAAATGAATAACAGAGTTGATTCAGCTTATTATTATAATATAGCCTTTGGCGCAAAAATAAATTCTATTCCAAAAATGGCAAATCTTGTTAAAAGAGAAATTCCTCTTTCTGATTTGAAATCTATGAAGGGATATACAGCAATGATTGGCGGAGATGTTTTTACTCCGCAAAATAAAATTTTAAAAGAGGATTTGCTTTTTAAGGATGGAAAGATTATTGCAATTAATGATTTTGAACCGGAAATGATTTCACGGGAGGGGGTAAAATTTATAAATTTACAAGATAAAACCGTTACTCCCGCAATCCTTGATGAGCATATCCATGGCGGTTACGGTATAAATTTTCACGAATCAAATGAGGAAGATATCCGCAAACTTTTAAAAAGACTCTTAAAAGGCGGTACCGGCGCAGTCGTTGCAACTACGCTTCCCGGAAAAGCGGAGGATATTCAAAAAGCTATTCAAACATTAAGTCGTATCATTAAAAATCCTAAAGAAGGCGAAGCGCGGATTATAGGAATACACTTAGAAGGACCTTTTTTAAGCCCGCAAAAGGCAGGTATTCATCCGCCTGAAAAGCTTATGTTGCCGACTGTCGAAAACTTTTTGTCGCTAAATCCTGAAAATATAAAAATTATAACTGTTGCACCCGAACTTGATAAAGATTATAAATTATGCAAATATTTGGAAAATTATGGAATAAAAGTTTCGGCAGGTCACAGTATGGCTGATGCAAAACAATTAAGAGATTCTTGTGCAAGTCAGGTAACACATATTTTTAATGCCATGCCGCCTGTTCATCACAGAAATTCAACAATGACATTAGAGGCTTTAAATAATAACAATATCTCGGCTGAAATGAACAGTGATTTTTCGCTTTTGAGTCCAGATATTATGAATTTGATAATGAAAATGAAACCGAAAGACAAATTGATTCTAATCTCAGATGCACTTCCTGAAAGCGGAATTAAAAAAGATTTTGTAATGAACGGAATACCGATTCATGTTGATAAAAACTGGACTGCAATGAGTGATGACGGAATACTTGCAGGGAGCTTGCAATTTTTACATTCACTTGCAAGAAAATTGATTGAAAAAACTAATATGACATTTGAAGATTTCATTCAATATGCAAGTGTAAATCCTTCAAAAAATGTCGGAGTTTTTGAAAAATTTAAAATTGAACAAGGCGCAAATCCGTTTTTTACAATTTGGAATAACAAAACAATTAAACCTGAAAAAACATTTATAAATTAATATAACAAACTAAGGAGAAAATTTATGCAAGTACAAGCAATTCAAAATTACAATCTAAAACCGTTTAATTCTCAATTAAATGTACAAGAAAATTGTCCAAAGCCTCAAATGGCGCAAAATTCAATTAAAAGTATTTATTCGCAAGGTATGAGCGGAATTTCTTTCGGAAGTTTACCCTCAAAAGTTGCAACCCATTTTGAACGCGAAATAGCCGAGCAGCCGGCAGTGTTAAGAAAATTATTTGATAAATATTTCAGCGGACCTTATATATTAAAAGGCATTCAAAATATTGACCTGGGAATTTCTTACCCTGAAATGTGCAAAATTAAAAGAATTCATTTAGTTGCATCAGGTTCATCAAAAAATTCTGCCGAGATGGCGCAAGGGTTTATTGAAAATATCGCAGGTATTCCTGTTAATGTGGAAAGCGCAAGCGAATTTATGTATAAAAATAAACCGTTAATTGAAGGTGAAGACTTGGCTGTATTTATCTCTCAATCGGGCGGAACGGCAGATACGCTTGCTGCATTAAATCTTGCAAAAAGTAAGGGCGCAAAAACCATTGCAATTACAAACAAACCTGAATCTAAAATAGCTCAGGCAGCAGGGGCTCATATCCCGCTTGAAGCAGGTGAAGAACAGGCCGTTGCCGCAACAAAAACGGTTACAAGTTCAATATTTAATCTTATGGCAATGGGCTTAAAGCTGGGTGAAATTAAAGGGGTAGAATCTCACAAAATTGTTGACGGAGTTAACAGATTAAGATATCTACCTGAACAAATAGAATTTATGCTGAAACATACTGCAGATGTAAAACGTGCAGCCGATATTTTGAAAGATGCAGATAATATTTATTATTACGCAAAAGGCAGTAACGTAGGTGCAGTAAAAGAAGGTGCTTTGAAATTAACGGAAACAACAGGTAAACGTGTTATTGCAGATGCTTCAGGCGAAGCACTTCACGGAACTTTTGCATCTGTTCGTCCTGAAAATCCGGTTTTGCAAGTTGCTGCTCAAACACCTGATAAGGCTTCTTTTAACGTAGCTATCGAGAATATTAAAGAAATGGTTCAAAAACGTCATATAGAACACCCGATTATATTGCGAAATACGTACAATCGCCGACCGATAAAAGGCATGCCGGAAGATACGATTTATCTTAATGTTCCGGAAGCTTCAGAAAATATTTCTCCGATTTTGACAACGGTTAAATTCCAACAATTAACAAATGAAATAACTAAAAGACTCGGAATTAATCCCGATAACGGCGGCGGATTTTTGACCAAATTCAGAGAAAATATTACTATGAAATAGTTCATATTAAATAATAAAATGAGGGGATAATTTCCCCTCATTTTTATGGATATATTATTTTCTAATTGTCAGAACTTACGCATACACCAATCATAGGCCGTTGATATGCAGTTGAGTTATTATCGCTAACCATACCACCACTAGTAATACTATAATAAGTCATTCTTCTACCATTATCTGATTCACCCGGATAAAAAGCCGGAATATTATATTGACTTGCAATTTTAATAAGATATTCATCTCCTAAAGCTGATACAACAGTATTTAATTCATTTAAATTAGCTAATTTCATATTATTTTCGGCACACATCAAACCGGCTTGTACAATACGATTATTTTGATTTCCCCAAGAATTTCGGTAGCCTGAAAGATCAACAAAGTTTGTCGTCGTATAATTTCTGCATGTTAAAGAGTTTTCTATTTTTGAGCAATCTACCCCTTCAGTCGGAACAACGAAGGCAACACAAGTTCCGTCTTCAAGACATTTCTTTTTAACGGAACCAACGCCATCCGCATTAACAAGTTTTATGTCTTTCCCTTTTTCATTTGGGGATG
>ERZ842401.5976-NODE-5976-length-13215-cov-5.452888_pt1 | contig 13215 bp, 15 predicted proteins | sample MGYA00521270_ERZ842401 | MGnify/ENA primary metagenome ERZ842401 (study PRJEB31892, sample SAMEA3878208) | bioreactor metagenome | biome: Moose rumen | place: Sweden | collected 2011-10 | study: EMG produced TPA metagenomics assembly of the PRJEB12797 data set... | reverse complement strand
CTTTTCTTTATTGTATAAAAAAACAAAATCGCTAAGCAAGGTTGGGCATACTTGCTCAACAATGATTTATAAAAAATAAACAAACCCTTGCGGATGGATTTCCCCGCAGGGGTTTGTTTTTCTTGCCTCTACCAAGGTAGAGGCTTTTGGGCAATAGGCCAACAACTTTTAGAGTCTAGACTGCGGTTTCCTGTAAAACTTCAACTGTTTTGAATTTCTTTGGAGAATGCATATTTATGTAATCTTGTAGTAATTTGAAGCAGGTTATTACAATCTTTTCAGTTGCTTTTTCTTCCCAATCGGATTTTTCATTGAATTTTGTTTGTTCAAGTTTAATCAAAAAATCTCTTATTTTGTAGTGCATATGGAGCATTCCGCCAATTTCTCTTACGCAATCCTCGCACAAAACGCCGCCTCTGTTGTGTGCAAAATACATTGCCTCATTACCGATAGGTTTACCGCAAATCAAGCAATTTGAAAATTCTATCCCAAATCCTGCCAAGCGCATTATTTTTAATTGAAATTTAATCGCGGCAATTATGATTTCTACCTTATTTTCTGCATTTGAAATTCTTTCTAAGGCCTTATACAAAATATCGTAAGTTTCATTAGATGCAGGATCATCTTCTATTCCAAAATTGTTAACAACCTCACTTATATACATTGAATAAAAAATTTTATCCATATTGCATCTGGTTTTATTGAAAGTATTCAGGGCAACAGCCTGACAAATTGTATCCAAATTTTTGCCTTTATAAAGCATAAGCTTATTTGCAACAAACATATCCATTCTGGCGCCGAGCTTGCTTTTAGGCTTTTTTACCCCTTTAGCAACACCTTTTATAAGCCCTTTATCTTTTGAATACATAACTACAATTTTATCCGAATCACTCAAGTTATATGATTTCAAATTAATTGCATCAGTTGTAAAATTTGTCATAATTTTTGCCTAAAACATTTGCTGTGTGCCGTGGTAAACTCCGCGGAACATCTGTTGCAATTCAGCTTTATTTTCTGCTGTTTCAATAGCAACTTCTTCTGTTATTAACCCTTGTTTTGCCATCTGGAATAATGAAGCATTCAAAGTTATCATGTTGTTAAATGAACCTTTTCTAACAAGATCGTAAACCTCTTGAAGGTTATCTTTTTTTATAAAATCTTTAATTGTTGGGGTGCAAATCAAAACTTCGCACGCAGGGCGTCTGCCTGAACCGTCTGCCAATGGCAATAATCTTTGGGCAACAGTTCCCCTCAAAATCCCCGCTAACTGGCCGCGAACGAAATCTCTGTCCTTTGGATCAAACATGTTTATAATTCTTGAAACAGTTTGAATAGCACTATTTGTGTGAATAGTTGCAAATACAAGGTGACCTGTTTCCGCTGCCTTCATCGCCGTAACCAAAGTTTCCTGGTCACGAATTTCACCAACAAATATTACGTCAGGATCTTGTCTGAGCGCATATTTTAGTCCGTCAGGGAAGGATTCCGTATCAACTCCAACTTGACGCTGTGATACAATACTCTTTTTGCTTGTAAACATAAATTCAATAGGATCTTCAATTGTAACGATGTGTTTTGGGTAATTTATGTTTATGTAATCTATCAAAGCTGCAATTGTGGTTGATTTTCCCGAACCGGTAGGGCCTGTTACCAGTACCATGCCATTATTTAAAGTTGCAAATTGTTCAATGGATTCAGGCAAATTTAATTCTGCAACTTTCTTGATATTGTAAGGAATTGTTCTTATAACAACTGCACCTTTACCCAATTGTCTGTTTAAATTAACCCTGAATCTGGAAACACCGGGGATTTCGTATGCTAAATCCATATCCATAATGATATCGGCCTTGCTTCTTATTGAATCAGGAAGTAGTTTGTCATGAATGTCTGAAATATCTTCATTAGTAAGTGCCGGAACATCTACACGGACTATTCTGCCGTCAATCCTTAATGTCGGACGTTCGCCTACCTGTAAATGTACATCTGATGCACCCGCTTTTATTGCTTTTTGTAAAAATGATATTATATCAAATCCCACTGTTGTCTCCATCCTATCCTCACTTTTTGCATAATAGAAAGTTTATCATCTTTTTTATTACTTGACAAGTTATTTTACAAATATCATCTATTTTACCTATTTTATGCGGAATTATACTTATTTTGTAACGAAATCTTAATATTTAATCTTAAAAAGTAAATTATTTAAGCGCGAAATACTTTATATAAATGTAAGGGAAATCTAAAGATTAACTAAAAGGGAAAATTAAATATCGGATATTAAAAATTGAATAATCGGTTCATCAATTTACATGAACGAGATTAGAAAGAAAAGTTTTATTTATACTCTCTCTCTTAATATCCTCGTGTTTATTTAATGTTGTCAATTTCAGTTGGCAACTTTTTTTTGTGAAAAATTCCTTATAAAACAAATCTAATTATTCATTATGACTTGAATTGGTTCTTTTGTTTTATCTAAAGGTTTTCTTTCGCTAATTCCGTGTGCATAATTTTTTGCGGCATTGTTAATTGTACTTTGTTTTTTGCAACCGTAAATGTTATTTCCAATACATTAAACTTAAAAGCATTATAAACAATATTTTGAATACGGTCAATTTGTTAACTGTATTTTATAAGAATTTTTAAAATAAAAAATCAAACCATTGATTGATGAACTTTTATCATTAATAGATTAATGTAAGTATGGGGAATTACTCATATCAAACTTACGGGATAGAAGGTATGAAATCTGAAATAAAAAATCAGAAGGACTATATTTATTTATGTCAAAATTATGAAAAGTTGACTGATAGCTTTTTGCCGGCAATGCAGGATGTAACGACTGAATTTTTTTCGGATGGGTTTCAGGTTATTATGCTCGGGCTAAGCCAAAATAATAATCCATTGATGGATAAGCGTTCTTATTTCGTTACCAAAGTGAAAATTACCGAATTATACGACATATTTTTCAGAATAACGGATGAAACTGTTTCTTTGGTATTAGACAGTGTATTAGGCAGAGGAAAAAGCAAGTTTAATCTTAATAAAATGAGTGCGTTGGAGGCCAAAATTATTACCTCCTATAATGATTTTATATATAAAGGTATATCTAAATTTTTGCAGCCGGCACCACCTACGGTTTCAAGGTCTGATTTTGACGTCATAAATTTCACTTTTTTGTTAAAAGATAATGAAAGCGGAAGATGCGGGAAATTTATTGTGACTATTCCAAAGGTACTTTTGAATTTTGATGAAATTTCATCAGGTGCAAACAGAAATTACGTTGATTCGTTTAAAAACAGTACTATAAAAGCCAATATTGATATAGGTTCAACAAAATTTACTTTATACGAATTAAAGCATATTGCTCCTGAGGATATTGTAATTTTTGAAAACAGTAATTTGGAAGAATTTAGGATTAAATATAATGATTATGAAAATATCGTTCATGTAAAACCGAATATGGGGCTGGTTTTACCAATCGATGAAAATGAGAGGGCATATAATATGAGTGAGAATACAAATTTATGGGACAGCATAGAAGTTGAGATTAATGCTCAATTTGATGCGGTTAAAATTACTCTTGGGGAATTGAAGGCTATTGAAGCCGGAACGGTTTTGGATTTAACCTCTATATATGATAACAAGGTAACACTGAGTGTTGAAAACAAACCTATTGCAAAAGGTGAACTTGTAATTATAAATGATCGATACGGGGTTAAGATAAGTGAAGTTGCGCAAGAGAATGCAGGAGAAGATGGTGGACTTCAAACTGTCCGAGAGCAGCCTGAAGTTACGACGGACGCGAATTTTGATGATGATGAAATTATGCAAGAAAATAACGAAACTTATGAACAACCTGCTAATTATCCTCAAGAAAATGAGGGTAATGACGAGGATTTTGACTATAGCGATTTTGAACTTGAAGATGAGGATATTTAGTGATAATGGGAAGTTATTTTTTACATTTTACAGTTTACACATCAGCAATGCTCGGATTGATATTTGGGGCACTGTTTATATATAAAAAATTTGCAATAACTTCTCAAAAAAATTCAAAAAGTAATTTTTTGAGAATTGAAGATACTTTATCAATCGGTCCTAGAAAACAGATTTTTGTAATAAAGGCGGGAGGTGAAAAATTCCTCATTGCCTCTGATGCAGATAGAACCACATTGATTTCCAAATTAGGAAATTCACCGTCAGCCAATATTTCGGCTGTTGAAGAAATCCCGAGGACTCACCATTTTGAAATGAATGAAGAAAAGAATTCCGCAATAAGAAAATTTGCGAAAAAATTAGATTTATAAGGAATAATAATAATGGATGCTTTAGTAAAAGATTTAAACCCTGTATTACAAATGTTGATATTAATGACGGTATTTTCATTAATACCTTTGGTATTTACCTGTATGACAAGTTTTTTGAGATTTGTCATTGTGTTTTCGATGCTGAAAACTGCAATAGGAACTCAACAAGTCCCGCCTTCAATTGTAATTATAGGTTTATCTATGATTTTGACATTTTACACTATGGGCGGAACTTTTCAGAGCATGTATGATATGGCGTCTGTTCCGTATCAAAAAAATCAAAATATAGCGCTTGCTCTTGATGAGGGTTCAAAACCGTTGAAAGAATTTATGATGAAACAGACCAGGGAAACTGATTTGCAATTTTTCGTTGGACTTGCCCATAAGACACCTCCTTCTTCTCCCGAAGAAATTTCTATTTGGGAGGTTGCACCTGCTTTTATTGTGAGTGAATTAAAAACTGCATTTGAAATAGGTTTTATCATATTCGTACCGTTTATTGTACTTGACCTTGTGGTGGCAAATATTTTGCTTGCACTTGGTATGTTTATGTTATCACCTACAATTATTTCACTGCCGTTTAAGCTGTTAATATTTATTGCGGTTGACGGCTGGGCATTAATTGTTCAGGGACTTGTCTCGAGTTATAACTAAGATTTTAAAAAGAGAGGTTTTAGATGGAAGCTTTAGTTGAATATATGGCAAGAGGATTTTTAATAATGCTTACGATATCAATGCCCTGCGTACTCGTTGCAGCAGGTATTGGTCTTGTAATCGGTATTTTGCAGGCTGTAACTCAGGTTCAGGAGCAAACCATAGCTGCGGCACCAAAAATCCTCGGGGTATTTTTGGTTATTATAATCGGCGGAATGGGATTTATAAACCTTTTGAGAGGATTTTTTAATGAAGGAATGGTTTTAGCGTTTAATTTTGTTTCAAAAAATGACAATTACGTGCTTTCATCCGATTATCATAAATATACAAATCCTTTTGAAGGAGAAATGAAGGATACTTTTAAAAATGTTGACAGTATTAATTACATAATGAAGCATCCGGGGAAAATTCCTTATTTGGACAACAAAGAGCGGATGCAATATACGCCAAATCGCGGGACACCAATTCCACAGCCTGATTTTAATGAGCGTAAAACAATTATGGGAAGATAGGATTTTTATATGGAAAGATTTCAAACAAACCCCATTAAGTTTGATATGACGGTTAAGCCTGAATTTGCACGGATTTTGGCAAATAAAGGCTTGGCCTTTTCCTTAATTAGGGAGGTTTGCTAGATGGATTTACAGACCATGCTAAATGAATTGGTTAAAATCTTTCCGCTTGTCGGGGCATATCTCGCGGCAGGTACATTTATATTCGTACGACTTTTGGGTTTTATGAGAGCGGCACCGATTTTGAGCAGAAAAGATATTCCTGCTATTGTTAAACTTGCACTTGCGCTTTTATTAACAATAGCTTTAACCCCATTAATTAAATCAACAAATTTAAAAATTATTGAAAGTTCATTTACTTTATCATTGTTGTTAAATTACGCCGTAGGCGCGATGATAGGGTTTGTGGCAAGAGTGTTGCTTGCTGCGGTTGATGCGGGAGCTGATATGATAAATATGCAGATGGGCTTGTCATCTGCAATGGTTTTGGATCCTTCAACTTCCACACAGGTATCTATAATGCAGAATTTATTTTCTACGTTGGGGATTTTAATTTTTATAGAATTGGGCGGGATATATTGGATGTTTGCCGCATTTATGAGAAGTATTGAAATTTTTCCTTTGGGGGCTGTTACGTTGCCTTTGGACCAATTAGTGAATTTAGATTATTTAGTTGAGATAACCTCAAATGTTTTGTATATGGGATTGCAGATAGCTTCACCTATTTTACTTGCGACATTGGGGCAGGATATAATTCTCGGGGTAATTTCAAAAACCGCACCTCAGGTAAACGTATTCCAATTAAGCTTTCTATTTAAACCTGTTTTGGGCGCAGCAATTTTAATATGGATTATGCCTATGCTGATTAACGTTATTAATCAGTATTTCTTGTCCTTTGCAAATATTATTTAGTTATCATTTATATATTTTTTATCTTACTGAAATTAATTTTATGTAATTTTGTAGAATCCCGCGTATTTTTTCAAATTCAATATCGGTATATGTTTTTTCAGATTTTAAATCAGTGTTTAAAATTTTAGAAGGAACAAATTTTTGTAAATAGTAGTGTTTTGCCCCGCGGATTAATTGTCCTATTTTATCAAAATCATCGTAAGATAATTGAGATTTTAGAACTGTTGTTCTGAATTCATAGTCAACATTTGATTTCATTATTAAATTTATGCTTTGTCTTATATTATCAATATTAACATTTACATTTGTGATTTCAGAATATTTTTCCAAGGGAGCTTTTATATCCATGGCTATGTAATCAAGCATATTATCATTTATGAGTTTTTTTAAAATTTGCGGGTTTGAGCCGTTTGTATCAAGCTTAACTAAAAAGCCTAAATATTTTATTTCTTTTATAAAATTATATAATTCTGCTTGCAAGGTAGGTTCACCGCCGGTAATTACGACTCCGTCAAGTTTTCCTTTGCGAGATTTGAGAAAGTTGAAAAATTTTTCTGTTGAAAAATCGGATTTTGAAGTAAAATCCAAGATTTCAGGATTGTGGCAGTAACCGCAGCAGAAATTGCAGCCCTGTGTAAAAACAATGGCTGCAATTTTTTGCGGAAAATCTATTAATGTAGTTTTTTGTAATCCTGCAATTATGAACAACAACATTCTCCGGCGTAAGTCATATCAAAGGTTTTTCTGTTTTTAAATTCAGCTTTTTTACCCTTATTCCATTGAGTTACCGGACGGATATAACCTACTATTCTTGAATAAATTTCGCATTCACTTCCGCATTCAGGACATGTTTCGTGTTCTCCTGATATGTACCCGTGAGTCGGACATATAGAAAATGTCGGAGAAAATGTGAAATATGGAAGGTGATAATTTTCACAGATCTTTTTGACGAGGTTTTTCATTGTAGTTGTATCGTTAATTCTTTCGCCTGCAAAAATATGAACAACTGTTCCGCCCGTGTATTTTGTCTGTAAATTATCTTGATGGTCAAGCAGTTCAAATATATCATCAGTATAATTCACAGGTAGTTGTGTTGAATTTGAATAGTACGGTTCTGCACCTTGTGAATAATATTCTTCGTTATTTGCACACTTTATATCAACGAGATTTTTCTTATCAAGTTTTGCAAGTCGATAACTTGTACCTTCTGCCGGGGTCGCTTCAAGATTATAGTTATTGCAGGTTTCCTCTTGGAATTTTATAATTAAATCTCTCATAAAATCCATAACTTCTATGGCAAAATCGTGACCTTCTTCAGATGCTATAGAGCAATTTAAAAGATTTTCACAAGCTTCGTTCATACCAACAAGTCCAATCGTTGAAAAATGATTTTTCCAATAAACGCCAAATCGGGATTTTATATCTCTTAAATAAAATTTTGTATAAGGATAAAGTCCGCCATCTGTTAATCTTTCAAGCAGTTTACGCTTGATTTCAAGTGAAGCTTTAGCTATTTCCATTCTATCTTTTAAAACTGTGAAAAATTCATCTTTTGAATTTACTTGATATCCGATTTTCGGAAGGTTTATTGTAACAACACCGATAGAACCTGTTAGAGGATTTGAACCAAAAAGTCCCCCGCCTCTATACTCAAGTTGTCTGTTATCAATCCTTAAACGACAGCACATAGAACGGGCATCTTCTGGGTTCATATCAGAATTTATAAAGTTTGAAAAATAAGGGATACCGTATTTTGCAGTCATTTCCCACAATCCTTCAAGTTCAGGATTTTCCCAGTCAAAATCCTTTGTAATATTATATGTTGGAATCGGGAATGTAAATACTCTGCCGGAGGCATCACCCTCCATCATAACTTCAAAGAACGCCTTATTTATCATATCCATTTCTTTTTGAAAATCGCCATATGTATCCTCCATCATTTCCCCGCCGACAATTACACATTGATCTTTGTAGTATGAAGGTACAACCAAATCCATTGTTACATTAGAAAACGGAGTTTGAAACCCGACACGTGTAGGTACATTCATATTGAATACAAATTCTTGAAGTGCCTGTTTTACCTGCTTGTAATTTAGTCCGTCATATCTTACAAATGGTGCAAGAAGGGTATCAAAGTTTGAAAATGCTTGAGCACCTGCACTTTCACCTTGCATTGTATATAAAAAATTGACCATTTGCCCAAGTGCTGTTCTAAAATGTTTTGCAGGCTTTGAGGCAACTTTTCCCGCAACGCCGGTAAAACCTTCGGTCAATAAATCTTTTAAGTCCCATCCGACACAATAAACGGAGATTATGTTTAAATCGTGGATATGGATATCTCCATTTTCGTGAGCCTCTTTGATTTCATTCGGGTAAATTTTGTTTAGCCAATAGTTTTTGCTCATAGCTGATGCAAGGTAATTATTTAGTCCTTGTATTGAATATCCCATGTTAGAATTTTCATTAACCTGCCAATCAAGCTGTTTTAAATAATCATCCACCATATCAATCGAAGCATTTTTTGCAAAATCTCTCATTTTGTTGTGCTGCTCGCGATACAAAATATAGGATTTGGCAGTTTGCTTGTATTCGGATGATAATAGAACCTTTTCCACAATATCTTGAATTTCTTCTACAGTCGGAGCTTCAAGATTAGATTGTTTCTCTTTGACAAAATCGTTAACAATTTTGATAACATTTTTTGTTAATCTTCTTGCCGTAAAATTGTCGATTTCTTTTGTAACATTTGACGCTTTACAAATAGCGCTTGTGATTTTTGCAGAATCAAAATCTACAATTTGCCCGTCACGTTTAATAACTTTTTGTTGCATAAAAGCCTCCAGTCTCGTAAAGTAATAACCGATAGATTAAGCATTCCGACTTTCTCAAAAATTTTTGAGGTCATGCATTTGAATATCAAACGCAACAGACACGGCTGCGGACCAGTGAGGGACTTTCACCCTTTCTTTCCTTAATCTTTATTTATTCTATCATATTATTTCAAACAGGTCAATATAAATTTAAAAAATTATCAGTTTATTTTATTTATAATTTCGGGCAGGATATCAAAAACATCTCCCACAAAGCCATAATCGCAATTTTCAAATATAGGGGCATCTTTATCAATATTTATGGCAAAAATTTTCTCTGAATTTTGCATTCCGACAACATGCTGAATAGCGCCGGAAATTCCGCATGCAATATAAATTTTAGGCGAAACGGTAATTCCCGTCTGTCCGATTTGCATATTTTGAGGAGCAAGCCCCATTTCAACCGCGCCACGGCTGGCTGCAACTTCACCGCCCAATTTGTCGGCAAGTGCTTGTAATAAACCAAACCCTTGCGAATTTTTCATTCCCTTTCCGCCCGCTACGATTATTTTTGCATCAAGGAGTTTATTCCTTGCTTCTTCAACACTTTTTACAAAGTTAAGAATTTTTATCCGTTCATACATTCCGTATATTTCAGGTTTTATTTCAATATATTGTGTATTTTTCGGGTTATCCTTTTCCATGGGTTTAAATACGTTAGGACGAACTGTTGCCATTTGTATTTCGGATTTTGAAAGAATAGTTGCCATAAGCTGTCCGCCAAATGTAGGGCGGGTTGCGGCAAGTTTTCCGCCTTCATTTATATCCAATTCCACACAATCAGCCGTAAGACCGGCATGAAGGCTCGAAGCAAGCCTTGGCGCAATATCACGGCCTTGTGTTGTTGCACCAATTAAAATAATTTCAGGTTTAATTTTTTGTATTGCATCAAATGCTGCTTTTGAAAAAAATTCTGTCGTATAATTTTCCAATTTTTCATCTTCAACTACAAAAACTTTGTCTATCCCAAATTTTTCAAAACCCTCTCTAAATTTTTCGCTATTCCCTCGCCCCGTTACGATAAGTGCCATAATTTCCGCACCATCAAGTTTTTGGGCTAATTCCTGAGCCTTTGAGGCAAGTTCAAAAAATACAGGTTGGACATAATTTGATTTATTTACTTCCGCATAAATTAAAATCCCTTTATTCATCAGCTTTAGCCTCCGTTAATTTTTGAATTAAGCGATTGGTTTCAATAAACATACAGTGATGTTTTTTTATCATTCTAAAAGCCTTTGAAACATAAGTCGGAGAACCTTTCAGGCCTGCTTCTTCAGGTTGCAACAGAATATCTTCAAGAGTTAATACTTTGATTTTAGCACTTTGCGCACGCTTTATGCCGTTAATTGTAGGCCTTGAGGTTTCGTAGTTTCCCATCAAAACACAAATTAAAGCCGGAAGTTTAACTTGAACGGTTTCAATGCCATCTTCCAATTCGCGTCTTGCAGTCAAATAAAATTCATTTGAATCAATAACTTCTTTAACATAAGTAACTTGAGGAATTTCAAGTTTTGCGGCAATTGAAGGTCCTGTTTGCGCGGTATCTCCGTCAACCGCAAATTGTCCGCAGATGATTAAATCAAAATCGTTAAAATGATGTCTTATGGCAGATGATATTGTTCTGCTCGTAGCGTAAGTATCTGCTCCCGCAAATTTTTTATCGCATAAAAGACAACCTTCATCGCAACCTAATGCTATGGCTTTTCTCAAAATTTCTTCCGCTTGAGAAGGCCCCATTGTAAGTGCTGTTATTGTAACATCATTGCGTGAACGCTTGATTTTTATGGCTTCTTCAAGTGCATATAAGTCGTAAGGATTTATGACGCTTTCGAGTCCATCTCGCTGAATGGTATTGTTTTCAGTCCATCTGATGTCCGTTGTATCCGGAACTTGTTTTATACATACAAGTATTTTCATTTTCAACCTGAATTATTTTTTTTGTCGTTCATTTACGTTTAAGAGTGCATCATATGCGAGCATATATACCGAGCATTTTTTTACCGAAGGTACATACCAAGCACATCTTTCTTTTGTACAAATCATGTCAACATCTTTACCTGCGCTCATTAAAGGACAGTAAGGTGTCGGATTTTTTTTCATTGTTTCCATATTCTCTCCTATTTTGCAATTGCCTGATTTAATAAATTGCAATTGTCATCTCTTTTGCGTTCCACATCTTTATAAATTTTAGTACGATTTATAACTTCATCAAAATCGATTTCATGAGCGTTAAAATCTGGCCCGTCAACGCAGGCAAATCTAACTTTCCCGCCTACTGTAATTCTGCAAGCACCGCACATACCTGTTCCGTCAACCATTATCGGGTTCATGCTGGCTTCCGTGTATATGTTTTTGCCTCTTGTAAGCTCGGCAACTGCCCTCATCATTGGCATAGGCCCGACTGCTATTGCATAATTAATTTTTTCTCTGTTCATTAATCTTTCAAGAACACCTGTCACAAATCCCTTTTCGCCAAGGCTTCCGTCATCGGTCGTAATAAATAATTCATCACAGGCATCTTTCATTTTGTCCTGCCAAAAAATTAAATCTTTATTTCTTGCGCCCATAACCATGTAAACTTTGTTCCCCGCGTCTTTAAATGCTTTGGCGATAAGATAACAAGGTGCAGCCCCGTAACCGCCTGCCAAACAAACAACCGTACCGTATTTTTTTATATGCGTAGGACTTCCTAACGGCCCTGCTATATCAACAATTTCATCCCCGACATTAAGTAAAGAAAGTTTCTTTGTAGAATAGCCGACAGCCATAAATACCAAAGTTAAAATCCCTTTTTCTTTATCGACATCCGCAATTGTTAAAGGTACACGTTCACCTTCTTCTTCAACTCTAAAAATTATAAACTGTCCTGCCTTAGCGTTTCTGACAACATAAGGTGCTTCCACCTCTATTTCAAATTGATTAGGACAAATTTCTTTTTTATGTAAAATTTTATATCCCATTTTTTTCTCCGTGGAAATATTATATAACAAAAAACCTCTTTAGGACAACTCATAATTTATGAAATATAACAGCCTGTTTTTGTCGGGTTAAAACTCGTCTTATGTACTACAAAGAGCCGACGGGCATAAAACCTATCGGCTCTTTATGGAGCTGGGGTTAGACTCGGATGCCGTTTAAATATGTACGGAAGTTATGATAAACGGTTACGGTATAATTAACGGACTCAAATCAGGCTTGCTAAATTATTTGGAAGAAAAGGGAATGAATAACATTTCTGAACTAAAAAATATAGCAATATCCAAAATTACATCACACGAAAAATTAAATAAAGAATACCATTTGCACCCTGAAATAGATAACGAAGTTTGTGTAAAATGCGGCAAATGTGTCAATATATGTTCAGAATCAGAGCATCAGGCACTATCAAAAGATGATTGTAAAATCAAACTAAATAATGATAATTGTGTCGGTTGTTCTTTGTGTTCGCATGTTTGCCCTAAAGAAGCAATAAAAATGAGCCGTTAAAACCGAATCTTACAAAAGGGATTATATCAAAAGTAAAAGTTAAATCCATACCGAACATAATTATCATCATAAATAAGTCTGTATGTCTGTTATAATAAGAACGAAAAGAGGAGTTTATGATGAAAAAAGTAATTATATTAAACGCTAGTCCGAGAAAGAATTTTAATACCGCACAAATGACTTATTCAAAAAGCGATGTTCCGAATGTTCCTAAACGATTAACAGATAAAAAATTAAATGTCGGATTTATTTATACAATGAATTGCACACCTGAAATTGCAGAGCAGTTTAGTTATCCTGCAATTTTTGCTCCCGATATAAAATATGCAAAACAGTTCTTCGGTTACTGTGAAACATTAACTGCTTATAATACATATCAATTTAATGATTACTCAAAATATATGGCAGATATTATTGATGAAAAAGATAAAGCAAAACAAAGAGAAGAACAATTCCCGAAAGACTTACAAAATG
>ERZ842401.5974-NODE-5974-length-13216-cov-48.434617_pt1 | contig 13216 bp, 12 predicted proteins | sample MGYA00521270_ERZ842401 | MGnify/ENA primary metagenome ERZ842401 (study PRJEB31892, sample SAMEA3878208) | bioreactor metagenome | biome: Moose rumen | place: Sweden | collected 2011-10 | study: EMG produced TPA metagenomics assembly of the PRJEB12797 data set... | reverse complement strand
CACTCATATCCGTCACATTGGCCGTGTTAAAATTGCTCACGTCAAGGCTCGACAAACTTTGACAATTGTAGAACATTCCACTCATATCCGTCACATTGGCCGTGTTAAAATTGCTCACGTCAAGGCTCGTCAAACCTGAACAGTTATAGAACATTGCTAACATGCTTGTCACGTTAGCTGTATTGAAATTGCTAACGTCAAGGCTCGTCAAATGAACACAATTGTAGAACATGACACTCATATCCGTCACATTGGCCGTGTTAAAATTGCTCACGTCAAGGCTCGACAAACTTTGACATTTAGAGAACATTCCACTCATATTCGTCACATTGGCTGTTTTCAGGTTTTCAATTCCAGTGATAGTTGTCAGATTAGAAAGATCACAGAACCAGAATGCGGTACTGGTCAACTCGGTATAGTTGGCAAAGGAATCGTCAAACACAACAGTGGTGATGCCTGAGGTGTAATCATACCAACTGCATTCATTGGAATATTGAAATGGACCAACATCCATACCGTTTCGGAGTTCCTTGTCATTGTCATAATAGAATGTCAAGGTCGTGTTGTCGGAACTAAGCACGGCATAGGGCAATGGACTGTCCTGGGCTGCTATGGTCACAAAGCAGGACAAGGAGGAAAACAGAAAAAGAAAAAATCGTTTGTTCATACTTATTTTGTATTTAGTTACTTCTAAGCTATTGTCAGCCAATTCCACATACTCCAGCGCCGGCTAACTCTCGCCCTGCATCGGCTGCCACTGGAAGCTGAAACGAATGGAAACAAAAAAGGCATGGGAGATTCTACTTTTCGCCCATCCCTGCTATCAGGCCTTCGCATTGCCCCTACACAAGGATAAGCAACGCAGCCAGCCCACGCCAAGTTGAATTATATATACAACACGCTGCTATACCTTATTGTATATAGCAATTGTTGGGATATAATCCTCCCTAACGCAGACGCTTACCGTTGCAATTACCTCCTGTGTGTAGTTTCAAATTTGCGAAGTTTGATAGCACAGAATGATAACGTTCCGTAAACGCCTTTCCCCTTCAGCCAGCCCTACAAACGGCTTCGTGACCTAAGGATTCCATCAATGTTCTTGACCCGCCCTGCCACTGCTGGCTGGCTTGGTCGGCGGCAAAAGTACGAAGAATAATTGTAATGGCCAAATTTTTTGCCAATTTTTTACATGGCAACCTTGGCGGTTTGCTGAAATGGATATGCCGAAAAGCAGTTTTTGCAAGCGTACATTTAGAACATTCGCCTGCGTTCATGACATTTAGGATTCCAGTCGGGTGGGGGTGTTTGCTTGTATGGTTGCGGAAAGTGTCGTACCTTTGCCACCGCAAAACAGCGCTGCATGCAAACAAAAAAGTAACCAAAAGTTTAACGCTTAAAAACAACAAAACCTATGTCTGTAAAGATTAACATTCACAAGAACAACAACGAGAAATCCTCGGGTTTCAACAAGTGGTATGGTTTCGTGGACAACGACACGCCCATCAACCTCGACGGTCTGGCTCTCCACATGTCGGAGCACCACACGCCGTTCAGCCAGGGTACCATCGCAGGTGTGCTGAAGGATATGGTACGCTGCATCCGCGAGCTGAACCTCAACTCCATCCCCGTGAAGATTGACAACCTGGCCATCTTCAAGGCAAGCGTCGAGGCCAACGGTGTTGAGAACCTGGCAGAGTACACTCTTCCCAAGGGCATCAGCCGCATCTGCCTCTGCGCTCAGGCTACAGGCGACTTCACCGCCGCCGAGCTGACGAAGGCCGGCAATCTGGTTCTCTCGAAGATGGCGCGCAAGATGATTGACGATGCCAAGGAACAGGGCAATGATGACAACAATGACTAATCAGCCTCTCTTACAAAAAGCCGGACACCCAACAGGTGTCCGGCTTTTTGCATTAAAAAACTAAAATCCATGCGCTTTTTGTAGAAGAAGACTAAAAAAAATCACGGGGTCGAAGAATGTGCTCATTTTCTCCGACTCCGTAGCTCTTTTGTGGTTTCGTCTGTCAAGTTAGCCGTATATTACGAAGATAGTTATCCCATCACCACGTCGAGTACCATCATCAGCACAAAGCCAATGGCGAAACCGATGGTGCTGAGATTGGAGTGTTCGCCCTCGCTGGCTTCTGGAATGAGTTCCTCGACAACGACATAGAACATGGCACCTGCGGCAAAGGCCAGCAGATAGGGTAGGGCAGGCATCAGCAACGAAGCCAACAACAGAACGGCCATGGCTCCGACAGGTTCGACGGCACCGCTCAATGAGCCAATGACGAATGACTTCCACTTGCTGTTGCCTGCTGCCCGCATGGGCATGGAGATGATGGCACCCTCAGGCACGTTCTGGATGGCGATACCCAGTGCTACGGCAACAGCGCTGGTCAGCGAAATGTTCGAGATACCATTCTCCGCTCCAGCAAAGACCACGCCCACGGCCATACCTTCAGGCAGGTTGTGGATGGTAACAGCGAGGGCAAGCATGGCTGTCTTTGAAAGATGCGACCGCATACCCTCGGGCTTGTCGGTTCCGATATGCAGGTGAGGTGTCAGTTCGTCAATCATCAGCAGGAATCCCATACCCAACAGGAATCCTACGGCAGCAGGCAAAACAGACCACCGCCCACTGTCGGCTACCATCTCCATCGACGGAATCAGCAGCGACCATACGGATGCTGCCACCATCACACCCGATGCAAAGCCGAGCAACAGCTTTTGTAGTCGGGGCGACATCTCGTCTCGCATAAAAAAGACAAATGCCGCTCCGAGCATAGTTCCCAAAAGGGGAATGAGTAGGCCGATAACGAGTGTCATTTCATTTATTGTGGTTTCGACGGCAAAGGTACAAAGTTTTTCCCACAAATCCAAATCTAAGACAATACAAAATTTGTCTGAAACGATACGACTTTGAGGAAATTTTCGTACCTTTGCACCCACAATAACGACGAAATAGCAAACAGAATGATGAACAACGCAGATTTTTGGGCTTCCGTCAGGAGCATCATTGCCGAGGGCTTCACGCCTGAAGGTCTGCTAAAACTGGATAGTTATGCAGAACAATTTATCAGCGGAAGGCTTGTATATCAACGATTTTCACCGCGAGAACAGCATGGCTGCGCAGCGGGCGGTACGTCAAATGTCATTGCATCCCTACTCGCGGGAGCAGAAGATTGCGCAGATACAAATGTTGCGGAGGCTCTCAGCGAGTTCGAAAGAGAGCGCAAACGCGGAGCGAAGCAGGAGGCTGCCATAGAACAATGGGCCAAGGCTGTCGGCTGCTGGACGGAGTGCGTAGATGAATCGCTGCACCGTTCTTTCGGCGAGGAGATTGCTGAGGGCGGCGAGGCGATGGTGTATGACCACGGTTCAACACTGGTTAAGAGTATCGGCCTCGATTATTTCATTCTGCCGATTCTGGCCTTGGACAGAATAGCGCTTCATAACGCCTATTTCCCCGAAACACAGCTTACGGTCTTGGGCTTCGGGCGGAATCAGAAGGGGGAGTTCAAGATTATTTGCGAACAGCCTTTCATCGGAGGCTCGCACGTGTCTGACGAGGAAATTGCCGAATACATGCGGCGCATGGGATTTGAACTGAAGAATCCTCACAACTGGACTTACGCCACGCCAGACATCTATCTGAGCGACATGCACGACGAGAATGTGATTCTCTCTGAAACAGGAGCCTTCTGCGTCGTCGATTGCGACATCCGCATCAACACGCCAGAGTTGCGGCAGGGCGGGACGCGGACGCTCACCAATGCCGTTGAATTTGTATAATGCTTTTAAGAAATTACCGAGGTGTACACGCTGAATGAATACTTGCCGATATTTGTGGGCGACGGACTGCCGGAGAAGGGCTGGGACGACGGGATGTACTGCCTGGAGGCCGAGCACCACGACATCCCGTTCTACGCCTCCGCGCTCCACATCACCCCCGTCTATCTCTCCCGCGTCGTCCGTCAGGCCACCGGCCGCACCGTCGTCGACTACATCAACCAGATGCTGCTGATGGAGGCCTCTTTCCTGTTGCAAACCTCTGGGCTGAGCATCACCCAGATAGCCGACCGCCTCCACTTCGCCGACACCCCGTCCTTCAGCAAGTTCTTCTCGAGGCTGAAAGGCGTGAGTCCGAAGGAGTATCGGAAGGGGTGACTTTTCCTATCAAATACTCTCCTTTAGAATCTTCGTGATGTCCTCGGGCTTCAGGTCGAGGTAGCCTGCGGGATAGCAGATGGTGCCTTCGGTGATGCTAATATCCATGGTTCTCGCCAACCAAGACAACTATATGCCGGCCTCTGGGAGAGTTTCTGAGGAAGTGGACGTAGTTGCAGATGGATTCGGGGGAGTTGCAGTTGTGACATACGCCGTCCGTTTGGCATGGTGTGTTAATGTCGAATCTGGCTGCATTGATGGGTGACGCCGTTCCTCTTGCCCTTGAGAGTGCTGCTTCTACCGTCTGGGCGACCTTGTTGAGTCCGATGACAAAGATGACCTTCTTCGGTCCCCAGGTGATGGCAGCCACGCGATTGCCGTTGCCGTCGATGTTGACGATGATGCCGTCCTCGGAGATGGCGTTGGCACTGGTCAGGTAGACGTCGGTGGAGAACGCCCTGAGATACATGGCCTGTTTTTCCTCTGTCGTCTCTGCCAAGTCCCTGTCGAACACCTCTAAGGTTGCGCGTTTTCTGAGTGCATCAGGGATGCCCAGGTTGCGTACGGTCATGGTTCCGCCCCACGTCACTGAGCTTCCGTCGGGGATGAGCTCCGATACCTTCTTCACAGCCTCCTCGCCTGTTGGACAATAGAATCCCTGGATGTGTCGGCGTTTCAAATTCCTGATAATGGTCTGAGCAAAGAGCTTGTTTCTTTCTTTTTGTGGTGTCATATCTTCTGCATTGATTATGTTAGTGCTGACTTTTATAATGTGTGTGCAAAGGTACGCATTTTTGTTCGGTTATTGATAACTTTCCTTGCTTTTCATTGTCGTTTAGATGGAAAATTCGTATCTTTGCCGCCTGAAACGTGTAATAAAGGAAGGACATGCAGACTATTTCGGTGGTAATGGCCACTTATAACGGGGAAGAATTTATCAGAGAACAGATAGACTCGATACTCAACCAGACGTATCCCGTCCATGAGTTGATTATCCAGGACGACGGCTCTACCGACCGTACCGTGGCCATCGCCAACGACTATGCCCAGCGCTACCCCGTGGTGAAGGTCTTTGTAAACCAACATAACAAGGGGTTGAACCAGAATTTCAAGAGTGCGGTCATGCGGGCTACGGGTGACTTCATAGCCATCGCCGACCAGGACGACGTATGGTACCGCGACAAGCTGGAGCGTCAGCTGGCAACGATAGGTAACAGGGATGTTTGCGGCTCAATATATACATATGGGCAAACACTCGAAGAGGCTGTCGTCAAAAACTTCCCCTACAACATCGAGCGCCTGCTGTTTTTCAGCTTCGTATGCGGCCATACCATGCTCTGCCGGTGCGACTTCGTTCAGAACGCCGACAACTGGCAGGACTACATGTGGTACGACTGGAGCCTGAGCCTGCACGCCTCGTTGGGCCATGGGCTCATACTCACCGAAGAACCAACGGTATGGCATCGGCAGCATGCTGGTGAAGTGTCGCAAAGGATGGAACAGAAATACGAGGCCATTGGCGAGCATTCTTTGCTTTATCCCTATCTGCACGGACTGAAAGCATACCGCCAGTGGCTGAGCGACGGCAACCGCCGTGCCATCTACACTCACCTGCTCCAGGTGACTGCCGACGGACGTTTTCCACTGGTACACCGTTTCTGTGAACTGCTGCTCAAGGATGACCTGCCGTCCATTCTCCGTCTGTGCCGTCTGTGCCAGAAGCACCGCAGCAAGATATACTTCCGCCATTCAACAAACGGGCTGAGGGGCTGGCTGCGGGGGTTCTTCTTCCCGATGATTTATTCCTGCACCTTGTATCCATACGTGTTCTATAAAAAGATGAAGACGGCATGAGAATCCTGCTTGTATCAAAAGATGACAACGGGGGCATTGGCCAAATATGTTTAGGTCTTATGCGTGCGCTAAAGGCGTTAGGGCATGAATGTCACATGCTGGTGCTCAACAAGTACACCCAGAATCCCGATGTGGAACGCTATGGCTACCTGCGGTGGCGACTGGCTAAGATGCCTTCGGGACTGCTATTGCGCTACGGCTTTACGGTCACACGGCGCAACAAGGCCCGGCGTGTGGGGGGGGCAATTCCTACGTCGGTGGTTAACCTGATGAACAGCCGATGGGTGAAGTGGGCCGATGTTGTACACCTGAATCACATAGCCGACTACATCGATTACCCTTCATTTTTCAGTGGAATAGGCAACAAACCTGTGGTGATAACTGTGCACGACGAGAACTTCTTCTATGGCTTGGCATACTACGAGCATCAGTTGCAACGCGAACATCCGCTGGAGCGTTATTACGCGGAAGTGAAGTACAAGGCATTATCCCAGGCGAAGAATCTGGGAATTGTTTTAGGTTCGGAATATTACACGAAAAAGTTCGGGGGGCATCGAATGCTCAAGGGTCGCGACGTCAGGGTTATCACAAATGCCGTAGACACGACGAGATATCGCCCCATACCCCGGGATGAGGCACGGCAACGGTTGGGACTCAGCCGCTCGGCGACGGAAGGAGACGCTTGTTCCGAAGGTCTCAAGAAGGACGACACGCTGATAGCCTTTGCCGCCACCTATATGTCGGAACAGCGGAAGGGACTTGACAAACTGTCAGAGGCAGTGAGACGTATTGGCGACCCACAGATAAAGATTATTGCCGTAGGTAACAACATTCACCATCGTACATGGCCGAACGTTATCGAAATGGGATACAAGGCTACACCCGATGCCTTGTGTGAGGTGTTTTCCGCCGCCGATTTCTTTGCATTTCCGTCAATGCATGAGGCCTTTGCACTGACTCCGATGCAGGCCATGGCCTGTGGACTGCCGGTGGTGGCATTTCCCGTCAGCGGGACCTCGGAACTCATCAACGAGCACAACGGCGTTGTGTGCCGTGACTTCACCGTAGAAGCACTGACGGAGGGTATTGTGACGCTGATGGGCCGTGACTACGATGCGGCGGCCATCCGTCAGGACATGGTCAGCCGCTTCTCGCCCTTGGGTATTGCAGAGAAGTATTGCCGCCTGTACGACGCCCTTTCCGACTTACTGGTCAGGCAAGAAGATGATTTGCCCGTCCTCTAACTGGTAGGCGGTGCCGAGCCTCCTGCCCTTCTGTCCATTGGTTTCCGTCGTGTTGCCCACGGCCTTGTAGTTTTCTATGCGGCGGCCTTTCTTCTGAATGATTTCCATGTTTTCCTGACCGGGGTTCTTGACAATAGTAAAATCGTCCTGACCGAAAATCTCCGACATGTTCATGTGCATCACCATGGCCACCATCAGCGATACGGCAAAGACCATCGCCACGTCGAACAGGTTGACGACGACGCTCAGCGGGTCGTCATCGTCAACTTGCAACAGGGTGCTTCTACGCTTCCTTCTCATGATGCTGCATATTGGTTTGTGCTTCGTATTCCAGACGGCTCACGTCGATGGCATACCAGCGCGACTTCAGTTGTTGCGTAAAGAGTCCTACGACGGAGATGACCAGACCCACGACGGTGGCCGAGAACACCACCTGCATGTTATAGGCCATGCCCGAAATGTCGCCTGTCGACAGTCCTACCAGCGCTGGTGACATCGAAATCAGCGTACCGATGAGGCCCAGGACGGGTCCCAGTTTTGTCAACAGTCGCGAGAGGTTCACGTCCTTTGCCGCCTCGGCTTCCATCTGTGCCGTCAGGTAGTCGGCGTATGCTTCTTCAGGCTCGTGGTCGGCCAGCAGCTGGCGATACTTGTCATAGAGCGGTGTGTGACCATCCTTCCGTCGGGTCATGTACTGCATATAGGTGGTAACCAACAGCACCAGTGACCTGATGAAGAAGAAGATCAACAAGATGACGTCAGGGATGAGCAACAGGTTGGCTATCCCGAACAAGGCTTTTGAAATGTATTCCATAATGATGTTTTGTTGAGTCATGGGATATACCGTCACCGTTTGCTGTGCGGCCATGAGGCACGTCAGACACAGCACGGCGGTGATGATGATATGGAGGAAGCTGCGGTCAGCGCGTTGTGGCAGGAGCCACGTCATGGCCTGGGACAGCAACAGGAGTGTTACAACCATTGCTACTGCCAACATTAGTCCTGTGGTTTGGAAGCCTACTCCCGTCAACGTAAACAGCATCTGGCAGAGCACGTAGAAAGCTACCGGCAGGATGAGCAGTCCCGGGTACCAGCGCAGACGGCTGAGCAACGCATCGAGGATACAGATGACGGCTATGTCCTGAAGAATCGTGGTGTCGTGCCACCACCCTTCCACCTGTGGTTTCGACAGGTTTGCCGCATAGTCGGTCGTCAGCCATACGGCGATGGCGACAAGGGTGCAAAACACCAACTGCAGCCAACCGTTACGCCATTGGCTGAGTCGCAGTGCCGTTTGTAGCACGACCAACAGGATGAGGGTGTCAGCGACGATTTCCATTCCTTAGACGCAGATAGATGATGACGGCCAGAATCAACGAGAGGATGATGACAACCAGCCAGATAGGGGTATGACTGGACGACGGTTCGCCGGTATCGTTGACGCCTTGTTTCTCCAATACCGTTGCTTTGCCGCTCGCTTGTGTGTTCTTTACCAGCGTCATCTGACGGCTATAATCCTGACGGGCATGGGCAGGCAACTGCCCTTCGATGAATGCTTGTAGCTGTGTGTTGTTGCATACGAAGTCCGTGCACGCCGCACCGTTCTCTTTCGTCACTTCCGCATGGAGTTCAGCCGTCTGGCGCAGTTGTGCCTCCGTCGGTTTCCAATAGCCCTTGCGGGCACTCTCCAGCATCGTCGCCGTCATGGCCTGATAGGCTGCCGGATTCTTCTGCTCAAAGTACGCACGAATGCCCAGTTGCTGGTCGTCCTTGACGTACATCCGGTACAGCTCGTCGTAGAGATTTTTGTCGAGTGCCGTCTCTCGGGTGACACTCCACCCGAAGATGTTACGGAACGTCTCGCCAAACATTTGTGCCGTACCCTCGTCGCCCTTCATCCGTTCGCGGACGAAGTTAGGATTCAGCAACGTCGTGCGCACCTCGATGTCGATAGCCTCCTTTAGCCACTGCACCCTGCGGTTCTGACGGTTACGGTAGTCGGCCATCATGGCATCGGGCTCTTTGCCCGTCAGCGCCTTGACAGTCATCGACAGCCCGCCCGTAAACTCATAGACATGATCCAGCGAGACGGGGCCCCACGTGTTGCTCTGTCTGGGTTGAACGGTGACGTCCGTTCTGTCCAATGCGGCCACGAACAACTCGCGCTGCATCATACCCCAATGGGCCTCGTCGCCGTAGGCTGCACACATATTATTCAAGTATCCGTCCACCAACTCGCTCTTCTCGTTCCACGTACCACTGCGCTCGATGTAGTTCATCATTCCCGTGCTGTAGCCGTTGTTCACGGGGCCGAACACACGCAGCGTAGACAGCTCGCGGGCCCGCTGTGGACTGATGCCCTTGTCAATGAGTTCTCGCTCCTGCGACAGCGTCCCCTCGCGGACGAAGTTGTCGCCTTCCTCTTCTGATGATACGAGCTGTATGGCTTCGGTGATGAGTTTCAGACGCGAATCGGCAATGTCGCGCAACTGTCCGCTAATCTGCACCATCACGTCGATGCGCGGACGCCCCAGTTCGCTGGCAGGTACCACGTGTAAACTACCGATACGTCCCTGACTGTCGCGCTCCGGTTCTACGCCAAGCATCCACAGGGCTTGGGCAATGGTGGCTCCGCCTGTGGCAATGAATTCACCTGCCCAGAACGTGTAGCTCACCTTCCGGGGATACTCGCCACCGTGTTTCTTCTTGTATGCTTCGATGGTCTGTTCTGCCAACCGCTTGCCGTCCTCCCAGGCCTGCGGGTCAGGGGTGTTGTCGGGGTTGATGCTGAACATATTCCTTCCTGTCGGCAACACGTTGTCGTTCAGAATGGGGTCACCGCCGGGAGCTGGTGCTATGCTGCCGCCGTTCAGTGCGCGCACCATGTTGTCGAGTTCGGCCTGTGTCGATGCCGCCAGCAGCTGTTTGAGGCGGGGCCACTCTGCCGGGTTGTTATTCATGGCGCGGGCTGTCTGGCTGAGTTGTTCCTCGGTGTAGGGCTGCCCCAGTGTGTAGTAGGCTCCCTGCATCTTCTCGTTCATCAGTTCCTCCAAGTGAGCGTCTATGAGTTCCAGTTCCTCATGGCTATAGGGTTTGGTAAGTACGCTGTCCAGCGATAGCACGCGATGGAGACCTTCCTTCACGATGCGTTCCTTCAGCGTCGACATCTTCTGTCCGCTCAGCGCCTTGTGCAAGTCGTTGTGCAGCGAGGCGTACTTTTGTCGCATGCCGCTCTCCGCATAGGGTGGGGTGAGGTAGGTCAGCAAGACGGCATTCGAGCGGCGCTTGGCAATAATGGCCTCACCGATGTTGCTCGTCGTATAGTAATAGAAATGCGGTGTCGGGCCAATCAGTTGCAGACTCCAGTCTTCGCGGCGCATACCAGCATCACGCCCAGGTGTGTATTCCAGATTGCCGTGTGTGCCGAAATGTATCAGGGCGTCAGCCTGGAAACCTTTCTGCACATAGAGGTATGATGCCAGATAACTATGTGGTGGAGCCACCTCTGCGCCGTGCACCAACTTGAAGTCGTCGTCGCCGAGTGCGGGACGCGGCTGGGGGAACAGTAGCACGTTGCCATAGCGCACACAGGCCATGGCGATGCTGTCGCCCCTCGACAGCAGTTCTCCAGGGGCCTCGCCATAACGGCTGATCACCTCCTGATATTTCTCTACAGGCAGCATCTCCTTGGCCCATTGCTCATACTGCCGGCGGTCCAACCAAATCGGATGGCCCTTCTGCAGATACTCCTCTTGTGCCCCCTTGGCGTATGAACCGAGCACGATGCCCTCCGTCTTCACCTGACGGGCAAAGGCGTCGAGCGTTGCCGGCAGCCCGTCGACACGATAGCCCTCCGACTGCAGCCGCTTCAACAGGTTATACAACGACGGTATCACCTCCATGCCACTGGCCAGCAGCGCATCCTTTCCCGGACGTTTGAAATAGCCGATGGCGATGCGTTTCTCGCTGTTCTTCTTCGTGCGCAGCGACATCGTACGTTGCACATGCTCGCAGAACATCTCGTAGCGCTCCACCTCAGCAGTGTAGATGTGATAGCCCCGCTCGTCGGGATTCTGTGTGGCAATACACCAGGGTGCCCTACCGCCGTCAATCTCGGGAATGACGATACGGGCATTCTTCGAACCGCTGCTCATGGGAATCGCGGCATTCATCCAGTCGTCGTGGGTGGCCGACAGCGGGAAGGGGCAGAACAGGGCGACGTTCTTCTCCTGCATCCACTGGATGAGGGTGTCGTTGCCTATCCGTCCCATCGCCAGATACACCACGGCGTCGGGCTTCAGCTGACGGAGCATTTTTTCGCGTTTCTTGCCCATGCCTACCATCGGGTACACGTTCATGCCCCGCCGGGTGAGCATCGTAATCAGCGTGTCGACGTGCTGGCGGTTGCCCTCCATGGGGAAGGTGATGCCCGATATCAGCGCCACAGCCGGACCGTCAGCGTGATATAGCTTTTGCGCTTTCAGATATTGCGTCAGTTCCTCGTGCGTCTTGAAATACTTGCCGTACTGCCTGTGGTAGAACATGTCCTTCGGTACCTCCACGGGCGGCTCTACCTTCTGGTCACCCCATCGCTGCGGGGTGGCGATATGGCGCAGGTAGCGCAGTCCGTTGCGGTAGTTCTGACGGTTTTCGTTGTCGAAGTATCGTTGCAGGGTTTCTATCTCTTCGTCGCTGAGGTTGTGGTTTTCCACGAAGTCGCTGGTGCGCAGCGTCTTGGTGAATACCGGCACGCCTTTCTCGGCCACACGCTTCACCTCGGCCACCTGTTCGTCGGTGAGGAAGATGCGACGGGCAAAGATGATGATGGCGTCGTAGTCGTCCAACTGCTGCATCTCTTCCGTCTCCACACATTCCACCTCAATGTGGCGCGAGTCGTTGTTCAGCGTGAAGTCTGCCTGTTGTGCTTTCAGGGCATTGACAATCAGGATGCGCGTGGGTTGCATCCAATGGCAGTAGGCCGCATAGCCGCCTACTGCCAGAATGAGTATTAGGATCAGTAGAAAAAAGTATTTTCTCACTCTTTTACCTTTTCAATATACAGGTTCTGCATCTCGGGCACCTCACCCAGACCCTCAAGTCTGACGTCGACGGTGAAGCCTTCCTTTTCAAGTGCTTCCTTCCATTCTACGGAGATGTCGTTGCTGGCATGGTCGCCAGCCACGAAGAGCAGCGGCACCAGCGTCACCTTCTTGGTTTTTTGCGCCTTCAGCTTGGCCAGCATCGTCTCGTAGGTGGGATAGCCCTCGATGGTAGCCACGTGGTAGTTACCGTGTCCCAGAGCCTCCAGCATATAGTCCAGCTGACTGTAGAGTGCCGTAGCCGGCCCTTCCGTGCCGTGTCCTACGAACACCACATGCTCGCGCCGCTTGGCATCGGCAGCATGCCGTTTCACCAATATCTTGCACACGTGTTCTGCATCCTCTGCGCTGTAAAGCAGCGGCTCGCCGATTCGGATTTCGTCGAAGAACGGGCGCACCCGCTCCACATCCCGGCGCAGCATGTCCATCTCCTTGCCGTCGATGATGAACGAGGGCTGGACAATCAGCTTGCGATAGCCCTCGCCTCTCAGCTTCAGCATCACGTCCTGCGGGCTCTGCTTCTTGATGCCACGCTCAGCCAGCCGCTTCATCACGATACGCGACGTGTAGGCCTCGGCAAAGTCGTACTGCGGGAATGCCTCGCGCACCTTCTGGTTGATGGCGTCGATGGTCTTCTGACGCGTCGCGTCGTACGTCGTGCCAAAGTGTACCATCAGCAAAGACGTGTCCTGTGCCCGGCAGACGGCCGAACACAGGAACACTAACAAACTTATATAATAATACACGTATTTCATATCACACGCTTGTGATAGATTCAAAATTAGTCTTCTAAGATACGGATCTGTTCGAAGTAGTAACCCTCGGCTACGTCAACACCCTTCGTCACCG
>ERZ842401.5973-NODE-5973-length-13220-cov-4.367717_pt1 | contig 13220 bp, 14 predicted proteins | sample MGYA00521270_ERZ842401 | MGnify/ENA primary metagenome ERZ842401 (study PRJEB31892, sample SAMEA3878208) | bioreactor metagenome | biome: Moose rumen | place: Sweden | collected 2011-10 | study: EMG produced TPA metagenomics assembly of the PRJEB12797 data set... | reverse complement strand
ATGTGAGCACCTTCATGGTTGACGTAATCCGTCAGCAGTTTTCCCATAACCGTGTAGAACATCGGTGTGGTAGCGTCGGCCCAGTATTCGTCGCCGTATCCCCTGGACCACAGGATGTCATCCTTCTCTGATTGATCGGGAAGGGTAGTGATGGCCCTCGACTGCAGGATGTATACCTTTCCAGATTCGACGGCCCATTCGATGTCCTGGGGACATCCGAAGTGCTCCCTGAGCTTCTCCCCTTCCTTGAATATGAGCTTCAAAATATCATCGTCCGCACAGCGTGCAGAGACCTTTTCAGATTCTATGTCCACAAGCTTGTTCTCCCCGTCGATCAGATAGAATCCTTTCTCCTTGTTCTTGATGACGGAATCGGTTATCTTGCCGTCCCTGGACACTATGTATTTGTCCGGCGTGACTAGACCGGACACTATGGATTCTCCCAATCCCCACGAAGCCTCGATCACCGTATGCTCCTCTCCCGTAACAGGATCGGATGTGAACATGACTCCGCTGATATCCGACTTGACCATCTTCTGTACGACTATCGCCATTCCCTGTTCGAGATGATTCTTCGAAGTGTCGTGTCTGTACTTCATCGCCCTGGCGTTCCAATAGGATGCCCAGCAGACCAGCACCTTCTCGATGATATCGTGCTTCCTTACATTCAGATAAGTGTCCTGCTGTCCCGCGAAACTGGCATCAGCCAGATCCTCCGCCACTGCGGAGGAGCGTACGGCGAAGTATTCCCCGTCGAGGTTGAAGAAGTTATTCTTGAGTTCATCCAGCTCATCCTTCGGAGGTTCGGTGGTGATGAACATCTTGCGTATGGTCTCCGAGGATCTTTCCAAGGATGAATCGTCATCGAAATCGGTGTCTCCGAGGACATCGGCTATTTTCGATCTCAGTCCCGTAAGATCCAGGAACATCTCGTACGCGTCGGTCGTCACAGAGAGTGCTGGAGGTACGCTGAATCCGTTTGAGGTCATCTTTGCGATGTTAATGCCTTTGCCGCCTACTAGGGAGATATCAAGATTGGAATCGTTCAACGGTACGACCGGGCGGGGGTTATCTGAAATCATCTGAATCCCGTATGGTTACACGGATAAAGCCATTATCGTTGCGTAACATCGACGGTCGACGACATGTATAAAACGAATCTTAAGGTGTTGTGGGCCCCTTTTGGGGCCCTGGTAAAATGCTATTACGCTCAATCAGGTCAGAAGGCCTTGACCTTACCCTCAGATACCAGGGCGAAACCGAGGTAGAGAGAGAAGATACCGTTCAGGATTGCCACGATTCCGAGAACCGTGTCGAGATCCATGTCGGCGACGACTTCTATTCCTACGATGAGGAAAATCAGTGCAGTTGTGCACAGGACAGCTGAGAGAAGTTTGGGTGTTTTTGCAATGAGCGACCATGCGATCATTACTAGGAAGAGGACACCGAAGGTGATGCTACCCCATCCTCCAAGTCCGTATCCCGTTGCGAACACGGCAGCTCCCGCGAGAAGGAAGACTGTGAATCCGAAGTTGCTCTCGGCCCTGTAGGCTATGAGTGCGACCACTCCGATGAGTGCACCGAGGAGCATGAAGAGCTCTGCAGGTGCTCCGTTCTCCCCGGTAAGAGTCCCGAGGGCCAGAGGGAATGAGACCGCTGCAACAAGGAACAGTCCACATGCTGTCGGATCTAAGGGTTTGAATTCTGACATTATGATGAACCTCCATAATTATTGGTACCCGGAGGTTTCCCTCCGGGATTGATTTTTAGGTTTTATTCACTTTCAAAGGTTGTAGTTCTTCAGGTTGAAGTTGGGGATATCCGCGTACTTCTTGCAGCAGTACTCGAAGAACTTGTCCTCGTCGTCGGGAAGTGCGGACAGGTCCTTGATGATTCCCTCGAGAACCTCTCTCTGCTTCCTGGTGAGCTGGAGTTCCTTCGCGTCGTTGTGAGCCTTGATGAGCTCTGCTGCCTTGAGTCCGGCTGCCTTGGCCCTGAGGTAGTAGCTGTTACCCTCAGATACGATTGCCTTTCCGATCTCGTAGGCGTTGTCGTACGCGAGGATGTGTCCCTCGGGTCCTCTCTCCCTGTCGGTGATCATGTACAGGTCCCTGAGGTCCTTCTGCTTTCCGGTCTGGATAGCGGTGTTCATCAGAGCGACCTCGTATCCGAGGGATCCCATCCAGCACTGGACTGAGGTTCCTCCGAACTCGGGGTGGTACTCGACGGACTCGTTGGACCACAGGTCGCAGACCTGAGCCATCAGGTTACCCTGAAGGTCGGCGTGTGCGCACTGACAGTTCTTTCCTTCCTGAGCACAGGGCTTTCCTGCGATTGCCTTACAGATAGGTCCCTCGTAACCGCAGTCCTTGTCGGGTCCGGCTGCTCCGCACTCCCAGGCCACAAGGGTCCTGGCGGATGCGATAGCACGGGTGACTGCAGAGTAGGTCCTCTGGACATCCTGATCGAGCATTCCTCCTGCCATGAACATCGAGGTGTTTGCTCCGGAACAGTTGGTGTCTCCTCCTGCTACGACCTTGTTCTTCTTTGCGATGTTGACGAACTCGCTCCACACGTATTCCATATCGATGGATCCGAGGTATCCGATTCCGAAGAGGAATGCGACGATATCTCCGTTTGTGGTCGCGTAGTCTCCCAATTCCTTTCCTCCGAGGGTCTCACATGACAGGACATCTGCTCCGTTCTCACATGCGACCTCAGCGCACTGGAAGAGGTGCTCGGGGTACTGGTGCTTTCCGCTCATTCCGGGCCTGTATCCCTCTTCTGCTTCACGCTGGTCGGGGATTGTGTGCCTAACTGCACAGTTGATTCCGTATTCCTCGTAGAACTTCTCACAGATTGCTTTCTGTCCCTCTACGACGGGTGTTGCCATCTTTGGGTCTCCCATCTGAGAGATCCACTCGGTCTCCAGCTGGATGTCGGGGAATCCGAGTGTTACACACCTGTTGAGGACATCCTTGGAAATGTAGTCGACGTATTCCTTCCTGAGTTTCTCGGGCGATGCCTCGGAACCGGGCCTGGGTCCGTAGTTGAGCTCGGGGATGACCCTTCCTGCTCCGACTTTGATTCCGAATCCGTAGGAGACAGGCTCCTTCGCGTGTCCGAATACCATCTCATCTGCACTGTCGTATGCCATCTTTGTGTACTTTGCCATATTAATCACGCTCCTACGATGTGGTCCCACTCTTCCCTGATTCTCTTCCAGTCGTATCCCTCGAGGACCTTGTCAGCGATCGGGGGTGTCTGGGGTGCCTTCTCCGAGTAGATACCGAGGTCGAACGACTCTGAGAAGTCCCTGTTCACTGCTCCACCGGCTGCCATGAAGGGAATCTTGATTCCAGCGGCAACGAGCTTTGCGGCGGCGCGGGGGAATGCGGTCATGGTGGTGGTCATGAGTGCGGTTCCGGTGACCATGAAGGGCTTGACTTCCTTGACTTTGGCGACGACATCGTCGACGGCAACGTCCTTACCCATGTCAATGACTGTGTATCCAGAGGACCTCATCATTACAGCGGCGATGTTCTTTCCAATGTCGTGGGGGTCTCCCTCTGCAGCGTGCATGACGACTGTTCCCTTCGTGGACCTTCCACCGGGGATCTGCTTCTCTGCGAGTGCGATTCCGATCTCCATGGTCTTTGCGGCCATCATAATCTCAGGCAGGTAGTAGATGTGCTCTGCGTACAGCTTCGCGACACACTCCATACCAACAACCAATCCGTTGTTGATGATGTCGAGCGCATCCTTAGACTTCAATGCCTCTGCGACTGCGGGTCCGACGTCCTTGAATTTCATGTAAAGGACTGTCTCTGCAACCTTGTACAGGACGGGGTCCTTAGGTAGCATGGTCTTTGCGATCGCTTCGGGTGTCATTTCGTTCTGACTCTCAACGTCGTAGCGCTTGAGAATCTTTGCGAAATCGACTTTAGAATAGTCTATCATTCTTGTTCCTCCTTCTTGCGTTTCGGGTGCTGCTTGCCCAACACCTTACTGGTAGTTGGATGAGTGTTCGGAGTATTTAACCAAGTGGATGGATGGATGTTCTATCCATGCTCATTTATATACTTTGAATATATCCTTTAAATAACGTTGGTTAATCCTCAAAATAGTTGTTTAATTAATCAAACTAATCATTGCTACTCAAGTATAATATTTATTCTACTAACAGCATCAAGATGACGCAAGAACGGCCAACGATGGCTAGGAGATAAAATGAGTTACGGTATTTCTCTTGATATAGGAACCAGCGGAACAAGAGGCCATGCGGTCGACCTCTCCAACGGTAAGATCCTTTCTACATCAGTCACTGAATGTCACCCGCTTCCGGGTGCTAACATCATGGACCACCTCACTTTCTGTATAAACGCAGGAACGGACACGGCCCACAAAATCCTCATAGATACGGTCAACAAGCTGATCGCCACATTGGGAGTCGACCTCAACAAGGTCGAGAGGGTCAGTATCTGCGGTAACCCCATCCAGCTCTCCCTTTTCCAGGGCATACCTGTGGACGATCTCGCCTTCGCAGGAGAGAACGCACACAAGGCAAGGGGTATCGTCGCGCAGAAGAGGGATGCAGGAGTGTTCTCCGCAGTCGACGTCGGACTCAACGTCAAGGACGGATGCGAACTGTGCGTACCTCCCGCAATCAGGCACGAGATCGGTGCGGATGCTCTCGCTATGATGTACAAGAGCGGATTCCTCGAGCAGAAGGAGAACTGTCTCGTCACCGATTACGGTACCAACGCAGAGATGGCCCTGAAGATCGGGGACGACATCTACACCGGATCCGCTGCGGCTGGTCCTGCAATGGAAGGACAGTCCATCAAGTGCGGTATGCTCGCAGGTCCCGGAGCTATTTCTGACCTGGAGTATGACTTCCAGTATGTCTGTAAGGTGCTGGATGAGAATATCATCCCCCAGAACGGATCAAGGTGCGATTTCGCCCTCGAGACCGTCGCGGACGAGGGTCCGATGAGCGGCAAGGCCACCGGAATCACCGGTACAGGAGTCATCGCAGCTGTATCGGCTGTCCTGGACTCCCACCTGTGGAGGAAGGGAAAGCTCACTACCTCGGACGGAAAGCTCCACCTCCAGGACGGAGTATACATCGATTCCCACGACATCTCCGAGGCTATGAAGGCAATCGGAGCTATGAGGGCTGGACACTTCACCCTGCTCGAGCACGCCGGAATCAAATTCAGCGACCTCGACATCATGTACATGGCCGGAGCATCCGGAACCTATGTTGATGCCGTCAAGGCAAGGGAGGTCGGACTCCTGCCACCGTCATGCAACACGATCTACCAGTACGGTAACACCTCGCTGGCCATGGCCACGGACATCCTGAAGGACCCCGAGCTCCTGGACACCCTCCAGGACATCGCCAACGGAATCAGGGCCAACCATATTATGTTCGCAGGAGACAAGATCTTCGAGCAGATCTACACCCAGGAACTCGCCGTCTGCGACGAGGGAATGAGCATGGAGATGTACAACAGGAACAATGCCATCGCAGGTGTCCAGGAGCTTCCCAAACCCAAGGGAATGCCCAAGGTCCATAGGATGGTCGAGCGTGACATCCCCGATCTGGGAGAGAGGGGACTGTACATCCTTCACGACATCGGAACCGAACTCCGCGGACGCATGGAGGGCTGTACCGGATGCAAGAAGTGCGAGAGGGAGTGCCCCGAGCACGCTCTCACCGTCGCCGATGACAAGGAGATCGTCGTCAAGACCAAGAACTGTCTCGGTACCGCATGCTACAGGTGTCAGTTCAGTTGTCCCGACAAGGTGTACAAGTACGACAACCTCAAGCTGACGTTCTGAGTGATACAATGGATGTTTTCGTCATCGGAGGATTCCTGGGAAGCGGAAAGACCACCATGCTGCTGCAGCTGGCGAAGGTCTATGTGGACAAGGGGCTGAAGACCGCCATCATCGTGAACGAATCCGGTGAGGTTGGGGTTGACGGAGCCACCATCAAGGCCGAGGGATACAACGCCACGGAGCTGCCCGAGGGGTGCATCTGCTGCACCCTGGTGGGCACCCTCCAGGCCACCCTCAAGAACATCAAGAGGGACCTTGACCCGGATATCATCATCATAGAGCCCACCGGACTCGCCCTTCCCCACAAGGTGAAGCAGTTCGTGCACACAGCCATGATCGACGAGGACTCATGCTCCATCATCGGTCTGGCGGACGTGGAGAGGTTCGATCTTCTCATAGAGAAGAAGGAGGCCTTCTACAAGATGCAGATGTCCGGAGCGGACCTCGTCCTGATAAACAAGCTAGATCTGGCCCAGCCGGGTCAGGTGGAGCACATCAGGAAATGGTTCGCCGACAATTTCCCCGGCAAGCCCGTCGAGGCCGTATCGGCCAAGACCGGTGAGAACATGGACAAACTCTTTGAATTCACACTATCCCGTCGAGTAGGAAATATTTGATCAGGAGGGCGGTCACCGTCCCCCCTGTCAACCCTACCATGGTCCCAGCACCGATGCTTATCCTCTTCATGGGGATCAGGAGCGGTACGCAGAACAGTATTATCGAGAACCTCCACATGTATGTAAGGGCGAACGACGCTGCGAAGGCGATGCCGAAAGCTACGAAGAACCATTTCTCGAAGATCAGCTTCTTCAGACTGAAGCGGACGATCCCGTTGTCGTCTACGGTCTCGAACTCCTGGAATTCCGACGGTATGCGATTGTCCGTATTGGGCATCTGGCGTACCACGTTGCCGCATTCGGGACACTGATATTCGTCGTCCTTCAGATAACGTCCGCATCTGGAGCAGAATTCCATGAGTGTAAGACGGACACCAGATAAATAAGCGTAATCGTGAAACTATCGGACGAATCGTTCGGATGGATTTCACCGCTCTCTATCGTCTATGAAGTCCAGGTTCCCGTCGCGTATCATCCTGCGATATACTTCTGCTAGGACTTCCGAGTGCGACTTCCCCAGCTTTTCCAGCATCTTATCCGCATCGTGCAGCAGGATCGGATCCATGCGTACATCCACCGCAGCGTCCCTCAGAAGATTGGCGTTGCGCAGGTCCAGGCTCTCATAGATGCGGGATATGTAGCGGTTGTAGCGCACCCCGGATCTCCTGGCCATGGAGCGTATGAGCTCGGTGGTGTTGGAACCGTATTGCGATGCCTTCTTTGTACGATGCGCCAGGACTGGGAATCCCAGATTCGTTACTACAGTCTTGAGGACGGCCTTACGGTCATCCAGGTTTTTGGGACGCAACTCTTCAGGATCCAGAAGACCGATCTGCATGACGACCTCGTCGTCCAGGTACGGGTATGCCAGCTTCTTCTTGAAATGTGATGCGATGGACGTCTCGCAGGGGACGGAGACCTTCATCAGCCTCTCCACTCCCCATTCTGTCACGGCCTCGTATTCGTCATCGTCTTCCTCGACGGATTTGGCACACCCTCCGAAATACTCGTCGGATCCCTGACCGGAGATTATCACCCTCTCATCCGCTTCCCTGCATACGGTGAAAAGCTGCAGATCATATGAGATGGTGAACGGGTCGCTGATATTCGTCGCCAGGATGAATTCGCGTATGGTGTCCTCGATGTTGTCCTCGGATATCCTGCATTGCACCCAGGGCAATTCCAGGATCCCGGCCAGTTCCCTTCCGGCGGCGACATCGAAGGAATCGTCGGTACCGCATGTGTAACATGTCACCGATTTGGCATATTTCGACGCAACAGCTGCCAGCAGTCCGGAGTCCATGCCGCCGGAGAATGCGACCCCTACCCTCTTCCCTTCGCAGGATCTGTGTATAGCATCCTCGATGGCAATGCCGAGAGCTTCGTACTTCATCATACCCCTCATCGAAAAACCCACGTCGTTCCACAGTTGTTTTTCAATCATCCGTAGACGCGATTTCCGATATATAGGCTCAGATTCGAGACTGATCTATCACGGGTTTCGACATTCGAATCGATATGAAAAGTACGGTGATCATCGGTATATGAAAGTGAGTCATTATCTACTGGATAGTATATTTCCGTAACAGTAGGAAGGGTGATAGTATCACTTTTTGCGGACAATGCGGATATAACAATTCTGAGGAGCGCACCGAGTGTGTGAACTGCGGTGCTCAGCTCCAACTCGGTATCAGGAGGGAAGCGGCGGAAGTCGAGCGCATAGCCCCGTTCGATAGGAACAAGCTGTACGCAGCGCCACCTATGGCACCTGTTGAGCAGGAGCAGGCCCCCGCGACCGGATTCGTTCCGGCGGCCCTTGTACCTGTACAGCAGCAGAACGAAGAGACGGAGAAGGACTATGGGTCCCAGGGCGATTACGATTCCTCCGGAAGGAGTTTCGCCATCCTGCTCTCCGTATCGGCATTGGCTATCACGCTGGTCGCCCTCTTCGCACTGCCTTTGGATTTCGACTCGTTCGACAACACTCTCCTGAGGGTCGCAATGATCGACGGAGAGACGACCGTGATGGCACTCGTCATCGTGACACTCGTTGTCGGTCTCGTTTCTCTGATCATGCCCATGTTCAACGTCGTGACAGGAGCTCTCCTCATCGTGTCATCCTACATGGCATACAACGACCTGGTGGACAAGTTCTTACAGCTTTCGAGCCCCGGATTCATCGTGTATGTCCTTCTGGCAGTGTACGTCATCGTCCTCGGTGTTGTCTCCACGATCTTCATGAAGAGGTTCATCAACCACAATATCAACGGCGTCCCCGTGTTCAGAGCATGTTACCTTACATGGACCGGAATCCCTCACAACTGAGGCCCGGCCACAAACTCCTTAACAAACCTTTTCGGATTTCTCACCCCGCCAACGATTTATAAAAGAGCCACATATGGAACAATATCCAAGGTGAGCTTATGTCCAAGACGTATGAGCATATAAACGAGAAGATCCGTTCCGGCAAGGCCGTCGTATACACGGCAGAGGAGGTAATCGATCTCGTAAGGGAGAAAGGCGCCGACAAGGCGGCCGAAGAGGTGGATGTCGTTACTACCGGTACCTTCGGTGCAATGTGTTCTTCGGGCGCCTTCGTAAATTTCGGTCACGCATCCCCGGCCATACGTATGACCGACATAAGGCTCAACGACGTCCAGGTGGACGGAGGTCTCGCAGCTGTGGACACATACATCGGTGCCACAGCCACGGTCCCCGGTCAGAAGGCAGGATACGGTGGTGCACATGTCATCGAGGACCTGATCGCACACAAGAAGATCCATCTTCATGCCTCCGGTCCCGGTACGGACTGCTACGTTAGGAAGGAGATCGACACCTGGATCACCATCGACGACATCAACGATGCTTACCTTTACAACCCCCGTAACTGCTATCAGAACTACGGAGTGGCTACCAACACATCCGACAGGACCATCTACACTTACATGGGAAAGCTCCTGCCCAGGATGAAGAACGCAACATACAGTTCTGCGGGACAGCTGTCCCCACTGCTCAACGATCCCCATCTGGCGACCATCGGAATGGGTACGAAGATTTTCCTCGGAGGAGGAGAAGGATACGTCACATGGCCCGGTACACAGTACAAAACCAACGTGGAGGAGGTCAACGGCGTCCCCGTCGGAGGATCCAGGACTCTCGCTCTCATCGGTGACATGAGGCAGATGGATCCCAAGTTCATAAGGGGACTCGACATCACCGGATACGGGGTGTCCATGGCGGTCGGTGTGGGTATCCCCATCCCGGTTCTCAACAAGGAGATCATCCAGCGCTGCGCCATCTCCGATGAGGAGATATTCTCGGACATGGTGGATTACAGCCAGCCCGTCGACAGGCCTGCGATGGCCAGGTACAGCTATGCCCAGCTGAGGACCGGTAAGGTCGAGTACAACGGCAAGACCATCAGGACTTCTGCTCTGTCCTCATATTCCGGTGCAAGGAAGGTCGCGTCCATCCTCAAGGATTGGATCGAGCACAAGGAGTTCACTCTCAACCAACCGGTGATGACGTTCCCGAAGGACGTGAAGCTCAACAAGCTCCAGGAGAGGGGGTGCTGAAATGGACAAGAAGTTCAAGATTGAGTTCGACGAGGCCAACGTACAGGATTCAGTAGCATATATTCTGGTCACGGAGTTCGACCTGAAGCCGAACGTCCTCAAGGCCGAGATCTCCGGCGACGGAAGCGGGGTCATGATCCTCGCCCTCGAAGGGGAAGAGGCCAAGCTGGAGGCGGCGGAGAAGAGGCTCAGGGAGGCCGGTTTCCACATCAGCATGACCAAGCGCATCGAGCGCGATGAGGGCCTCTGCTGGGATTGTGGAGCATGTGTGTCGATCTGTCCCGCGTTCTGCTTCTCACATGACAAGGATACCATGAATGTCACGCTGGACAACAGCAAGTGTATCGCATGCAGTTCCTGTGTCAACGCCTGCTCGGTCCATGCGCTGAGCCTGCACATATGAAGCACCGTTTCCAGTACAAGGAGACGATCGTCAGCATCGTCTGCGAGGACCGCTATCTGAGGACGGCCCAGGATGCCATATTCTAGGCTAGGTCAATCATAGAGTCCAAGGTGGCCGAGGATCCATTCTTCCAGATGACCTATGAACCGTATCGTGCATGTCCGGACGATCATGAGCTGATCTCCAGGATGTGCTCCGCATCTGTTCTTGCGGAGGTAGGTCCCTTCGCAGGCGTGGCAGGTGCCGTCGCGGTATATGCTGTGGAGAGGATGTGGGAGGGCGGTGCGACCGAGGCCATTGTGGAGAACGGAGGGGACATAGCGTTCCTTTCGGACCATCCGGTGCCCGTCGGTCTGTTCGCTGACCATCCCGTCCTGAAGGACGTGGCGTTCAATGTCCGTTCCGAAGGTATCACGGGGATATGCTCCTCATCCGCGAAAATTGGTCCTTCCGTATCCTTGGGGAATTCCAATGTCTGCACCGTGTTCTCCGATGATGTCATCCTGGCAGATTGCTGCGCCACAGCATTGGGGAACCTCGTCAAGGACGAGGACACCATGGCAGCAGCCCTGGAGACCATCGGTGCGATAGAAGGCGTCAAAGGATGCCTGGCCTGCATTGGGGATAAGGTTGCGATGTTCGGCGACATACCTGAGATGATCCCCTGTGGCGACCTGGACCTTCCGTTCTGATCTCTCAAGCGACCTATTGTTCTAAGAGGACAGTTCGTGTGAGTCTCGAACGGAGAACTCGTTCTTCAAGTTCGAGTGCATTGGCAAGGTCACCATGACCGGTGGAAACCCTCCGCACGCTGCCGAGCAGAATTCCGATATACTCGCCCAGGCGGCAGAGATCGGAAGCAAGTTCTGATTCTTCAAAACCAATCCCGCGCCCCTAGCGGGCACGGTTTCACATTCATCTTCTGGACTGCCAGTAAATTGCTGTCCCCTGACCTTTGACAATCTCCGGAGTGGGATAGCTGTCCAATCTCACAGTAGCAACTTGAGGGAACTTCTTCCTGTTCGCCATGTGGAACTGTCCGAGAGGAGCCGGTTCAGTCGAGAGCATCCTATCATCAATCATTATTCTGGTGCAGTCGGGATTGAGTTCCACTCCGAGCATCGACGCGATCTTCTCCCCGATTTGATTTCCCCTTTCGGAAGCACCAAGGACAACGACCGCAGGTGTGACCCTGTCGATGATATCACATATCGTGATGGAGTATGTGTTGGAATCATAGCATTCCGAATCAGGGTCCCTGACATGGTATATCGTGCCGACACCCTGACCGAATATCTGGGGATACAGGGGTTTGAGATCCGCTCCGCCGAAGATGACCGCGAAGGTCCTTCCGCTGTTGATCCTGCAGACCTCTCCGAGGACCTGTAAACTGACGTCCGCAATCCTCGGTCCGTCAGGACATCTCAGTATCTCCAGCCAGACCAGTGCTCCGCTGGCCGTCGACTGATCGAGATCGTACCTGTCGAGCATCCCGGGCGGGAGTTCGTTCTCATCCCTACCGTCGCCGGTGGAACACGAAGAACAAGATGAACAGGAACCTCCGCTGCAACCCATGCTCGATATCTCCTATGTATTCCGGAACCCCCGAACGGGCATTAATCACTGTCGGTGGGATTAGCAGTTGTAAATTGTATCCGAGACTCCCATCCATTGCGGTAATATATAAACCGCCACGCATGCATACTTGATTCAGAAAATCGTCAGATAAGGAGAGAGTACCGATGAAGTTCGACAATGTTCTGGTGCCGATCGACGGCAGTTCGCTTTCTGAAGTCGCTGTGGGCCTCGCCGTCCACTCTGCAGGTGTGTTCGCTTCCCACATCACATTCGTCTATGTGGTCGATGTGACCGAGTACAACAGGTTCGGATCCATCGACGGAGGAGCGATGATATCGTTCAGGATGCAGACCGAGGGAAAGATGTTCCTCGAGAACGCGGCAGCGATGGCCAAGGCAAAGGGACTGGACGTCGACACCAAGCTCATCGAGGGGATCCCTTATCAGATCCTCACCGAGCTCTCCAAGGAGCACGACATGATCATCATGGGAGTAACCGGAAAGTCCGGAGGATACGGACGTGTCGGAGGTACCGCGGACAAGGTCATAGAGAACGCATACTGCCCTGTCCTCACCCTAAAATCCGGTTCCAGGAAGATCGAGGAGGTCCTTCTGCCGATCTCCAATCAGAACGATGCCGCGATCGATGTCGCAATAGAGACAGTGAAGCGCATCAAAGGGAAGCTCACCGTGTTCTCGGTGAAGAGCAACAGTTACGATGCAGAGTCCCTTGTGAAGACGGTTGCCGAGAAGTGTGCCGCCGAAGGCATCGAGGTCGCCACCGAGATCAGCATGGGCAACCCCGCGGACCAGATCATCGGGAAGTCGGGGATGTTCGACCTCGTCGTCATGGGTACCGAGGGACGTCAGGGATTCAAGAAGATTCTCAACGGAAGCGTGGCCGAGAAGGTCATGCTCAACGCGGCATGTCCTGTCACCATCGTAAGGGAAAGCCAGTGATCTCAGTCTACTGGAATCAAGGCCATCATCGATCTTCCGATCAGTTCGTTCAATGGACATTGTGCTTCCTGAGCATCGCGTTCTCAGGGATCCAATCCGAATTGCTACTGTAGAGGATCTGACCTTCTGGTATACGCTTTAGAACGCTTTCATGATCATGGTAAAACACTGACCCATCAAAAGTGCCCCGGGTCGTGAGAAGGGTCCGAACAGCACAACAAACCATGCTTTTTGCACGCTA
>ERZ842401.5972-NODE-5972-length-13220-cov-17.423699_pt1 | contig 13220 bp, 10 predicted proteins | sample MGYA00521270_ERZ842401 | MGnify/ENA primary metagenome ERZ842401 (study PRJEB31892, sample SAMEA3878208) | bioreactor metagenome | biome: Moose rumen | place: Sweden | collected 2011-10 | study: EMG produced TPA metagenomics assembly of the PRJEB12797 data set... | reverse complement strand
TACGTGGTAACCTTTTCGATTATTATGGTGGTATCCTTTTCAGTTATTATCTACATATCTGTCCATAGATACGGCTCAAAGTACGGACTTCCGATAAATTTGTGGTATCCGCATATTCTGTGGCTTTCCTGTAATACTCCAAGGCAACAGGCGAATTTCCCCTGTCTCGATGGACACAGCCCATCATGTAGTTCGCCATCATCTTTTCCGTACGGCTGCCATGCGACTCGTAATAATCCAGCACGATATCCATGACGGTCACGGTGTCCAGGGGGGTGAACGCCTCGTTCATCTTCTGAACCCTCTGCAACTCATCTCGCATCCGACGTGCTGTCTCATGATCAAAAGTACATGAGAGCATCGTAAAGAGCAACACCAGAAAGTACACGAGTCGTTTCATGTCTGCAAAGATACATTATTTCCTTGAGTTGACAAAAAGATTCCATAAGACTTGCTCGGAAAGTTGCAAATAAATTTGCAACTTTACTCACTTATTTGTACCTTTGTGCGCAATAAAAGGAAAGAAGATGAAAAAGATAATGATATTCCTGGTTGGAGCCTTATTGCTCCTGACCGCTTGCGGAGGTGGACTGAAGTCGCTTTCCGCCGATAACTTTAAGGTGAACCCCAACCCATTAGAGAGTGAGGGAGGACAGGTACAGGCAACGATTAACGGTATGTTCCCTGAGCAGTATATGAACCGTAAGGCAGTGGTGACGGTTACTCCTGAGTTGCGTTACACCAAGAATGGCGTACAGCAAACAGCAAAAGGACAATCTGCCACCTTCCAAGGTGAGAAGGTGATGGGTAACGACCAAGTCATCTCCTACCTGTTAGGAGGACATTATACCATGAAGACCGCCTTTCCTTATGAGGCAGCAATGCAGCAGAGTGATCTCTACCTGACTTTCGATGCGAAAGTGGGTGAAAAGCAAGTGAATGTTCCTGCCGTGAAAGTTGCCGAAGGTGTTGTCGCTACCAGTGAACTGTATCATCAGGCAGTGGCTACGGCACAGCCGTGTGTGGCACAGGATGCTTTCCAGCGTATCACTGAGGAGAAACTCGATGCTAACGTGAAGTTCCTCATCCAACAGGCAGAACTGCGGAAGAGCGAGTTACAGTCGAACTCCGTACAGGACTTCGTGAGACTGTTACAGCAGATTGCCCGTGACCAGGAGGGACTGAACCTCGCAGGTGTGGAGGTTTCCGCCTATGCCTCTCCTGACGGTGGTGTGAAACTCAATGAGCAACTTGCCAACAAACGTCAGCAAAACACAGAGAGTTATGTGCGTCAGCAGATGAAGAACGCCAATTTGGAAGGTGGCATCAGTTCTGAGTACACCGCCCAGGACTGGGAAGGTTTCCAGGAGTTGGTGAAGGCAAGTAATATCCAGGACAAGGATGTCATCCTGCGTGTCCTCTCCATGTATCAGGATCCTCAGGAGCGTGAGCAGCAAATCAAGAATATGAGTCAGGGCTTCAAGGAACTTGCCGACGGTATTCTTCCCGAACTGCGCCGTGCCCGTATGACCATCAACTATGAGGTGATTGGTCGTGATGACGAGCAGATATTCAACCAGTACCAGAAAGATGCCTCCAAACTGAGTGTCGAGGAACTGATCTATGCCGCCTCTATCGCACAGACAGATGCGGAGAGAGAGGATATCCTGAAGACGACGGCAAAGTTATACCAGCAGGACGCGCGAGCCTATAACAATCTGGGAACCCTCGCCATGCAACAGGGAAAGAACGAGGAGGCTCAGCGTTACTTCCAACAGGCTCAGGCTGTACAGCAGTTGCCGGAGGCGAGCGCCAATCTCGGACTGTTAGCCTTACAGAATGGTGACAACAAGACTGCCGAGAATCTCATCGCCCAGTCGGTTGGTGCGTCAGGACTTGCTGAGGCTTTGGGTAACCTCCATCTTGCACAAGGCAACTATGCCCTTGCCCAACAGGACTTCGGCTATCGTCCCAGTAATAGTGCCGCACTTGCCCAACTCCTGAACAAAGACTATGCCCGTGCGCAGCAGACTTTGAAGAATGTCAAGAATCCTAATGGACTGACCGATTATCTCGCGGCAATCGTACAGGCTCGTCAGGAGAACTACGATGCGGCTGCGTCTTTCCTCCGCAGTGCCCTGCAAAAGGATCCATCCTTGAGACAATATGCCGACAAAGATTTGGAACTGAAAAATGTCAGCAAGTAAGTTTGGTTACTGTCTTTTTGCCATTGGCTGCCTGCTGTTAGGCAGTTGTGGTCCTGAGGGGAATAAGTTCCGCTTGTCAGGTCGATTGCGTAACATCAACCAAGGCGACTTCCTTGTCTATAGCCCTGATGGCGGTCTCGTAGGAGTAGATACCATTAAGGTTCGGAATGGCAGATTCTCCTACGAAAAGGAAGTGCGTAATGAGGTGACATTGATGATTGTCTTCCCGAACTTCAGTGAGCAGGCTGTTTTTGCGACTCCTGGTGAAGAGGTGGAGATTAAGGGTGATGCCACCCACCTAAGGGAGATGACTATCAAGGGAACTGACGAGAATGACGAGTTGACAAAGTTACGCATGCGCATCAATAAACTCACACCACCAGAGGTGCCGTCAGCCATTGCGGAATTCATTGAGGAGAATCCTACCTCTATTGTCAGTATCTATCTGCTTGACAAGTATTTCGTGTCTGCCAAGGAGCCAGATTATGTAGAGGGACTGCGTCTTGCCACGGTGATGCTGAAGGCAGATCCTGACAACGGCAACCTGCGTAAGTTGAAGAAAAAACTGGAAGGACTGAAGAGCAGTCGTTTGCAGACCTCCCTACCCTCCTTCTCCGCCACCGATATCAAAGGCAGGAAGATTAACAATGCGCTCATGAAAGGGAAAGTAGGAGTTATCACTACGTGGGCTTCATGGAACTACCCCAGTATGGATATTCAGCGTAAATTGCGCAAACTCCAACGGAAGAACCCCAATACCCTCTCTCTTGTCAGTATCAGTCTGGATGGTGCTAAGAAGGAGATGCGCCAACGGGTAGACCGTGACACACTTGACTGGGCTGTTATCTGGGATGGTCAGTTGTTCCAGACACCCTTGGTGCAACAATTAGGATTGTATGTCGTACCCGCTATGGTAGTGGTCAACAAACAAGGTAAGATTGTTGCCCGTGACCTGGAACCCAATAAGGTAGAACAGGAAATAGAGAAACTCCTAAAATAATTGTCATACATCTGGTTGGAAAAGAACCACCTCCCCCTTCTTTAGCGATGCCGGCACGTCGATAAGGCGTTGGTTGCTGCTGCCTCGGAACAGGAGCGTCTCATCCCGCAAGGATTTGATAAAAGGACCATCAACCAAGACATCGATGAGTTCGAGTAATTGCCGGTGGCGGGGGTTATGCACCAGTGTCTCATAGGTGAATCCTGTGAAACACCAGATGTTTTTATTCGTGCGTTCCCGAATAGCACGAGCCAGTTCAGCGAATCCCTCAGGCTGATACATCGGGTCACCTCCAGTGAAGGTAACATTGGCATAGGGATCTGCCTCGATAATCCGCATGATCTGTTCTGTTGACATCGGGTGCCCGCCACTGAAATCCCACGACTGGGGATTATGACAGCCAGGACAAGCATGGCGGCAGCCCGCACAATAAATAGAGGTCCGGAAGCCCGGACCATCTACCATTGTGTCTTCTATGATGTCTAATACGGAGATCATGATTATAAAGTTACTATAGTGACTATAGTTCCTATATATTTTAGAATAACTCCTGTTGCTGGGAGCCTTCGATATGGGTCACACGGTCGTTGAGTTCACAGAGTTTGCCATGATTCCAACGGTCGGTGGTACCTACGAGGTAACCTGTGATGCGTTGCAGTTTGTCAATATGGGTGCTTCCGCACTTCGGACATTGCTCCAGCGTAGGACTCGCATTCTCATAACCACAATCCATACAGCGGTTGCGGTTATGGTTGACTGAGCCGTAACCCATATTCAACTTATCCATCATATCCACCACACCCATGATGACCTGCGGGTTGTGTGTGGCATCACCGTCAATCTCCACATAGAAGATATGTCCGCCACGGGTCATCTCATGATAAGGTGCCTCCACCTCAGCCTTATGACGCGCCGAGCACTTATAGTAAACAGGGACGTGGTTGGAGTTAGTATAATAGTCACGGTCCGTGACACCTGGGATAACACCGAACTCCTTGCGGTCTTTCTTGGTGAACTTGCCGCTAAGACCCTCGGCAGGTGTGGCAAGGACAGAATAGTTATGCTGATAGCGATCGCAGAAGTCGTTAATACGCTGACGCATATAGCCGACGATTTTCAGTCCTAACTCTTGTGCCTCCTCACTTTCTCCGTGATGCTTACCGATAAGCGCCACCAGACACTCTGCGAGTCCGATAAAACCGATACCTAAGGTTCCTTGGTTGATCACACTCTCAATGGTGTCATTGGGACTTAATTTGTCAGCACCAATCCAAAGGCTGCGCATCAGTAAGGGGAACTGCTTCACGAATGCCGTCTTCTGGAACTGGAAACGCTCGTCTAACTGCTTGGCGGCGACTTCCAACATCTCATCGAGTTTCGCAAAGAATTTGGCGATACGAGCCTCTTTGTCCTTGATATCCATACACTCGATAGCGAGGCGTACGATATTGATCGTGGTGAACGAGAGGTTTCCACGACCGATAGAGGTCTTAGGACCAAAACGATTCTCAAAGACACGGGTGCGGCATCCCATAGTTGCCACTTCATGCATATAACGCTTGGGGTCATCTGCACGCCACTCACTATCCTGGTTATAGGTTGTGTCAAGGTTCAGGAAGTTCGGGAAGAAACGGCGTGCCGTCACTTTGCAGGCAAGTTGGTAGAGGTCATAGTTAGGATCCTCTGGGAGATAGTTCACGCCCCGCTTCTTCTTCCAAATCTGGATGGGGAAAATCGCCGTCTCGCCATTACCCACACCTTGATAGGTGCTGTTCAGTATCTCACGCATGATACAACGTCCCTCAGCAGAGGTATCGGTACCATAGTTAATAGAAGAGAAGACGACCTGATTTCCTCCACGTGAGTGGATGGTGTTCATATTATGGATAAACGCCTCCATAGCCTGATGGACACGCCCTACCGTCTTATTGATGGCATGCTGGCGAATGCGGTCGACACCCTGCAGTCCGTCTAACGGCAGTTTCAGGTAGTCAATGAGCGGTTCGTCATAAAGTTTACTGTAGTCCTCTCCATTCAGGTCCTCTAAGTTCTTCAGTTCCTCAATATAGGAAGAGCGCACGTATGGGGCAAGATAGAAATCGAAAGCGGGAATAGCCTGTCCGCCATGCATCTCGTTCTGGGCGCACTCCAAGGAGATACAGGCAAGAACGGCTGCCGTCTCGATACGCTTAGCGGGACGACTGGCACCATGTCCAGCGATAAAGCCCTGTGTCAGGATATTATCCAAAGGGTGCTGAACACAGGTAAGCGACTTGGTGGGATAGTAGTCTTTGTCGTGGATATGCAGATAGTTATGCTCTACGGCATCACGGCTCTCTGGCGACAGAAGATAGTCGTCGACAAACGGCTTCGTGGTCTCGGAGGCGAACTTCATCATCATGCCGGCGGGAGTGTCGGCATTCATGTTAGCGTTCTCTCGGGTCACGTCATTGTTCTTGATGTTGACGATATCCAGGAAGACATCACGGGTCTTTGCCTTACGGGCTATAGAACGCTGGTTGCGATAGGCGATATAACGTTGAGCCACATCCTTACGGCTCGACTTCATCAGTTCCACCTCCACAGCGTCTTGGATCTCCTCCACAGTCATCTGTGAATTGCCCTTGGCGGCGATACGATCGGTGATGGTCTGAAGCAGGCGGTCATCCTCGCCTTTCTCCGTACTCAGCATCGCCTTACGAATGGCTGCCATGATTTTCTGTTCGTTAAATCCCACAATGCGTCCGTCACGCTTTACGACTGTCTGTATCATAGTTTGTTGTTTATATAGTTATTGCTTTATTTATGTCTTAAAAAGATTTCCGATAGCAACGGTGTCGACGGTGTTGAGTTGCCTCTAAGTATTGCCATTGTCCACGCATGTGCTCGTTGGACTCCATCTGCGGCATAGCCTCCGCCCATTTGAAGCCATAGCGCTGGAACCACTGGATGAGGTCGTCAAAGATCAGGGAGTTGGCACCTTTGGCACGGTATTCTGGCAAGACACCGATGAGCAGTAAGTCAACCACTTCCGTCTTGTGCCATTTCAATACCTTCAGCAGGTGCCACCATCCAAAGGGCAGCATCTTACCGTCACGGGTCTTTCGCAGTGCCTGATTGAAGGAAGGGAAGGTAATACCAAAGCCCACCATCTTATGCTCTGGAGTGTTCCAGTCCTCAATTGCCGTCACCAGATTGAGATCGGCAACCTTAATATACTGGTCTACAAGTTGATTGATCTGTTTCTCTGAGAGTTGGGAATAGCCATATAAATCCTTGTAGGTCGCATTGATGATATCGAAGATCTCCTTACCCTTTCCGCCTCCAAGCAACTCTTGGCGAGTGAACTTCCTCACTTGCAGGTTATAGCGGTTACGAATCATCTCCGCAATCTTATGAAACTTATCGGGAACACGCTCAGGCACCTTGACACGATACTCCATGTAGTCATTGTCTTTCTCCAAGCCACCCCACTGCCCCAAATGTCGCACGTAGTACGGGTAGTTATAATTGATATACATGGTGGCGTCTTCTTCGTAACCCTCGATCAGCAGTCCTTCCCGGTCCATATCCGTAAAACCTAAAGGACCGGCTATCTCTGTCATTCCTTTTTCCTTTCCCCATGCCACAACAGTGTCAAGTAAGGCGCTACTCACCTCTGTATCATCGATGAAGTCAAGCCACCCGAAGCGTACTTGCTTGCGCAGCCACCGCTCGTTGGCACGATGATTGATGATTGCCGCCACACGTCCAACTATCTTCCCGTCTTTCAACGCTAAGAAATAGTCTACTTCACAGAAGTCGAAACATGCGTTTCGGTCTCTGCGCAACGTATTCATCTCGTCAGAGTAGAGGAAAGGCACGGCATGAGGACAGTCACGATACAAATCGTAATGGAACTGGATAAACAGTTTCAGGTCCTTAAGGCTTTCAACTTTTTTAATCTCTATCGGTTTCATAGTACCCCGACCGAGAATCGAACTCGGAACTAAGCTTTAGGAGAGCCTTGTTATATCCATTTAACTATCAGGGCATGTTTTTTATGTTTGCAAAGGTAATAAATATAATTGAGAATTGAGAAGTGAAAATTGAAAATTATTAGTACCTTTGTAGCAAATTTAAATTAATTATCATTATATGGGAAAATTAGTGATTAACTCGTATGACGAGTTTGCCGCCCATTTGGGCGAGGAGTTAGGAGCCTCGGAGTGGTTAGAGGTCAACCAGGACCGCATCAATCTTTTTGCGGACGCGACCCTTGACCACCAGTGGATTCATGTGGATGTAGAGCGTGCCAAGGAGGAGAGTCCATATAAGAGCACTATTGCTCATGGTTATCTGACCTTGAGCCTGTTGCCCTATCTGTGGGACCAGATTATAGAGGTGAACAATATCAAGATGCTGGTGAACTACGGCATGAACGACATGCGTTTCGGGCAACCTGTCATCACGGGAAGCCGTGTACGCTTAGTCACCCAACTGCATGCCATCCAAAACCTGCGCGGTATCTGCAAAGCGGAGATTAAGTTCAAGATAGAGATAGAGGGGCAGCGTAAACCCGCCCTTGAGGGCATTGCCGCCTTCCTTTATTATTTTAATTAGAAAGACTTTAGAGAAATATAGAAAGATATAGAGTCCTATATTTCTCTAAACAAAAAATCAGCCCGCTTTCTTATAGGCGGGCTGATTTTTGCTTTATCTTTTTTATTGTTTATGCTTCTACGTCGTTCTCACGGATGGTACGCCCCATCACGAGGAATGCGGTAGGAGCAGCAATAAAGATAGACGACAGGGTACCGAAGATAACACCCAGAATCATGGCGAATGAGAAACTGCGGATGCTGTCACCACCGAGGATGAAGATACACAGCAATACTATCAAGGTCGTCACTGAGGTATTGATGGTACGAGCCAGTGTCTGATTCAGAGAACCATTGAACAGGCTCTGACGGTCACGCTTCGCATACAGGTTGAAGTTCTCACGGACACGGTCGAATACTACCACCTTATCGTTGATGGAGTAACCGATTACGGTCAGGATTGCACCGATAAACGTCTGGTCGATCTCTAACGACATCGGAACCCATCCCCACAATACGCTATAGAAGCCGATCACGATCAAGGCATCCAGTGCCAAAGCAACTATAGCACCTACAGAGTATGCGAAGTTGCGGAAACGGACAAGGATGTAGATGAAGATAGCAACCAAGGCGATAATGACGGAGATGATTGCGCCGTAAGTGATATCCTTAGCCACAGAGGGACCAACCTTTGCGGAACTGATGATAGAGCCTCCCTGACGGATGTCGGGGTTCTTGAAGGCATCAACACTCTCTTGGTTAACAAAACCTGCCTTCTTTAAGGTGTTATAGAGAATAGTCTCTGCCTTATCGTCAACCTGTGGGTTGTTCGACTCGATATCCCAGTTGGTGGAGATACGAACGGTCTTACCATCAGTGCCGAGGGCTATCACGCTGGTGTTTGCCTCCTTGCCTGCGTTCTCACCGATAGTATTGATGAAGGCACCAGCCAAAGCGGTACGCACCTGCTCAACAGGAACTTCCTTGTCGAGGGTTACCACATAGTTTCGACCACCCGTGAAGTCAATGCTCTGGCTCAAGCCACGAACAGCGAATGACACACAGAACAGGAGGGCAGCAACACCCCAAATGGTGAATGACTTCTTGTACATTCCCATGAAGTTGAACTTCGTGTTCTGCATCATGTTACGAGAATAGGCGGTAGAGAAAGTGAGGTTCTGCCATTTGTCCTTCTTCATCTTTGCATCATAGACTAGGCGGGTCATGAAGACGGCAGTGAAGAACGATACGCAGATACCGATCATCAAGGTGGTGGCGAAACCACGGATAGGACCTGTTCCGAAGACATACAGGATGATACCTGTTATCAACGACGTGAAGTTAGAGTCGAAGATAGCGGAGAAAGCATTCGAGTAACCGAGATTCAGCGACTCTTTCACGCTATGTCCCTTACGGAGTTCCTCTTTGGTACGCTCATAAATCAGCACGTTAGCATCCACGGCAGTACCCAGTGTCAGTACGATACCAGCAATACCTGGCATGGTCAACGCTGCCTGGAACGAGGTCAGGATACCGAGGGTAAAGAACAGGTTGAACAACAGGGCGCAGTTAGCAAGCATACCTGGGATGAAGCCATACAGCATTACCATGTAAATCATCAGCAGCACGAAGGCCACAACGAAGGAGATGACACCCTGTTGGATAGACTGGGCACCGAGTGACGGACCTACAACCTCCTCCTGCACGATACGGGTAGGAGCCGGCATCTTACCTGAGTTCAGCGTGTTGGCAAGGTCTTTGGTATCCTCAATAGTGAAGTTACCAGTGATAGAGGAGTTACCACCATCAATCTGGGTAAGGATACGTGGTGCGCTATAGACAGCATCGTCCAGTACGATGGCAACGCCACGACCAATGTTCTGTTTGGTAATCTGTGACCAGCGACGGGCACCGTCAGAATTCATCTGCATGGATACAGAGGGGTGACCCATCTGGTCGAACTCGTCCTTGGCATTGGTAATCACGTCACCCTCCAATGGAGCACGACCGTTAGGCTCCGTAATCTTCAGCGCATAGAGGGCGAAGATATCGCCACGGGTGTTCTCACCTCCGAAGTCCTCTGCCTTGGCACCCCAACGGAGTTTGCACTCTGCAGGGAGTATCTGACGGGCGATATCGGAATAGATAACCTTGTTGACATCAGCAGTATCACGGGCATTGGCATAACCAACGATGGCAAGACCCTGGGGCTGTGGCTGGAAGACAGCGAACAGCGGGTTCTGCTTCAGAGCGGCAGCCTTAGCCTTAGCGTCAATAGCCTTGTCGTTCTTCTTAGCAAGTTTTGCCGCAAGGTCGTTGGTCGTCGCTGCTGTCGTATCGGCTGCGGCGGTAGCAGAATCAGCAACGACTTCCTCAGCATCACCACCTGTTGCGGCATATTTCTGGTTCAACTGAGAAAGCAGTGGGGCAATCTCCTGTGAATTGTATGTCTCCCAGAACTCCAAGTTTGCCGAACCCTGTAACAGTTTACGGACACGCTCGGGCTCCTTGATACCTGGCATTTCCACCATGATACGACCACTCTGTCCCTCCAGTTTCTGGATATTTGGCTGTACGACACCGAACTTATCAATACGGTTACGGACTACGTTGAAAGAGTTGTCAACGGCAGACTGTACCTCAGCACGGAGGGCACGCTCTACCTCAGCGTCTGTGCTGTTAGTGCTCACTTTACCCTTCATCTGCTGGGTAGCGAAGACGGCAGCCAAGGGGCGACCGTTGGAGTTCTGCTTCCAGTACTTGATAAACAGGGAGATGAAGTCGTTCTGACTGGTCTCCTCCTCTATTTTAGCCTCTTCCATCGACTTCTTATAGGCGGCATCTGTCTTGTGGTCAGCAAGTACATCGACAACATCGGGTACTGAAACCTCAAGAATCACGTTCATACCGCCCTTCAGGTCAAGACCAAGGCCAATCTCCATCTCGCGGCACTGCTTGAAAGAATATATTCCGCAGTACACTTTCTCGTTCATGATAGAGTCGAGGTACTCCTGACCTGCCTCTTCGCCCAATGCCGCTGCCTTGTTCTCGTGGTAGCGTGTCACAAACGAGAAGGATAGGTAGAAGCAGCACACGAGGATCAAAACGAGTGCAATAAACTTTACAATTCCTTTGTTTTGCATTTTGTTTGTTATATTATTTAATTTTATGATTCCGCTATTTAAGCCTGCAAATATACTTATTTTTCTCCACTTACCGAAATTTATTGCGGAAATTCATGCTTTTTTCACTCTTTTCCACCTATTTTTAGCCAACAGACGATGGGGAAATGGTCACTGGCATCTATTCTACTGTCTATCTTACAATTATAAGGGGTGATGTCATCAGAACAGAAAATATGGTCGATACGGAAGTGAAAACCATTCTGATTATATGACAAACCGAGTCCTTTTCCTGTTTTGACAAAGCAGTCATTTAACACTTGCGCCATCTTATGCCGGGAATAAGAAATTGGGGTGTCGTTAAAATCACCACAGAGGATGATTGGGTATTGTCGGTGCTCTTCTATATAACGACATACCGCCTCTATCTGAGGCGCCCTTCTGGAGGACGACTCCGCCAAAGTGACCAATAGTTTTTTAGACTCTCTCCGGACCGTGTCACCCTTCATCTCTCCTTTGATAATCCCTTGGTATGCCTCACGGTCTTTTGACGACAGGTGGGTGCCCTCGAAATGGTTGTTGATAACCAACAGGGTGTCCTTGTCTACTTGCAAATACCATGCGACACTGCCGTTACTGCTGGAACGATAGGGAATACGTTCCCTGCGTATAATCGGGAAACGGGTATGAATACCTACGCCATTGGTACTCAGGTCACTATGAATAAAATGAACCGTGTCATTATATGCGAACTTCCTCTCGTAATGCTGGAAACAGTACCGTCGCCAACTATCCACATCCTCTTGTAGACACACGATATCTGGATTTTCCTCAAACAGGTAGTCACGAACTACCTCAAAGCCCTGCTCATACTTATAGTTTCCACCATACTCACAAACGTTGTAACTGATGAGTTTGATGGCACTCTCTGGTACGTCAGACGATTTCAGATTGAGTGGCATATATATATTAATAGGTACGTATGAGACAAGAAACCCTATGATGGGCAACCAGACCATTCGGAATCTGAATAACACCCAGAAGATCAGGAAACACAGGTTTGCCAGCAGGAAAATGGGGAAGGTCATACCAAAACACGACAACACGGGATGATCGGCAGGACTTAGCCGGTCGGAATAGCCTATCAAGCACATCACGATGATAGTGACGATATTCGCCCCTGCCATCATCTGAGTGGTAAACTTCTTGAGTTGCTTAATCAATTTTCCTGACTTTGCTCAAATAACTTCTTCTTCTCCTCTTTCGTCAGACTATCATAGCCACTCTTGCGGATCTTGTCAAGAATAGCGTCAATCTCTTCTTGGTTCGCACGCTTGGGCTTCTTGGGTGGCTCTGGTTCTTCCGGCTCGTCAGCCCAACGACGTTGCTGACGGGAAGAATGCTGCCTACGCTCGTCAAAACGACGTTTCATATTGTCGAAGAACTCCTGTCCGCGACTGCGCCCGAAGCCTGTGCCATTACCAGGATGCTTGCGCCAGTAACGAATCATGATGAAACCAAAAAGCATTCCTCCTAAGTGAGCGGTATGAGCGACACCATCACCAGGACCACTTAGGGCAGAGAAAAGTTCGATGGCGATGTAACCGATGACCAGCCATTTCGCCTTAATAGGGAAGGGGAACGGGATGATGAACAACCGCTCATTGGGGAATATCATACCAAACGCCAACAGGATGGCATAGACGGCACCTGAGGCACCTATCGTCGTCCAAAGGTTCAGATAGTCTGCCGTCAACATCAGAGAACCATTGAGGTTGACATGCTCATAGGCGGCAAGCCCTCCCGCTATATAATTGACATACTGGGCTATTTCTTGTACTAAACCTGCTCCGATGCCACACGAAATGTAATAAAAAAGGAATTTATTTGGACCCCATACACGCTCTACGACAGCACCGAACATCCATAGGGCAAACATATTAAAGAAAATATGCGTGAAACCGCCATGCAAAAACATGTAGGTGACAAACTGGTAAAGGTGAAAGTCCTTCGCCATGAAAAAATGAAGCCCTAACATCGATGTCAAGTCGATACCCCGCATTTCCAAAACCCAAGTCGCTACAAAAGCCAGAAAATTGACAATGAGCAGATTCTTGGTCATTGTTGGTATGTTATTCATTTTGACACATTACTAAGTTGTAACTAATTTCTGCTATTTTTCCCATTTGTGCGCAAAATTACGAAAAATATCTGTTTTTAGGCACAAAATAGGGACTATATACACTTTTTTTCAAAAAAAATCTCATTTTTTTCCTATTTTTGTTTGTTTTCTAAATACTTTGTTCTATAT
>ERZ842401.5971-NODE-5971-length-13221-cov-5.223606_pt1 | contig 13221 bp, 16 predicted proteins | sample MGYA00521270_ERZ842401 | MGnify/ENA primary metagenome ERZ842401 (study PRJEB31892, sample SAMEA3878208) | bioreactor metagenome | biome: Moose rumen | place: Sweden | collected 2011-10 | study: EMG produced TPA metagenomics assembly of the PRJEB12797 data set... | reverse complement strand
GCGATTCCTGAAGAAGATGCCAGGCATCAAAGGCTGCTACCTGATGTGGAACATGGTGGACAGACGTGAGAAGAGTGAGGTGTATGATATGTGGGCCAAGATTCTCGATGACCTGGGCGTCCCAGTATTAGAGACACAGATGCCCAACCTGCTGCGCTTCCGCAAGGAACAGGGAGACAAGAAGAAAGGCGTGTTCCGCTCCACGGTATTCCCTCCCGACAAGTCGCTGATGAAGGGCAGTAATGTGGATGTGCTGGTGAATGAAGTATTATCAATCATTAGCAAGTAGAGAATATGGAGAAGCAGAAGAGAAAGGTGGATTCCGAGGCTTTGCTCAGGGCTGCAAGGGAAAACGACTACAGCAGTCCGACTCAGGCAAGCCCAAAGGAAGTATCTGGCGAGGAAGCCATAGAACACCCAGAGGCAGAGAACAAGGAAATATCTATGCAACCAGCCGCTTCAGAGACTCCCAAGCCCGTCGCCAGCGAGGAACAGCCGAAACCCGCTCCAGTGGAAAAGATCCGCAAGGAACGTGGCAGACGGCTGAACCACAAGGAACTGTTCGTGAAGAATACGAGCCTAAAGGCAAGGAAAGGCGTACAGGCCTATATCCGGCCGGAGTTTCATGAGCAGATTCAGCGCATCGTCGACGTAGTGGGTAAGAAGGAGGTATCCATCGCAAGCTATCTCGACAACGTACTCGCCTTCCACTTCGAGATGTTCGAGACAGAGATAGAACAGGAACTCGATGAACAATTCAAGTCAAAGTATAACAGTAACATCAAATACAGTTTTTAGGCATATGGATATTACTTCATTTTTCTTGATCCCACCGCTGCTGGTTATTGCAGCCATCATCACCGACGAATATGTCAAATTGGTCACGAAAGAGATTGCCGATAAATGCTCAGTAATGGCAGAGGAAATCAGTGGGCTACATGTCAGGATTGAAGAACTGACCAGAACGGTTTCAGAATCCAGTACTCTGCCAGTTACCAAAAGTCAGGGGCAGACAGAGGAGAAACCAGAGGAGGTACAGCCGAAGAAAGAGCCAGAGAAGGTACAACGTTCTAACGACATTACCAGTATCAGCCGTAACCATTCCCTCAGTGATATTGAACTGGCATACAAAATCGTCCGCAAAGACCCTAAAGACATTCTGGAAAAGGAGAAACGCTATGCAGGCTACATCTTCACAGATCTGGAAGACACTTATTTCTTCGACCAATTGATGGCGCAGAACCAGGATCTCAAGGACACTATAGAGGCCAGTATGCGAAAGTTCATGTCGGACAATATGCAACTGGAGCCGGCAAGGAGGTTCTATGTGCCTAACAGCACTTTTGAGAAGTATATGAGAACTAACGAATATTGATGGCGTATGGAAGTGGTTTCAATAGAAAAGAACACGTACTGCGAGATGATGGCACGCTTCAACGTGTTCGTCACACAGATGAAGGAGATGTGCCAGCGTAACGAACCGAAGAAACTTGGTGACTGGCTCGACAGTGACGAGGTGTGCGAGATGCTGACCATCAGCCCACGTACGCTACAGTCGCTCCGCTACAAGGGCATACTGGGCTATTCACAGATTCAGCATCGTACCTATTACAAACTGGACGAAGTGGTGGAACTTATCAAAAGCAATACAATAGAAAGGGACATAGACTATGTACGAAGAAGAGCAAACGAGCGAGTTGCAAAACAGAAGCTCGACAACAGTTACGACCTTTTTTCGTAGCCTCGACGAACTGAAGGTGATGTGCGGCCTCGCCCTCCAGAACTACCGCCCGATAGTGAACGGCGAGCGTTATCTGACAGATCAGGAGACTGCGGACATTCTCCGGGTGACTCGCCGCACACTTAACGACTACCGTGCCGATGGCATTATCCCCTACGTTCAGATTGGCGGCAAGGTTCTCTATGCGGAGAGTGACATTGAGGCTCTGCTACAGGCGAACTACCATCCGGCATTCAAGCGGACTGCGTAGGAGAAATTATCCTGCCAGAGTGATTCCCATCTCATAACGAGTGGAACTATACGAAAAAGAAAGGCGGACAACCTGACTTGCTTTCAGGCATCCGTCTTTCTCTTTGCTTTTCTTCTGTCGTCTATTCCTTTACACGATTTTGTCTGAAGTCCACATCATCCACGATAATGCAGATGTGCTCGTATGGATTTCGCTCGTAAGCCTTGTTTGTCATATACTGCCGGAATATCCGTGCATTGCGGCTTGGCACCTTATAGGTCAGATAAAGAATCATGTCAAGATTATAGACTTCGAATGACCAGCCCTTCCGGCTTGGATAGGCTAACAACAGCTTTGTCTCGTCCTCGCGCAACTCACCTTTCTTATATATAGAGCGGATGGCACGGGCGACCGTTGCATACAACAGCCCGAACATATCGGCAATCTCGTCGCACGTCATCCAGACTTCCTGCTGTGACATGGTTACCTTGCCGCCGTCTGTCATTGTGATAATCCCTCTCCTCATAGTTATGCCAATGTGATGTTGTTGAACGATGCGCTGAGTTTGTCGCCGAATGCCGTCAGGTCGGTGTTCAGTTTCTCAGTGGTTATCTTTGCATAAATCTGGGTCGTGGTGATGTTCGTGTGTCCGAGTATGCGGCTAACGCTCTCAATGGGCATCCCTTTCGACAGGGCGAGGGTTGCGAATCCATGCCTTGCGGTATGCCACGAGATCGGCTTCGTGATACCACACTCTGCAATTACCCGCTTCAGTTGCTTGCACATCGACCAGTAGTTGCAGGTGCCGAACACATGATTGTCGGTGCGGATGTGTCTGTAACGCTCGATGATCTCCAGAGGCACGGGCAGCAATTTCACTTGGAAAGGCACCTTCGTCTTGTGACGCTTCGAGATAATCCATTTCTCGCCGTTCACATCGACAATCTCATCGGTAGTCAGTTCCTTGATGTCCACGAAACTCAGTGCCGTCAGCGAGGCGAACACAAAGATGTCGCGGCAGAAGGCCAGATTGGCATCCTCGAACTCGTGTGTCATCAGGGCTTTCAGTTCCGTCTCTGTTAGATAGGAACGCTCCGCCACGTTCGGGCGCATGCGAAAGTTGGCAAACGGATTTCGGGGTATCAATCCGTTGTTGTGGGCACGAATGATTACACCCTTCAACAGCATACACGCCATCCATGCCGTCGACTGTTTCAGGTTGCGTTCTGTCATCAGGTAGATGCTGAACTCCTTGATGAAGTCTGGTGTCAGTTCCAACATCGATATGTCCTTGCGCTTGTAGTGTGCCTTTAAGAAGTCCGCCACGTAGTTGCGGTCTCTCACGAATACCTTGTAGGAACTCTCGGCTCTGTCTTTGCCGCAACGCAACTTGAAGTTCGCATTGTCCTTGTCATAGGCCCCAAGTAGCGTCTCGTACTCGTTGCCGATACCCTGATAAGCATTGCGAACCATCTCGGCGGTCACGAAAGCCTCTCGGTCAGACAAACGCTGGTAGTGCTTAATAATCTGCGCCTTGATGTCATCCAGCGCGAAGTTGACTTCCCGTGCCTCCTTGCTTTTGCCTGTTGCACGGTTTCCCTTGGTATCCCAAAGTTCCTTTGGGATACTGCGCTTGCAGCTGAACTGGGCAGTCGTTCCGTTGATTGTAACACGTCCCATGATGGGCACGATTCCGTTTTTCTCCTTGCTTCTGTTCACGTAGAACAGCACCTTGAATGTTGCTCTCATTTTACCTAATTTTTTTGTTTGCAAAATTACTGCAAAAGGAGCTTATCTGATATTCGTAAATCGTGCTGTTCCGTTGAAATGAGAACGGGATGTGTTAAAATGGCCTTAGTTTCCGGGTTATGATTTGTAAACCATATTAGAGAATTTTGGATTAAACAAAATATAAACAAAGTCAAATAAAACCACGATAAACAGGCATTTTCAGAAATCATCCTTTTTTGTCATTTAACTTTGTTTGGTTTATAATTATGTTACTTTTGTTGCTATTTTGTTACTCAAAATTTGGTCAATTCAAAATTTCTTTGTACCTTTGCACTTGGTAACAAATCATAATTCAATGAAACTATGGCAAGAACAAAGAAAATCGCCAAGGCCAAAGAGCCTATCAGAATCCGTTTCAAGCCACTTGCAAATGGAAACAGAAGCATCTACTTTGACATCTATAAAGATGGCAAGCGTAGTTATGAGTTCCTAAAGTTGTATCTGGTGCCAGAACTCAATGAGGCAGCAAAGAGCCAGAACATGAACACCCTACAGGCCGTAAATGCTATCAAGGCCCAGAGAATCATCGAACTCGCCAACAGTGCTGCAGGTCTATCCAACAGTGCATTCCGTTCAAAGATGCTTCTTACAGACTGGATGAGGCTATATTGTAGCCGCAAGGCAAAGACAGGCAGGAGCAAAAGTTTCTCCAAACAGGTTGATAAGAGTTTGAACTATCTGATTGCCTACAAAGGCGATAGGATAACTATGCGTGATGTTGATAAGGATTTCTGCAAAGGTTTTGTGTCTTATCTGAAAGGGGCAAAGCAAAGCAATGGGAAACTGCTTAGTCCAAGTTCTGTTCACTGCTATTATAAGGCTTTTAATTGCGCTTTGAATGTGGCTGTCAAGGAAGACATAATCCCTTTCAACCCATTCAATAAGATTGGCTTAGGTGAAAAGGCACAGATGCCAGAGAGCACAAGGGAATATCTTACCGTTGAAGAGGTTAAGGCATTGATAAAATCAGAGTGCAGCCATGATTCTGTAAAGATGGCTTTTCTGTTTGGATGCTTTTGCGGCCTGCGCCACAGTGACATTATAGCACTCAGATGGGATAATATCGAGACCAATGGCAATGAGCGTTTTCTGCGTATAGTTATCAAAAAGACCAATAAGCCGCTCACCATGCCATTATCCAGTGAGGCATTGAAATGGATGCCAGAAAGAGGCGAAGCCAAAGGCACAGACAAGGTGTTCCCTTTGCCAAAGTCAGAAGACTATCATAACAAGATATTGAAACGATGGGCAAAAGATACAGGAATAAGCAAAGTAGTGACATTCCATGTAGCCAGGCACACATTCGCTACAATGGAACTGACTGCCGGAGCCGACTTATACACAACAAGCAAGTTGTTAGGCCACACCAATGTTAAGACCACCCAGATATACGCTAAGATTGTTGATAAGAAAAAGGCAGAGGCCGTGAATATGATTAGCAGTCTGTTTGAGGGATGAGTTTACAGAATTGACACCTATAAAAAAGAAAAGTCGTATGGAAAAGTATAATGATTTAGGTAACACACAGGCTTTCATTGAAGTCTGGAAGACATACAGCAACCTCCACAATGGGGATTGGGTACAATGGGGAAACTATCCAGAAGATGGCGAGTTTGTGCCGAAGAAAGATGACAGAGAAAAAGCGTGGAAGATTCTGCAAAGGGCCTATGAGAGACTGGCACCATTTGAGCAATCAATCATGAATGACTATGAGGCAAGAAACTGGCCCCTATCTAATGATGAGGCTTGGTTAGAGAGTGCATACGACATCTGCAAGGAGTATCACCTCCAGAATGAAGTGATGGCCATGATAGAGCCAAAGACCAAATTCCAACCAGACCCAATGAAAGCCTCAAAGATGCCACAGAAAGGAGAAATACCCACGCTTGAAGAGTTATTACCCAATGAGATTAAAGATGCCAAATATGGCTTAGATATTTTTAAGTGGGCGGTTGATAAATCGTGGTTTATAATAACCAGTGAGGGCCTAAGATGGAATGAAACGAAAGCCCTATATGGCCTATTTGTTAGGGACACTGTAGACGCACTTGATTTAAGACTTGACAATGATAGAATAGATTGGAAAAAATTTCGTTTCATATTAAACCATGAGGAATATGTGGGTAGAGCAAGGGAAAAGGTAAGCAAGGTGAAAAGTGGCTATGAAGCAGAAGCAGAAGGATGGCGTGACTTTATAAATTTCATACGCAATTTATCAGAATAACATGAGAATCTACACATCGTATTTTGCCAATAGTAAGAAATTGACGCAAGCGGGGATAATGGTCATTGGAGTGGCCCTTTATCCCCCTCGTTGGTTTAATGGGGTATCTGTCAAGAGCGTAGCCCCAACACCATCCATCCTACACGCCAGAGGGCAGACCCAAGAGAAATACACAGAGCGATACAGAAACGAGGTGCTATCCAGAGTGAATCCACATCAATTCATGGAGAATCTGCGAAATCTATCACAAGGCCATGATGTTGCCCTCTGTTGTTATGAGAAGCCAGGCACATTTTGCCATAGGCATATTCTCGCTGAATGGTTATCTGATACCACTGGTGAGAACGTAACAGAATGGGGAGCATCTGATAACCCGAAACAGCCAGAGCAATTAGTTTTGTTTGGATAGTCGTTACATAGCCCCTATATAGCCCCTATATAGGGGTTTTTTGTTGTTTTTTTTAATGTAATTTTGCACCCAGATAGCAAAATAAACATTGAAATAGTATGAGCAACGAAGATTTGATTTTACAAAGACTTGAAAACATTGAGCGTTTCAGCCTGTTAGCAGCAAAGAATGTCCTTTGCATGAATGATGTGGTGCTACTTACTGGTTTGAGTAAGAGCCACATCTATTATCTTATAAATAAGCGTAAGATTCCGTATTACAAGCCCACAGGAAAGAATGTGTATTTTGACCGCAAGGAGATTGAGGATTGGATGAGACGCAATCGCCAGACAAGCAATGTGGAGGCCGAACAGTCAGCAGCAGCGTATGTAGTAGCACACCAGTAAAACCTATCAAGACTATGGCCAAGCGGATATACTACAATGTACCTTGCACTCTTTTCAGAAACTATCTGAAAGATGACAACAGCCGCATTAGGTGCCTGTTTGACGTGATAAACTATGTCGTTTATGCTGAGTACATGAGGTTGCAAGATGAGATTCCAGAAGAGGCTAAGAGATTTGATGCTGCCTGCAGGAACATGGGAAGTGGTTCATTGAACATGAATGAGGTGCTATATGATGGAGAGCGTATGTTAAAGTCCGGCAAGAAAGAGGCGATTTTCTCCCTTGACAGTGAAAAGTATTGGGAACAGGTGAATGAGGATAAGACACCAGAAGAAAGGGCCATGTTCCTTGCCTGGCTTGCCCTCAAATCGATACAAGGCAATAAGCCATTCGCCAAGACCTGCAATGCCATGTGGCTATCAAGAATGGATGCCAGTACAATGATAAAGAAAAAAGGGTTTGGCAGAAAGACCACATATAGCGAGCCTGTTGAGAGGTACAACAGTAAATACAAGTGCAGCCGATTAAGGGCCTTGCTATACAAATACTATCATGTATGCTCTGATGCTGATGGCGTGAGAGGTTTCTATTTCTCCACCACCTTGGATTTTGAGAGGTTTGAGACCTCCATCAAGACAGCACCCAAAACAGACCCACTGAGCGAGTATAAGGCAGCAAAGGCAGCGGCAAAGGCTTCTTTGAAAGAGTTTGCCAAAGACTTAGCCCATAACTTGACCCGTGAGTTGGCTCATGACTTAACTCATGATTCAACTCATAACTTGACCCTTAAATAATAGAGACAATTAAAAACGAAATAAGATGGCACTACAATTCAAAGTTGAAACGCTTGATGACAGAGTGAGATTCACTGTTAAAGGTGTGGTGGTTGAACTATCCTATCATGCAGCATCAGCACTTTGCAATAATATCCTGGGAGCCTGTTTTGAGCGCAAAAGGTTTAGCAGCAACAAATTCGTTTACTGGAAGTGGCAAGCACAGAAAGGCAAACGTGTTAAAGTAAGAAAGAGAAATCAAACTGAATATGAGGATTTCGTGAAATCACTTGGAATCAGCATTGATACACTTGAAGATTCAAATTTGGGAAAAGACAACATTGGGAAGAGGTGGAAACAGGAGAATCCTCGCCCCAAAAAGCCTAAGCCAGTAAGATTGATTACTTATAGTGAGAAGAGTTTGGAAAGGGCAAGGGTTTATCAAGCCAGAAGAGACAAAGGAGCGGCCAAACAAGCCAAGATAAAAGAGTTGCAGGAGCGATTTGATATAACACCGAAAGAGCCTCAACCATGATTCGGCCCATGACTTGACCCATATTTGCCAGTCATTCGACCCTTAAATAAGATGATAGAATAAAGATGATATTAAATAATATATACCCCTACCCATCTATCGATGGGCATCCCCAGAGGGGATAAACTCAAAAAAGTATGGTAAAAGGATTTTGGACATACACAGAGCCAGAGACAATGCATGGCGAAAGATGGCAAAGCATCAAAGACTTTGCTAACTACATGGTGAGCAACTATGGGCGAGTGAAAACGTGTGAACGTGTTTCCCTGTCAAAGAACCTGCAAACCTATCGCATACGCAGTGGCCAGATAATAAAGCAGCGTCAAATGCGAAAAGGCTATCTGGTTGTAGATTTGCACAAAGACTGTCAGAGAAAGACCGTATTCGTTCATCGCCTTGTTGCTGAGGCTTTTGTCTCTGGCAATGCGCCCGGCCTTGTGGTGAACCACCTCAATGAGATAAAGACAGACAACAGGGCATTGAATCTGGAATGGTGTACCCCAAAGGAAAACTCCAATTACGGAACTGCCAGGCAGAGGCTCAGTGAAGCGATGACCAACAATCCAAAGCGGAGCAAGCCAGTGGATGCCTTTAGTGGAGATACAGGCAGATGGATAGCCACGTTCCCAAGCCAGAGAGAGACTGCAAGACAATTACACTGCCATCTATCTACCGTCCAGTCGGCCATAAACCGACAGAAACGGGTCTGCAAGGGGTTGATTCTGATTTCCCAATAAGTTATGCCACCCCAGAGAAATAAAGCGAACAGAGACGAAAATAAAGTGATTTCTTCATAAAGACTGGCTTTTGCCAGAACAGTACAAAATTAAAATTCGTAGTTATGAACAAAAAGAAAGTATTAGACCTGCTAAAGCCCAAGGCAAAGATGCTCGGGTTTAGCCGCAAGGAGTTGGCCCATGTTGCAGATACCATCATGGCAGCACTCCCCGAAGACATTGATGAGGCTGACGAAGAGAGCAGCATCAACCAGAAAATTGATGAGTACCTTCCGTTACTCAGAGTTGGGCAAGCAGCCGCATCCAGACAGGCATCAGCCTCAACACGCAGGGCCAGAGTGGACGATGACCTGAATGATGACAGTCCAGATGACGATGACCCAGATGATGAGCCTACTGTCCGCAGGCACAACAGAAGAGGGCATCGTGATGATGACGATGACTTTGCCGATGCCCCTCGATGGGCCAAACGCCTTGCCAAGATGTTTGAACAGGGCAGCGACAGCAATGTCAGACGCAGGGCTAAAGTTGAGGCTCTCGTTGAAGACCTTGGCGATATGGGCAAGCATTTCCTGCGTGACTTTGACCGCCATTCATTCAGAAATGATGATGAGTGGGAAGACTATCTGGCAGACCTCAAAGATGAGATATACGAAATCGACCGTGAATCGATAAGCAAGGGAATGGAAAGTCTTTCCAGGCCTGCCGGAGCCTTACCAGGCAGACAGCGTAGAATAAAGGCTGACGAAGAGATGAGTGATGAAGAGGTTATTTCATTAGCGAAAGGAGAATAGAACATGAAGACTACAAGGAGATTTATCATAAATGCAGGTGATGAGGCTGAGCATACCAGAGCCGTCTTTGGAATACTCCCTATCAGTAGCGATGAGGAATTCGACTTCAATGCAAAGAATATCCTCAATCAAATCACCGTGATTAAGGAGGCTTCGTTTGATAAAAGCAAATACCCTGCCAATACTGACATCGTAATTGTGGAATGTCTGCCGAGCCAGATAAAGAGAGAGACCGCCACCACGATAACGCTACGGTGGGGTGGGAATATTGCACACCTCACTACTGCAGGAGAGTTTGACCCAAGCAACCGCCAGTGGCGAAATGCTTTCTGGAATGAACTGCACTATTAACAACCAGTATGGCTCTTCACAGTCATGGATTGTGGAGAGCCACCATAATTCAAAGAGATATGGACGCAACAAAAGAACAGACCAATGAAGTGGAGCAGATGATGGCTGACGTACTGACTGATGCCCCCATCCAATTCAGCATTGGAGAGGATGGACACAAATTCAACCTCTACCCTAAGACCCTTGGAGTGAAGATGCTCATTGACAGGCTAAAGCCTCAACTGGGTATCAACGATGAGAACATCAAGACGAATGCCCTGCTTGAATGTCTGCGTATCTGCCAGACACAACAGGATTTTGTTTTGAGGATGATTGCCTACTCAACATTCCGGAAGAAAACCCAGATACAGGATGCAGAACTAATAGAGAAACGAATGGCATTTTTCAAGGAGAATCTTGAACTGTCTGATATGGCCACGCTTTTGCTCCACATTCTGAAAGATGATGGTATCATCATTGAACAGTTGAAAGAACACCTGCAAATGGATAAAGAGATGGAGCGAAAGAGGAACATCTTAAAGGCAAAGCAAGAGGCAGAGACAGAGAGAAGCAGCGTTTCTTACGGTGGTGTTTCCATCTATGGCACCCTGCTTTCATTCTTTGCCGAGAAATACGGATGGAGTATCGACTACATTATATGGGGTGTGTCTTATACCAATCTCATGCTAATGTACTTCGACCATCCAGAAAGTATCTATCTGTCGAAAGAAGAGATAGACAAACTTCCTGTGGATATGCGAAATGAGATGGGTGCCGCCATTGATGCTAATGACCCAGAGAATGTGCAAAGGATAATGGAAATGTTCAAGGAAGATTTTAACGACTAAGACTATGGCTGCAATCAATTTTAGTATAAACGGAAACAACCAAGGAATTCTGAGAAGTCTGCAACAGACCCAGAACGCTTTCAAAGATACAGCAAGGGCAGCAGAAGCAGAGGGCATGAGGATTGAAGATGTGTTTGACCGCATAAAGCAAGCCGCCACCATGACCTTTGCGGGAATCAGTGCCAAAGAGTTTGTTCAGAAGATGGTGCAAGTGCGTGGTGAGTTCCAACAGTTGGAAATAGCATTTACAACCATGCTCCAGTCAGAGGAAAAGGCCAACGATTTGATGAACCAACTCGTTAGAACAGCCGCCATCACCCCCTTTGACCTCAAAGGAGTGGCAGAGGGCGCAAAACAACTTTTGGCTTATGGTACAGCAGCAGAAGAGGTAAATGAGACCATCACACGGCTTGGTGACATTGCTGCCGGACTTTCCATCCCTCTTGGGGATTTGGTATATCTCTATGGCACCACAATGGTACAGGGCCGTATGTTCACACAAGATATGCGCCAGTTCCAAGGTCGAGGCATCCCTATTGCAGAAGAGATAGCGAAGATTATGGGTGTGACAAAGGATGCAGTTGCGGAACTGGTTACTGCAGGTGAAGTCACGGACCAAGTTTTCAAGAAAGCAATCGAGAACATGACCAGTGAGGGCAGCAAGTTCGGTGGACTGATGGAAGCCCAGAGTAAGACCATCACAGGCCAGATTTCCAATATAGAGGATGCTCTGGATATGATGTTCAATGACCTTGGCAAACAGTCTGAGGGTGTGATAAACGATGCACTAAGTGGCATCTCATATCTTGTAGAGCACTATGAGGAAGTCGGCAAAGTGATTCTGACTGTTGCTGCATCCTTTGGAGCATACAAGGCTGCTTTGTTTGCTGTTATGGCAGCGCAGAAAATAGCGTCTGTTTGGGGTGAGGTACAGGCATTCCTTTCTTTGGCAAAGTCTATAACCAGTGCCAAAGATGCTATGCTATTACTCAATATGGCAGTAAAGGCAAACCCTCTTGGATTATTGCTTTCCACTGTGACCGCACTTGCAGCATCATTCTACCTTTTCTCTTCCAATGAGGGAAAAGCCGCTGAAATGGCCTCTAAATTTGGTGACAGGGCCATTTCTACGATGAATAGAGTAAAGACCCTTACCACCACATTGAACGGCCTCACAGCGGGAACTTCAACCCATACCAAGGTAATGGGAGAGTTGAATGACATTCTGGAGGATTATGGCATTGAGGCTATCAAAGAGGGGGATAGCATAGATTCTGTAAATCAGAAGCGAGAGAAAGCCATTGAACTGATAAAACGTGAGGGCATTGAGAGGCAAAGAGCAAACAATCTGGAGCAAGGCATGGCTGAGTATAGTCAGGCCCTGTCTGATGCTCAGAAGAAACTCTATGAGAATCTGACTGGTGCCAATACCGTAGACCTTGACCTCGGATTAGTTGGATACATTTCCGGGAACAAAGAACTCCAGGAAAATGCGTCTGCAATCTCTACCATCATCGCAAATGTGGTTGAGGCTAATATCAGTAAGATTGCCAATAAGACAGGGGAAGAGTATCAAAACGGCCTCAACGATATTTTTGCCACCATTCAAGAGCGTATGAGGGCCATTGGTATCAGTGAGGAAACCATTGCGTCTGAATGGCTGACAAATGACCTCTTCAATCACCAGAACCTTGTGCAGAACTATGTTGAGGCTATCAAGGATGCAGAAGAGGCTCATGGGAGATACAGAGATATGGTGAATAAGAGTGCCGATGCAGAACGTGATGCCGCTGATGGGGCAACCACCTATGCAGAGAAACTAAATGCCATCGAGAGCAGTTTGCAAGGCCCCAATGATAGCGTCCACCAACTCTATACGAACATCAAGAATCTCATGTCGCAGTACAATGAGAATACGATAGGCTTTACTATTCGCATTGGTGGAGAGGTGCCGAAGTGGATGGAAACGATGGATATTCCTCAACTTCAAGAATTGGCAAAAAGATTCAGTTCACTCGGTGCAGCCAACCCCAACGGTTTGAAGATAGGTGACAAATACTGGTCGAGGCAGGAACTCCTACAGCGAGGGGCAGATTATGCCACTGCTGCTGACCAGAAGCAGACCAAGAAAGAGGCTGATGAACGTGCCGCCCGTGAAGCCGCTAAAGAGGAAGAAAAAAAGAAGAAACAGCGAGAGCAAGAGGCCCGACGCAGAGCGCAAGAGGCAGAACGATTGCGCAAGGAAAAAGAGAAATACGACAGACTGACAGCCGAACAGCGTCTGGAATATGAGCGTACTGCCAAAGACCTTGAACTATCCACCACACAGGCCCAGATAGATGCAATGGAAGAGGGCAGTAGGAAGACCATTGCCCAAATCAATCTGGACTTCGAGAAGCAGAAAGTGGAGATTGAGCGTGGCTA
>ERZ842401.5970-NODE-5970-length-13222-cov-3.861396_pt1 | contig 13222 bp, 9 predicted proteins | sample MGYA00521270_ERZ842401 | MGnify/ENA primary metagenome ERZ842401 (study PRJEB31892, sample SAMEA3878208) | bioreactor metagenome | biome: Moose rumen | place: Sweden | collected 2011-10 | study: EMG produced TPA metagenomics assembly of the PRJEB12797 data set... | reverse complement strand
AACAGCCATGCCATCCAACATCACACCCCTTCGCAAGGCGGGCAACCTCGACGCTGCTTACAAACTTGCCAAAGAGGCTTTTGACCTCGACCCCGACGACATTTGGAATCGCCGCAACCTTGCGTGGGTGTACCACGACTACGCCAAGCGAACCGCTACCGTGCAGACCAAAGACAAGTTTTTGCGCTGCATCGACAAACTCATAGAACTCGACATGCCGCAGGACGAGGAGTTTCTGCACAATGGGGCAATGTTTCTGCTGCGTGGAATGGCGGCAACGATGATTAGGGCGGAGAAAGAGGATAACGCATTTTTTGACGTGCTCATGGACCGCGCCAAGCAACTGAAGACCAAGAAGAGAACGCTGCCATATTCGGCACTGATGAACGTGATGCTGCGCGCCAAAAACTGGTGGCGCGGATTCAAAGACTTTTGCAAATGGTGGGGAATCGAGACCGGCTTTATGGACGACGACTTCAAGAGTCCGCCCCTTGCCGCCAGAAGCACAAACGACGTGTCCAGCGATGGTCCAAAAATGATGCCGCTTGCCGAAAAAACCGTCATGGCCTACTGCAAGTGCCTGCTTGACAGCGGGTCGGTGGCGGAAATAGTGGATTTTCTGCCATGGCTCGACACCTTCGCCGCACAGCACCGCAACTACATCTACCTGCCGTTCTACCACGCCAAATTGCTCTGGAAAATCGGGCTGAAAGACCAGTATTTTGTCAAGATGAAAATCTTCGCTCGCAAGAAGAGCGGCGAGTTTTGGGTTTGGGACCTTTTAGGCGACTATTACGACGACCACGCTACGCGCCTCAAATTCTACGCCAGGGGGCTGCTCTGCCGCACGAAACCCGAAATGAGCGTGAAACTCCGCGAAAAGACTGCCAACTTGCTCCGTCAACTCGGACACTTGCCTGAAGCATTGTACGAATACCATTTGGTAGCAAAAATCCGCGAGCGCAACAAGTGGAGGACAGACAATGCGCTGCTCTCGACGATAAGGGAAATAGAATCGCAAGGCGTCGCACCGTCCAAGGACAACTCTGCTTTCTTCGGCACAATTGCCGACGGGGTCGAGCAGATGGTCTTCGGCACGCGTCCGCCCAAGAAAACGCAACTCTCCGCAGCCGTCCAACAGCCCGATTCCGAAAGAACAGCCTTTGAAGGTCGCCTGACACTGTCACCGGGCGGCTACGGGTTTGTAAGGCACAACGGCAAGACAATCTTTGTACCCCAGCAACTTGCAGCCGCACATAACCTGACAGATAAGTCCATGGTAAAAGGACTGTTCGTAAAGTCGATTGACAAGAAAAAAGGCAAAGAAGGCTTCAAGGCAGTGAAGATAGAAATTAAGTGCAAATAAGAAATGTTGAAAATTTTTTAAACTATTTTTGTTTTCAATGTTTTGCCGTTTTTAATTTCTTTTAATTGCGGAATTGAGGTTTCAGTGAAGGATTTTGTGTATATTTGGAGCGTAGAAAAGACCATAATAGATTTCAGAATTTTTGATTTTTTCAAGATTTTGTGTATATTTGGAGCGTAGAAAAGACAATAAAATTATTATAAATCTATGACAAAATACTTATACGGAGCCGCTGTGCAAGGCATACAGAGTTTCATCTTCCAGACCAACAAACTACGCGAGATAGTTGGCGCAAGCGAGTTGGTGGAGGAGATATGCACGGAAGTGTTTGAAAATTTGCTTTTTGAGAATAACATCCACGCACGTTACGAAAAGATAATCTCAGCCGCTGGCAACATTAAATATATCTTCGACGAACGGAAAGATTTAGAAACAATCGTTAGAGTTTTCCCAAAAATTATTGCAGAAAAAGCACCCGGAATCACGGTCAGTCAAGCCGTTGTGGAATATGACGAGAATAAATTCAAGGATTGCATCGACGATTTGGAAGAAAAACTACGAGTTCAACGTAACAAGCAGCCAATAAACTCAATGCCACAGTTTATGTCCATTGAACGTTCTCGAAGAACGGGGCTACCAGCAGAGGAGATTAGAGATGACGAATTTTGGGACGATGCCACTATGCGAAAGGATATTGCCGGAAATAGTTTAAGAAAATTATGTAAAAAATCATTTTACGGCGAAAATTCAAACGAAAAAGTTGATAAAGATAATATCGCTTTTGACGTTGAAGATCTTACCGACAAAAACGATTGGATAGCAATTATCCACGCCGACGGTAACAGCCTTGGTCAAGTTGTCAAAGCGATTGGTAGCGACAAGAAAAAATTTCAACTTTTTTCTAAAAATCTTGATACGGCAACGAAAATTGCAGCAAACAAAGCATATTACGATACTATCAGTGAACCAAAAGATAACGAAAAATATCCGCTACGTCCCGTTGTCCTTGGTGGCGACGATATGACTGTGATAATTAGAGGTTCGTTGGCAATTGATTATACGAAGGCTTTTCTTGAACATTTTGAACACGAAACCCAAAAACTTCTTGGCGAGTGCGAAGAAAAACTTCTTGACGGAGTTTTCGCTGACAACACTAAACATCTTACAGCCTGCGCGGGTATTGCTTTTGTAAAATCCTCGTATCCTTTTTACTATGGTTATGAACTTGCAGAAGAACTTTGCAAGGCAGCTAAAAAAGACGCACGCAAACAAGGAGGAGAAGGTAATTCGATACCATCCTGCATAATGTTCCACAAAGTTGACGATACATTCGTGGAAAGTTTGGAAGATATGACCAAACGACAACTAACCCCACAAAAAGGATTAACTTTCGCGTCAGGACCATATTATCTTGCAGAACAGCAAAATCGAATACTATTGCAAAGCATTATTGAAAATGCTGACCGTCTTGAAACTGATGAAGGCAATGCATTAAAATCAGGATTGCGTCGTTGGATAACAGAACTTTACAAAGACAAGAAAAAGGCAGACCAAGCAATGCACCGTTTGGAATCTATCACAAAAGAAGAAGTTACGGACATCTTGAACTTTGCAGTAAAAGCCATAGACAAATCGTATGAAAAAAATGGTGAAACAACAAATGTGATGGCATACCCAGTTTTCGATTTGCTTGCTTTGCACACTGTTAAACATCAAAAAACAAAAGGAGACGACTAATTATGGATATGAAATACGAAATAAAATTTTATACCAATTGGCATTGCGGTTCGGGGCTTTCCTCTGGCGCAGATTGCGATTCGCTTGTCGTTAAGGATAAGAACGGACTGCCATTTGTGCCCGGAAAAACCATCAAGGGACTTTTGCGAGAAGCGGCAACCGAAGTTGTCAAATTCAAACAAATCAACAATGGCGACGATAAATTAATAAAAATTTTCGGACTACCATACAATTCTGACGATGGCGATACTGTTAATCAAGGACAAACGTATTTTTCAAATGCAAAACTATCAAAGGACGAAGAAAATATTTTGAAGGACACAGAACTAACAAAATATTTATACGATTCCCACGCTTTTACTAAAATTGGGAAAGACGGAATCGCCGCAGATACAAGTTTAAGGCGGATGGAATCTGTTGTACCTTGCGTTTTGATTGGCGAAATTTTGAACATACCCGACAAAGAATGTGAAGACATTTTAATAGATGCTTTCAAATATACCAAACGTTTGGGTTTGGACAGAAACCGTGGATTCGGAAGATGTGATTTTCAACCTATAAACTAAGGAGTTATGGTAACAAAGAGATTTAAATGCAAATTGCTTTCCGACATAGTTTTAAATCAGAAGTCTGCCACAGATGGTGAGCAGCAAACGCTTAATTTTATACCCGGAAACTGTTTTTTGGGTATTGTCGCAAAGGAATACGAAGGCAAATTCAAAGATATAGCAAACTTGATTTTTCACAGCGGGAAGGTCAGGTTTGGTGATGCGCATCTAATTGAACAAGGCAAACGTTCAATCAAAATTCCTTCGACATTTTTTCAACCGAAATTCAACAAAAACGTTTATTACATTGAATATAAGACTAATCCCAAAGATAACAAAATCAAAGATTTGCAGTTGAAACAATGCCGCAACGGTTTTTATGTTTTTGATTACGACCAAAAAACAATTACTGAAATAAAAAGTGAAAAGTCTTTTTATCAAAAATCGGCATACGATTACGAACACCGACGCAGCCAAGACGAAAAAATGTTTGGCTATGAATCACTTGAAGAAGGCAAGGAGTTTTGTTTTGAGGTTGAATTTGACGAAGGTATTTCACAAGATATAATATCTGACGTTTGTACAGAATTGACAAATACTACCAAATCTATCGGTCGCTCTCGTACCGCTCAATATGGTTTGGTAGAAATAACAGATATTTCTAACGAAACAAACACGAAAAATGTTCAATTTGCTAATTTCGATGGAAAAGAGGCAATCGTGTATGCTGACGGCAGACTGATTTTTTTCGACAAAAACGGTAACTTTACATTTCAGCCAACCGCACAGGACTTGGGTTTTGAGGATGATGCCGAAATTGATTGGAACAAATCGCAAGTACGTACTTTCAGTTATTCCCCTTGGAATCACAAACGCAAAACATACGATTCTATCCGCGAGGGAATAGAAAAAGGAAGTGTTTTTGTAGTCAAGACAAAGACCTCTCCATCGGGAAGTGCTTACAAAGGACTTTTCAATAACGAGGGATTTGGCAAAATAATTTACAATCCTGATATTTTTTGCGCTGACAAGGATGGTAAATCTGTTTGGATTAAGCAAAACAATGATGAGAATCCAAAAAATGTAAAAACTGTTGACAAAAAACAACTTACCACACCATTATTGAAGTTTTTGTACTCTAAAAAACAAGATTCAGACAATCAGTCCAAGGCATACGATGCCGTAGAAGAGTTTGTTGACGATTGTAAATACAAAGGTTTGTTCTCTGGCGATAAGTTTGCAAGCCAGTGGGGTTCAATTCGTTGCTTGGCAATGTTGTTTAATGGCGAGGAATTAATAAAAATGGTTGACGGATTTCTTGACCACGGTGTTGCCAAAGACAAATGGGAAGATCGTGGCAGAAAACTCAAACTCGACAAGTTCATGCAAGACAACAAGGATAGCAATCTATCCGACAAAATAATCAATCTTTCGTCCGAAATGGCGAAAATATGTAAAACCACTAAAACCATCAAAAAATGAATGAGATAACCAACCAATACAGATTTCTTGCAGCGGTGGTTTTGGAATGTACAACGCCGCTGATTATCGGCAGTGGAAATAAAACCATCAAGACCGACAGTCAGATTAACATCGATTGCAACGGATTACCTTTTATTCCAGGCACGACGTTGACCGGTATTTTGCGCCATACATTTGAAGAACGTTTTGCAAACATCGGATACGATTATGACGAGTTATTCGGCTATATAAGAGGCAAAAATGGTTCAGGATCGCGGTTGATTATTACAGAGGCTAAAATTCTTGACCAAGATGGCATAGTAATCGACGGTTTACAAGACGCTGATACTTGGAGCAAAAATAGGAAAGACTTTTTCAATCAATTTTCTGCCTTGCCAATACGCCAACACGCAAAAATTGGTCATCAGGGAACAACAGTTGATGGTGGAAAATTCGATGAAGAAGTCATCTTCAAAGGAACGAGATTTTGCTTTGAAATGGAACTCGTTAGCAACGATGCTAATGACAAATATTTTTTCGAAAAAGCGTTAGACATAATTACGTCAGAAACATTCTCAATCGGTGGCAAAACAAACTCTGGTTTTGGTAAAATGAAAGCCAAAATTATCAAGTATAAAGACTTGAATTTCGACCACAAAGACCAATTTGATTTGTATCTCAACAAGTCTGCACAAATCAATTACAATTGGAGTGCGTACACCGATTATAAACCGAGTGAGATTGAAAAAGGATTAACAAAATACGTTCTTGATTTAACACCAGAAGACTTTATATTTTTCTCTTCCGGCTTCGGAAACGAAAATGCCGATAACACCTCGGTGAAAGAAAAATTTGTTAAATGGGAAGACAACAAGGCGCATTTTGTTGAAGCCTCGCAGTCTATACTGATTCCAGCAACAAGCGTTAAAGGTGCTATTGCACACCGTACAGCATTTCATTACAACAAATTGAAAGGATGTTTTGCAACAAAAGGTGCTAATTTTGACGAGATTACAGGCAAGAACAATAACGCGGTGTTTGCTCTATTTGGTTCAGAAGGAGAAAAAGATGCACAAGGCAAAACTCAAAACAAACGCAAAGGCGTAGTGATATTTTCAGATGTTTTGCAAGTCAAAAAAAATACCACGCGCGACAAGATATTCAACCATGTTGCCATTGATAGATTTACAGGAGGTACTATTGATGGTGCATTGTTCAACGGAGAATATCTCTACGCCAAAGACGAAAATATAAAGTTGGAGATATTCGTTGATGAAAGCAAAATCACAAAAGACAAAGATGACGTTATTAAAGCCTTTGAATTAGCATTGGCAGATGTCAAAAACGGATTGTTACCACTTGGCGGAGGTGTGACAAAAGGCAACGGCACATTTTCGGGTAAACTAACTAAAAATGGAGAAGAAATCTATGGAGACAACTGATTTTATAAACAAGATAAACAACAAACCCTTGACGGGTTATCTATGGCTCAGCAACGAAAGTAGTCCGAGCCAAAAACGAATCTACGACAATGCAGCAATCGACACCTCGGTTTTCGATTGTGAAAACCCATTTGTGGCAGAAGGATTGCTTTATGATAATCATGCTAAACTATCATACCAAATAAAGTTTATCAATGGTTCGTATCAAATTTTTGAAAATATATCCGAACCTCAACAAGGAGAGGTAGTTACACCAAAATCATACATTGCTCATCGAATCGATGGTGTAACAAAACTGAAATTCAATCAGATTTATACACCAAAAGGAGATAAGGAATGCTGTCTCGACATGAAAGTATTAACCCTCGACAGAGTGGTTTTTGTTGGATTTGAAAAATAGGAGGAACAGAAATGGCAAATCTTACAGCACCATACAATTTTGCACCGCTCAATCCAAACGTTTATATTCCTGAATGGTGGAATGAAGTATCTCACGATGTGCCGTTTAAGGATGGCGAGGATGGAGTTATGGAAGTAACCTTGCAAAATATTACTCCTCTTTGTATTTGTGATGGAAGAGCGGGTAATCAGAAAAAAAATCCCGACGATATTTCGGAATCCGCACACATTTTGCTCAAAGATAACAAACTGCAATATTTTTTGCCGTCAACGAGCATCAAAGGAATGTTGCGCAGCGTTTTGGAGGTTTTATCTTTTGCGAAACTGAAACAGTTTAACAACGACTATTTTGGTTATAGGGAGATTGGTAAGCAATACGGTCAGGGCGACTATGTATCTCGAATGGAAAAATCCCAGGCGGGTTGGCTAATAATTGAAGATGGTGATTACAAAATTTACCCTTGTGAGTTTGAAAAGGTATCCCACTCATCAATCAAAGCATCGTATCCAAAATTCAAAAAGGAAGGAAACATTCGAGAAAAATACAAGAGTATAGAGAATGACTATTTCCCGTCTCCTTCCAAGGATAAATCTCTCGTCTGTACAGGATATATTAATGGCAAAAAGTGTGAATATTATTTCTTTGGCACAAAAAATAAATCAAAAACTTTGGATCCAAAGGATGCAAAACGTTTTCTCTCCGTTCATAAGCCTACACCTCTTTTTGAGGATTATTTCCTGCCTAAATTGAAAAAGGGAATTGCTATTCCAATTTTTTACTTGGAGGAAGGTTCAGAAATCAAACTTGGCTTGTCGAAACTATTCCGCTATCCGTACAAATACGGTGTCAAGGATTTTGTACAACAAGACAAAAAAAATGGATACGACTTGTGTGAACTTCTTTTTGGCTTTATCGACGGAAATGGCAATGAATCGTTGAAAGGACGCGTACAAGTGTCAAATGCTTTCGCCAAAGAATGTGTTGACAAAACCGACAACATTGTCGTTGGTGTGTTGGGACAGCCTGCCGCATCGTATTATCCTTTGTACGTTTCACAAAAAACGTCCAAGGGCGGCTACTGCAATTATGATACTGGAAACCAAATTGCTGGACGAAAATTCTACAGAATCCGTAATGGAAATACTACCGTAGGGTTGCCTGCTGGAAATGGCAACGAAAATGTTATGGTTAAATTCAGCCCAACACCGTCTAATCTCCATTTCAAACTAAAAATTGCCGTTCACAACTTGAAACCGGCAGAAATTGGAGCAATTTTGTCAGCGTTGACATTTCATAACACTGCAACTGTTCATCATAATATCGGTCTTGCAAAAGGTTATGGCTATGGAAAATTGCAGCCCATAACCATCAATGAAGTTAAATTGAATGGTTTTAGCGCAACTGCTGAAGAATACCTTTTTGCATTTGAAAACGAAATGAACTCATTTGTCTATGAATCGGGGAATGGACATTGGTACAATTCGGAGCAAGTTACCAAACTCCTCGGCATTCATTCGGGACACAATTCTGATGACCTGCAAATTATGGATTTGGACAACTACTTGGTAAACAAGCAAAAGTCTAATTTCAATATAATGTCAGAAAATTCTGTTTCGCCGCTTTCCACATTGTCAAAGTATGAGGACGATATTATTGCAGATACCTTTTCAATGATAAAAAATGGTATAAGTAATCTGAATACTTTTGACGATTATCGATATTATATCGAACAGAGTAAGCGTCTTCTCAAAACCATCAATGCTTCTACTAATCCATCAAAGTATAGTTCACAGCGAGAATTTTTGACAGAAAACATCGACCGTCTAACAAACGAATTGCAAACGTTAGAAAATTCAGCTTTAGAATCTAAATATACGAATTTGTTGAAACAAACAGAAGATATTTTGGTTATACCGATTGCCAAAGTGAAGTTAAATGAGTTGACAAATCTCAAAAGCGAATTGGACGTTTTTTGTCCAAATGCAGGTAATTTCTCAGATAAGGTTCTTGGTTTGCTTTCCCGAGTTTCTCAGAAAATAGAACAAAAAACGAAAGGTGTCGGTTCAACCTCTATCAAAGAAATTTTAGAAGAAAAATCAGCCAACGGCAAATACAAAATTGTTGACATAAAAATACTGAAAAGTAAACTCGATAAGTATTTGAGAAATAATGGTTTGTCGTTTTTGAACGAATCTGATTTTGATGTTTTGAAAAACACTGTGATTCGCTTGAAAAGCGGTGCACCGAAAAGGGATTTGTCGAAATGGAATGATTATGACGACAAATATTCCTTTTGGAAGCAAATTTCAGTGTATGTCGGTGATGATACAGCAAAACAGTGGTTTGAAGAAGTTGTAAGGAGGTAGCGACAACAACAGATTACGACACAAAGAGTTGGAGCGCAAACTCCTATCATACGGCAATGACGTACTTGTGGCATCGCCACAAAAAATCAAAACCGTAATTGCAAGAGAAATCAAAAAGTTAAACGAATATTATAACGAGTAAGAGATAGATGGCACGAATCCTCATATCATTGCTAAGCGATTATTTACAGCCAAATTTTTTGTTAATCAAGGAGTTTGCAGGTAAATACGATAAATTGGCGTTTATTACAACCAAGCGCATGGAAGAAGAAAAAAAGAAAAGCTTTTGGTTGGAAAACGCCTTGAAACTACCAGAAAATTCTGTACGCAGAATAACAGTAGTAGAAGATGACTTTGAAGGTATAATGGCAGAATTACAACGCCAAAACTTTTCAAAATCAGACGAATACATACTAAATTTAACAGGAGGTACAAAAGTGATGCCTCTTGCAGTTTATGAATTTTTCAAAAATGATTTCTATGCACAATTTTATTATGTGCCTATTGAGAAAAATGTCATAAAAGGACTTTCTACCCAATCAGAACAGCCATTGAACTATCGTATGAACCTTGATGAGTATTTTACACTGCAAGGCTTGCGATACGAATGTGATAACACATTGTTGTACACTAAAGAGCATACCGAAAATCTGTTCGAGCGATTCCGAAAGGCAAAATTCAACCGAAATAGAATCGACGAAATAAAGAACTCGCAAACTTTACCAACTTCCAAAGAACGAAAATATTATGGCGGAGTATGGTTTGAAGAGTACTGCTACAACCGCTTGAAAAAAGAGCAAAATCTCCCAAACGAAGCCATTTGCAAATCGGCGAAAATCTTCCGCGACAATTCAAAACAAAATGACAACGAGATTGATATAATGTTTGTTAAAGACAACAAACTTTATGTTTTTGAATGCAAGGTTGGCATGAAAGGATTCGCTAATGCAAAAGAACCTACAGATATAAGTCTGTATGAATTTGTTGCAAGAGAAACAATCGAAAAATATCAATACAAACTTGCAGCCATCGCCAAAGACTTTGGACTGCGGGTAGAAGCATATATTCTGACACTCCACAAAATTTTCAACAATCCTACTGAATTTTCAGAGCAAACTATCGAAAACATAAAAAAACGCCAGAAAATCCTTGGTCTTAAAGAGATTATCGACAGCATACACTTCACTCACTCGGAGCCGTTGCTTGTAGGTGTTACGCACAAGATGCCAGACGTGATTGCAGCCCCCAAAGCGGAAAAACAGCAGCCTCACGGCAAGACGATGGGCATAAAAATTGTCGGCAAAATAGACCTAAGTAAAATCAATTACAACAAAAAACGTAAATAAAACCATGTCAAGAAAAGTATTCATATCGTTCCTCGGGGGCACCAACTATCGCTATTGCGATTACCAGAAAGACGACAAGTCGTATGGCAACGTACGTTTTGTTCAGGAGGCAACGCTCAACTATCTTGAAGTCAACAACAAATGGACAAAAGATGATGTTGCGCTGATTCTTCTAACAAAAACCGCAGAAGACAACAACTGGGTTGACAACGGACAAAAAGACCGTGAAGGCAATGTCGTTTGTGATGAACTAACTAACGGCACACTCGAAGGTTTGGCGACAAGGCTCAAGCCATTCGAAATAAAGCTCGAACCTGTTCGTGAATTGCCCGAAGGCAATGACGAAAAAGAAATATGGGAAATATTCGAGCGAGTTTTCAAAAAAATCAACGATGACGATGAACTATATTTCGACATCACTCATGGATTCCGTTACTTGCCGATGCTTGTAATGGTTCTGTGTAACTATTCAAAATTTCTCAAAAAAGTTACCGTCAAAAGCATCACATACGGCAACTTTGAGGTTGCGAGGAAACTTGGACACGGCCTGCTCGTTGATTTACTCCCGCTCACAAAACTACAAGATTGGACATACGCCGCTGGCACATACCTCGACAGCGGAAACGTTGATAAACTTACCTCTCTATGCAACGAAGAAACAAAACTCGTGTTGCGGGAATCCCTTGGCAAGGACGAGGGAGCAAAAAAACTAAAAAGTTTTGTTTCAAAATTGTCGGCAGTTGTAGAGGAACGCAGAACATGCCGAGGCATCGACATTATTGAATCAAAATCATTAAAAGGATTGAAAGAAGCCGCCGATGTTCTTGAAGAATCTACTTTTATCAAGCCGTTCAATCCAATTTTTGAAAAAATAAAAAAATCGCTCATTTCGTTCGATGAAAACGAAAATATCAGAAACGGACTGTCGGCAGCAGTATGGTGTTACGACAATGGATTATACCAACAGTCGGCAACAATCTTGCAAGAGTTTGTCGTATCGTTTTTCTGTATGCGCCACGGCATCGCAATCGACGACGAGGAAAACCGAGAACTCGTAAACAAGGCGTTCAACATAAAAGCACATAACACTGATGAAGACAAATGGAATGCAAAGGACGAGCAAAAGCCAAAAATACGGGAGATTATAAGCGATGACTATTTCGACAACGAGAAATTGATTGCGTACTTCCAAAATCTAACTGAGGTACGCAATGACTTCAACCATTCTGGAATGCGTTCAAAACGTGTACCAATGAAACCGTCAAATATCAAAGAAAACATAAAGAAATGTATCTGCGGATTTGCCGTATTATTGTTTAACATTAAAATAGAAAAATAATTATGTTTTTAAACCTCTCCAACCACCCCACCACATCGTGGAGCGAAACCCAACTCGCCGCCGCAGGCGGAAAAGTCATTGACTTACAATTCCCGCAAGTGGCCCCCGATGGCGACGAAGAATACATCGAACAACTCGCACAAGAGTATTACGATAAAATAGTGCAGATGAAAGATATAAAAACTGTCCACATCATGGGCGAGATGAATTTTACATATTCACTTGTCAACAAACTGAAAGCCAACGGTATAAAGTGCGTGGCATCGACGACGAAAAGAGAAACTGTGGAAGAAAACGGTGTTAAGATTTCAAAGTTTAATTTTGTGAGGTTCAGGGAGTATTAGTTGCTGAATGTCAGTTTGATTAACCAAATGTCGTGGTTTTCTGCCTGCGGCATTTGGTTTTGTCCCCAAGATTAGGGGAAAAAATAGGAAATTTTCAGCGAAAAAATTTGGATGGAAATAATGTTTTCCATATCTTTACGCTGTAAAAAAAAGATATGGCAAATGCTCTTTGACATATTGATTGAACAAAGATATTTGAAAAGTCTTAGATAAATGCTTATAGTAAGGGTTCGAATAGCGCAGAGTGCAACCTATGCGTGAATTTTAACATTTGTTTACATTTTGAGTTTTTTTTGAGAAGTCAATTCCAAAACTGGAATCTAAACTTTACATCAAAAGTACAGTTTACTATAACGAAATTGAGTTAATTTCTATTAAAATTCCTTAAAATACTGTTAAAATAGTACCCTAACTCTCTGATCCTGACAGTATTGCAAAAGTTGGTGTCAGAGAGCATATTCCATTAGAACAAGGATTAAGACTTTTTATACAAGGGCCTCAAGGACCCTCTTTATAAGAGGTCAGAGAGCATATTCCATTAGAACAAGGATTAAGACCTCCTTGTAGGAGGTGGTAAAGAGTGAAATAATCGGTCAGAGAGCATATTCCATTACAACAAGGATTAAGACCCGATATAACTCGGTTTTTCAAGGTCAAACCCCTTGGTCAGAGAGCATATTCCATTAGAACAAGGATTAAGACATAACTCGGTTTTTCAAGGTCAAACCCCTTGCCCAGTCAGAGAGCATATTCCATTAGAACAAGGATTAAGACACTCCGCCAAAGCGGAGTCTATGGCCACGCCCCACTTGGGGTCAGAGAGCATATTCCATTAGAACAAGGATTAAGACTTTCTCGGGATCAAATCCCTTA
>ERZ842401.5969-NODE-5969-length-13223-cov-8.183019_pt1 | contig 13223 bp, 7 predicted proteins | sample MGYA00521270_ERZ842401 | MGnify/ENA primary metagenome ERZ842401 (study PRJEB31892, sample SAMEA3878208) | bioreactor metagenome | biome: Moose rumen | place: Sweden | collected 2011-10 | study: EMG produced TPA metagenomics assembly of the PRJEB12797 data set... | reverse complement strand
AAAAGTCAAGTTGCAATTACCACAACCTTAAAATGAAACATTTTATAAATAGGAATTAAAAGTTCCTATTTATATTCAACCCGAGAGTATTGAGAGTATCAGTTATCTTTCTTCTTTTCCTGTTTAATCCGCTCTTTCAAATCATCAATTTTGATTTTAAGTTGCGGAGTAGGGGAGGCTTTAGTTGCCTTATCCAGTTGTTTTAAGGCGGTCTCAAACTCTTGACGTAAAAATGCCATTTCACCGGCTACATAATAAGCAGTTGCCATATCTTTTTGTCGTGCCGCGGCCTTGGCGCGTAAATCCCACAAATAATAGCTTTGCGGATTATTCAACAAAACCTTATCCAATAAAATTGCCGCTTTTTTTGCATTATCGGAACTTTCATTTTCTTCCAGCAATGCCGCGGCATAATTTATTTTGCCGTCTTCAGATGCGGGATATATTTTTTGGGCTTGGGCAAAAGATTTAACCGCTTCTTTAATTTGTCCTCTCTCAAATTCCATTTGCCCCTTCAATTCCCAAAAATAAGGATTTTGCGGCTCTTTTTGTAACAATTTATCAATATGCTGCGTAGCTTGATCAAATTGCAAATCTTTAAAATAAGCGATTGTTCGGGCATAAAGCGACGCCGTATCATTGCCGTTATATTTGCGCAAAATTTCTTGCGGTTTGCCTAAATATGCCTCCAGTTTGGCTCGCACTTTGGCATAGCGTTCGTCCAAAGGCGAGGTCGTCGGCGAATTATTGTCTGCAAGAGCTCCTTCGAAATAGGTAATGCGTTCCGGTGTCAGCGGGTGAGTGCGAAAATAGGGCGTTTCTTCGCGACCGTTGAGTTGATTATCTTTATTTATTTTTTTCATAAAATTTAAAATTCCCCGCGGCGATTGTTTAGTTGCTTTGAGCAGTTTAACCGCGGTTTCATCGGCAGCACGTTCTTCATTGGCCCGATAGTGCACAAATTGATTTAAAGCAGAACTTTGCCCTCCCAGCATAATTGCAAAAGCAGCATCAGCGCGTCCGCTTAATACTCCGGCTGCACCGGCTAAAGCTGCCGAAATCAGCGATAGATTATTCATCTCGCGAATTTCCAGTTTTTGTCTTATAATATGGCCGCCTTTAATATGCCCGATTTCATGAGCAATAACTCCGGCTAATTCATTGACATCATTAGCTTTTATCAAAGTTCCGCTATGAATAAACAAATGATTACCATCGGATACAAACGCATTCAAAGACTTATCTTCCACTATATGAATACTGTTGCGATGATAAGGCTGTCTTGCTTGTTGCATCAAAGGTTTGATGATTTCTTCCAACAATCTTTCAGTTTCGTCATCGCCCAGCAATTTTATATCGCGCGCTTGAGCAGGTTGCGATAAAAAAACTGACAGCAGCCAAAATGCCGCCGCCAGTTCTAATTTTATCAAACTAATTACTGTTTTTCTCATTTTAACCTTTAATCAATTTTTTCCACCAGTTGGATTTTTCTTTCTTTTCCTCGGCAGGCGCCGGAGATTCCGCCGGCTTGGTTGATTCGTGGCTGTCATACAAAATCACCGGTTCTTGTTTTTCTTTTGACGCCTTTTCATCTTCTGACTTAAAGTTGCGTTCGCGATTGCCATAACTATTGCGCCTTCTCGGACCCCGACGCTCAAACCTGCCGCGGCGTCCTCTTTTTTCGCGGCCGCGTGACGGACGTTCCTCATTTATTCCTTCGGTTAATTGATTATTTTCCTCAAGTTCAAAATTTTCTTGAGCAACTTCCATCGCTTCTTCAATCATTTCTTCTTTAGTTTGAACGGCTTCTTCTGAAATTTCCTTATCATCTTTTGTCAATGCTTTGGTGCGTTCAATCTTATAGTCGGTAACGCATTTAATGTCGCTGTCGGCCGAAATAACCACATCCATTCTGTATTTACCCTCGATGTCAACCATTGCACGGCGTTTGTGATTCAACAGATAAACTGCTACATCGGTCGGAACTGATACGTTGATTTTGCAAGAGCGTCCTTTGCATCCCTCATCTTCAATCATACGTAAAATATAAACCGCCGCCGATTCCAGTGTGCGGGTAACACCTCTACCGTGGCAAAACGGACAAACTTGATAATTACTCTCCCAAAATGCCGAGTGTACGCGTTGACGTGATAATTCCAACAGACCGAACATACTCATCTTGCCGACTTGAATCCGCGAGCGATCTTTCTTTAAGGCCTCTTTCATACGCTTTTCAACCGCGTGATTGTTAGCCGGCTCGTCCATATCAATAAAGTCGATTACTACCAAACCGGCCAAATTGCGCAAACGTAATTGGCGGGCAATTTCATCGCAGGCCTCTAAGTTGGTTTTCAAAGCGGTTTCTTCCAAATCCTTTTCTTTGGTAGCTCGTCCGGAGTTTACATCAATCGAAACCAGAGCTTCGGTCGGATTAATCACCAAATATCCGCCCGATTCAAGTTGAGCATTGGCATCATGCAACTTATCTAACTGCCCTTCAACTTGAAATTTTTGGAACAGCGGTACGTCATTATTGTCATAACGTTTGATCTTTTTCAAATTTGACGGCGATAAAATCTTTAAGAAATTGCGCGCTGATTTATAAGCTTCATCACCAGCCACCAAAATCTCGGAAATATCCTTGGTGTAAATATCTCGCAAAGCACGTTTAATCAAATTACCTTCTTCGTGAACCATACATGGTGCTTTGTTTTTCAAAGCATCGTGGCGAATTTGATTCCACGCTCTGATAAGGAAATTATAGTCGCGTACAATCTCGGCTTTGGTCTTTTCTTCGCCGGCAGTGCGAACAATAATTGACATATCGGCACCCAAAGGCAATTCTTTAACAATTCCTTTAAGACGCTGACGGTCAGCAGCATTGGTAATTTTGCGTGAAACGCCGCCGCTTTTAATGCGATTGGGCATCAAAACGCAATATCTGCCGGCCAATGACAAATAAGTAGTCATAGCGGCTCCCTTATTGCCGCGTTCTTCTTTAACCACCTGCACCAAAACGGTTTGACCTTCTTTGATTACATCTTGAATTTTGTGACGATGGAATAACTTGCGTGCACGAATTAATTTGCGTTGCAATTCAAAATCCATATTATCGTCAATATCATCATCATCGACTGCATCAACTCCGCTATCTTCGATATTATCGGCATCGTCGTCTTTTACTTCATCATCATAACGCGAACTGCGACGAGTTTCGATTATGCTGGTTTCCTCATTTTTAGTAACTTCAACAATTTCTTCTTCACTGATAATTTTTTCATCTTCTACATCAATATCTTCAGCTAATACCTTGGTATTATCATCATTTTCCCCTTTAATGGTCGGGGCTATTTGTTTGCGAAAACGTTTTTTCAACTGTCTTTTATTGGTGCGTTTTTTGCCTTGTTCTTCTTCTTTGGCTTCTTCTTGAGCAATAAATTCTTCCTCTTCTTTTTTCATTTCCTCAAAAGAGATTTCTTCCTCTTTTACCTCAAGAGGTTGCTCATTAGCAGTATCTTGTAACACTGCATTATCTGTTGCGGATGCATTGTTTTCGGCATCATCTTCATTTTCTTTTGCTTGAGCCGCTTTTTCCTGCATCTCTTTCAAGCGAGCCTCACGTGCCAAGGCTTTTTCTCTTGCACGTTTTTCACGTTGTGCCTCAATCTCTTTGGCGATGCGTTTTTTGTTTTCGATAATCTCATCAACTTCTTTATCGACTTCCGCCAAAACCTCATCGGTAACGTTGTAATAGTCGGGATGAATCTCGCCAAACGCCATAAAACCGTGGCGGTTGCCGCCGTAATCAATAAAACAGGCCTGTAATGAGGGTTCAACCCGCATAATTTTACCTAAATAAATATTACCTTTAATTTGCTTTCTGGTAGAGCTTTCAAACTCCACATCTTCCAACTTGTTGCCGTTTACCACAACCACTCTGGTTTCTTCCGGCTGGGTATCATCAATCAACATCCTTTTAGCCATCAAAAATCTCCTTACACTTGGCAAATCATATGCTTTGCCTTATTTAAACTACCGCCGAAAGATGGGAAAGATAAATATAACCCAAAAACTCTCTGCCCTGCAGAGTGTCACTATTTCTGGATGATTATAAGCGACTTACAACAATCTTTGCGCATTTCATCCCAACTCAACGACATCGTCCTCTGTTATTGTCTAACACTTGTTTCAACGATGTCAAAATATAAATCTCTCACGCCTTGCGGCATATCTGTTTTTGAGCCATTCTGCCCGTTTTGCGATTTTCACATCCGGATTCTCTGTATTTCTGTTTCTCATCAAAGTTCCGTCAGCGGCAATTTGCGAATAAGTTTGATTATTCTTGCTTATTTATTTTGAACTTTTCGCTTTTGTTTGTCGTTGTTTGCCCTTGTTGCAAAAATCAATCACTGCTCAACATACACAAATAATATTTAAAACACAACATTTTTTTGCTTGTTAGTCAAAAATATTTTTGCGATAAAAACAAATTTTTAACTGATTATAAACAACTTTTGCTCTAAAATAAACAATCAAGGTGAAGAGGGATTGTCGGTGTGATGAGATATATTGCGAAATTGTTTTTTGCATTTATTGTGTTATTGGCTTTGCCGACGCAAGCCGGACAAATTACCGGACTGCGTATCGGGCAGGGGGCCGGTAATGCTCGTTTGGTGTTTGATGCATCAGCACGTTTTGATTATAAAATTTTTACTTTATCATCACCTAATCGCTTGGTTATTGATACACAAAATATCGATATTGCTTCTTCCGTGGTTAAAAGTCTCGGGGATAATGCTTTCCTAAAAGATGTTCGAACCGGTTCCACAGGTGTTTCGGGCGTCAGAGTGGTGTTTGATTTGAAACGTCCGGCGGTTGTAAAAAAAGCTTTTATGCTACCGCCGCAAAGCGGGTTTAATTGGCGCTTAGCCATTGATTTGGAAGTTACCGGTGAGCGTGATTTTTTGGCTAAAGTCGGAAATACCAATGTTATAAGCAGTCTTGATTATAATCAAAAAAATGTCTCGACACCGGCAAATTCACCATCTTCGGAACCGGCACCGGATACTAATCGTAAACGGGTTATAGTTATTGATGCCGGCCACGGCGGTGTTGATCCCGGTGCTATCGGCTACAGCGGCACTTATGAAAAAAATATAACTTTGTCTATGGCTAAGGAATTAAAAGCTTTATTGGATAAAAATTCCAAATATAAAGTTTATTTAACCCGTTCGCGTGATATTTTCATTCCTCTGCGCGAAAGGGTTAATATCTCACGTTCACATCGTCCCGATTTATTTATATCGGTTCACGCAGACAGCGCGCGCAACCCCAAAGCCACCGGACTGTCGGTTTATACCTTATCGGAGGCTGCTTCGGATAAAGAGGCCGCCGCTTTGGCCGAAAAAGAAAATAAGGCTGATATTGTTGCCGGAGTTAATTTTGCTGATTATTCCAAAGATGTTAATGATATTTTGCTCAATTTGGCTCAGCGTGATACCAACAATTCCTCGGCGGAATTTGCCACCTTATTAAGCGCTGAAATGGCCAAAATCGTTAAAACCGTCAGCAATACACATCGTTTTGCCGGATTCGCTGTTTTGAAAGCTCCCGATGTTCCTTCGGTGCTTTTGGAATTGGGGTATCTTTCCAATGCTACGGAGGAGCGCCATCTCAAGCAAAAATCTTATCGTGCCGATTTAGCCAAAGCCGCCGTTAAAGCCATTGATAAATATTTTCAAAATGCTAAGCATTAATATTTGACAGGTTGATTTTTTTTCTATAAAAGATTAATAATCTTATAAATGTTTATTGGTGTATCCGTTATGCTCAAAACCCTGTCGTCGTTTTTAAGTACGTGTTTCTTTTTCGCGGTTATAGCTTTTATTCTGTTAATAACCTCGTTTTGGCAAATCTCGCAGGAATTGCCCGAATATAAGCAGTTAGCTGATTATCAACCGCCGGTCACTACGCGCCTTTATGCCGGTGACGGGCAAGTTTTGATGGAATATGCCGCCGAAAAGCGTTTTTTCGTGCCGGAAAATCGTATCCCGCTCAAGGTTAAACAAGCTTTTATATCGGCAGAAGATAAAAATTTTTATCATCACTTCGGAGTTGATCCGATGGGGATAATTCGTGCGGTTTTGGTTAACCTGAAACATTTCGGCTCCGGCAAACGTCCGTCGGGTGCTTCCACCATTACCCAGCAAGTTGCTAAAAACTTTTTACTTTCCTCCGAGCTTTCTTATAAACGCAAAATTAAAGAGGCGATGCTGGCGTTACGTATTGAGCAAACTTTCACTAAAGAGCATATTTTAGAGCTTTATCTCAATGAGATTTACTTAGGTAATCGCTCTTATGGCGTGGCCGCGGCGGCACTCAATTATTTCGGTAAGGCCTTAGATGATTTGGAGCTCCAAGAATTGGCTTATTTGGCAGCCCTGCCTAAGGGGCCTAATAATTATAATCCCAAGACCAAGTATGAGGCGGCCGTTACTCGTCGCAACTGGGTGATTGATCGTATGGTTGAAGACGGTTATGTTTCCGAACAAGAAGGGGAGGATGCTAAAGCCAAATCCTTGGAAGTTATTGACAGTACAACCGATTTGATGCGTAATGCACAATATTTCAGCGAAGACATTCGCCGTTTGGTAAAAAATAAATTCGGTGAAGATGCACTATATGAAGGCGGTATGCTGATTCGCACCACCTTAGATCCTAAGTTGCAAAAAGCGGCGGTAGATGCCGTACGTCAAGAGTTTAATAATTATGATCGCCGCCACGGCTGGCGCGGCGCTTTAAAGAATATAGAGCTTACGTCCGGCTGGGAGGAGGCGTTTGCTCAAGAGGAATTACCTTCAGGCGCTAATAACGGCTGGGAGTTAGCGGTTGTTCTTGATACTGCCAAAGATGTTGCCGAGATAAAATTGCAGGGTGGTAATAGCGGTAAAATTACCCTCAAATCATTGGAATGGGCGCGTAAGAACTTAAAAAATCAACAGGTTGGAGGAATTCCGCAAAAGATTACCGATGTTTTGAATGTCGGCGATGTTATTTTGGTGGAAAAAGACACTAAAAGCGATAATTATGAATTACGGCAAATTCCCGATGTTGAAGGCGGGTTGATTGCTCTTGATCCGAATACCGGCAAAGTTTTGGCGCTTGTCGGCGGTTATTCATTCCGTAAATCGCAGTTTAATCGCGCTACTCAAGCTATGCGGCAGACCGGCTCGGCGTTTAAGCCGATTGTTTATCTGACCGCCTTAGAAAACGGTTATGAACCTACCGATTTGATTTTGGATGCGCCTTTTGTGCTTGATCAGGGTAAAGGTCTGCCGGTATGGAAGCCGGTTAACTATTCCAAAAAATTCTATGGCTTAATGACTTTGCGTCAAGGTATTGAAAAATCGCGTAACTTGATGACTGTACGTTTAGCACAAGATGTCGGTATGGATAAAATTGCCGCCGAAGCTGCTAAAATGGGGGTAAATCCTAATTTACCGCATTTATTATCAATGTCGCTGGGTGCCGGTGAAACCAAATTGATTAATATGGCTTCGGCTTACGGCATTATGGTCAACGGCGGCAAAAAAGTAACTCCGTATCTGATTGAGCGTATTCAAGATCGTCAAGGTCGCACGATATATCGTCACGATACTCGCAGTTGTGTTGAATGCTCTGTTGATAAGTGGGACAATCAAAACGTACCGCATTTATTTGATGAGCGTGAACAAATTGTTGATCCGTTAAGCGCTTATCAAATGGTTAGTATTTTGGAGGGTGTGGTTCAGCAGGGAACCGGTGCCCGTTTACGTTCTTTAGGGCGTCATCTGGCCGGTAAAACCGGTACCAGTAACCGCAATCAGGATGCTTGGTTTGTAGGATTTTCTCCCGATTTGGTAGCGGCGGTTTATGTCGGATTTGATGAACCGCGGACTTTAGGACGTTATGAAACCGGCGCGGCAGCGGCATTACCGGTTTTTCAATCATTTATGCGGGAAGCTTTAAAAGGGCAACCGGATGCGCCGTTTAGAATCCCCAGCGGCATCAAGTTGGTACGGGTTAATCACGAAACCGGTAAACCGGCATCTCCTCAAGATACGGCGGTAATTTGGGAAGCGCTCAAGCCGGAGTCTGCAAAACGGGCTTTACAACAAAAAGTTATCAGTGAGCAACAATCATCTGCCAATGATGAAAATTCCGTTGCCTCCGACGGAGCCTTTGCCAATAATTTTGATGACGAAATACAACTGGGCGCAGAGTATTAAGGAGATAAAGCAATATGCGGGCGGATATTTATGAAATTGCAAATTCCATCAAACAGTCTTTGGAACTGTTAAGGAGGTCACTTTGACTATGATGTGGCAAAGATTCGTTTGCAGGAACTGGAGGCTTTGACTGCCGATGCCGCGTTGTGGAATTCTCCGGAAAAGGCCTTGAAACTTACTTCGGAAAAGAACACTTTGGAAGCAAATTTGCAAAATTTTGAGCGGCTTAACGGTGATTTTAATGATTTAGCGGAATTGGCCGAGTTAGCACAAAATGATAATGATGACAAGTCATTAGATGATATTTTAATATCTTTTAATTCTCTGCAAATGCAAGTTAAGCATTCGGAGCTGGAAGCACTTTTATGCGGTGAGGTTGATGCCAACGATGCTTATTTGGAAGTACATTCCGGTTCCGGTGGTACTGAAGCGCAGGATTGGGCGGAAATGTTACTGAGGATGTACACGCGTTGGGCGGAAGCGCACCATTATAAAACGGAATATGTTGAGGAAACCGTCGGCGAAGTAGCCGGAATCAAATCGGCGACCATCAAAATCAGCGGACATAATGCTTACGGATGGCTCAAATCTGAAAGCGGCGTGCATCGTTTGGTGCGCATATCTCCTTTTGACAGCAATGCCCGTCGCCATACCAGTTTTGCTTCCGTCGGAGTATATCCGGTTATTGATGATACGATAAATATTGTCATCAATGAAGCTGATTGTCGGGTTGATACTTATCGTGCTTCGGGGGCCGGAGGACAGCACATTAATAAAACCGATTCTGCAGTCAGAATCACGCATATACCGACCGGTATTGTCGTCCAGTGTCAAAACGACCGTTCGCAGTTTAAAAACCGCGACAGCGCTTGGAAGATGCTTAAAGCGCGGTTATATGAATTGGAAATAAAAAAACGCGAGCAAAAGGCCACGGAAGTTCGCGATGCCCAGGGTGATAACGGTTGGGGATATCAAATCCGTTCTTATGTTATGCAGCCTTATAAAATGGTTAAAGATTTGCGTACGGAAGCCGAAACTTCTGATGTTAAGGGGGTTTTGGACGGGGATATAGATTTATTTTTATCAAAAGCACTGGCAGATAAATTAGGTAACGGGGAAACGGCAATATAATGAAAAAACTTAAATCCCAAGATTATTTATTTTATAAAGCCGCCAATTTTACAACGGTACTGTTTTTGGCGTTGTTGCTGATGTTTATTTGGCAACTTTATCGCGGTGCCGTGCAGCTTCCTTTTCTCAAACCTTATATTATTCGCGCACTTAATCACGATGATGCCGATTATCAGGTTGATTTGGAAAGCGTAAGTCTGGAGTTGGTGCGTTCTTTGCGGCCGTTACGAATTATTGCCAAAAATGTTACTTATAAAAAAGAAGATGCCATTACCATCAATGCGCCTAAAGTTTCATTGTCTTTCAGTGTTAAAGCTCTGGTGCACGGTATTATTTCTCCGAGTTTGATTGAGGTTGATAATCCGTCTATATATGTATACAGTCGTTATCAAGTTGATAAAGGGGCTGATGATGAGGAAGTTAAGCGCAAAAAATTAGAATACTATATGAATATGGCCGAAAATTTTTGGGACCATTTCAATTCGGAAGATAATACTTATCCTGAAAGCTACATCAATTCGATTATCATCAATAAAGCGGAATTGGAATTATTGGAGGTCGATTTAGGCAAAAAATGGCATTTCAGTGATGTCAATTATGTATTTGATCGTGGTTTTGGCAGTTTGAATACGGAAATTAATGCATTAATGCCATTTGAAGATACTTCATCGTCTATGGGATTATCCGCGCAATACAATTATGCTGATAATCAGGTTGAGCTTGATTTTTATTTTGCGGATTTAATACCGACCGATTTACTTAAGTTATTGGTAAGCGAATCCGACATCGCCGATATTTATGACATTAAGACTCCGTTACATGGGCAGATAGGGGCAATTATAAAACTGGCTGATATTGATAAATATAAAGATGACCTGTTGGGTAATTCGGATAAAATAATTGAAAAAATCAATTTTGATTTTGCCGGCGAAAAGGGGGTAATTAAGTTTGGCAAAGATGATAAATATGATTACAATATTGCCGGAGTTTTATTCAAAGGTTCGATAGCCGGTAATTTGGATAAAATTACCATTGAAGATGCCAAAGTGAATTTAGACGGGCAAGAAGCCTTATTGGGATTAAAAATTGAGGGGCTGAACAAATATCTCAAGACTTCGTCGCTTAAAAATCTTAAGTTGGTGGTTAATGCTAAGGTAGATAAGCTTGAAACTTCCAAACTGACGGATTATTGGCCGCGTTATTTCGGGGATAGTGCTTGGGAATGGTGTCAAGAGAGCCTGTATGACGGTTATATCAAGAACGGCGATTTTAACTTTAATTTTGCCTATGACAACAAAAGCAAAACTTTCGGTTTCAGAGGGCTGGACGGGATAGCTGATATTGACGGAAGCACAATTTTTTATCTTAAAGGTATGCCGGTAGTATCTGATGCCAAAGGTAAAGCCCGTTTTTCCACCTCAAGGATATACATTGATATTACTCAAGGCAAATCCGATGGGGTGATGTTAAACGGTGGTTTTGTTGATTTATATGATTTGGATAAAGAAGATAATTTTCTCAAACTTAATTTACTGGCATTGGGTTCCATATCCGATATTTTAAAGCTGATAGATCACGAGCCGTTAAATTATCCGTCATCGGCTGGGTTGTCACCTGATGCCATAAAAGGTAGCGGCGAGGTTGATCTGAAATTGGATTTGGAATTACGGGAGGATATATCTCCGTCAGATGTAACAATTGATGTTAAAGCGGTTTTACACGATGTCGAAATTGGTGATATTATAGCGGGTAGGGCATTGGAAGCCAAGACATTGGATTTAACTTTAGATAATCAAAAAATGGAAATATCCGGTGTCGCCAATATTGACGGTCAACCGATAAGTTTGAATTGGTTTGAAAGTTTTGGCGAACAAAAGTCTTATCGTCGTCGCTATACTTTAGGGTTTAATTTTGATCAAAATTTGATGAATAAATTGGGGTTTGACTTAGGCGCGCTCAAAGCTCCGTTTATCAGAGGAACAATACCCTCAAAAGCTGTCATCACGATGGGTAAAGATGATGTGATGAATATAGATGCGCACGGGCAGTTGCGCGGTACGATAATTGATTACGGTTTTTTAGGTTTTGCCAAGGCTGCCGGAGAAAATGGCGAAATCTCGGCGCAACTGCAAATTAAAGATAACCGCTTATTTAAAATTTCATCTTTTGAATTAGCCAAAGAGGATTTTAAGCTCAACGGTCAAGCTTTTGTCGACGATAAAGGAAGAATAAATAAGGTTGATATTACCTCAATTAAAGGTCCTTATACCAATGCTTCAGCCAAGATAGATATATCTTATGCAAATAAGCAAAAAGTTAAAGTTACCGTATCAGGAGCATCTTATGACCTCTCGCCGTTTTTTGATAATCCGGTTAAGGAAAAAACACTTGATAAATCAGCAGAAAAATCCGGAGCTAAATCTCGCAATGATGATACTTGGGATAATATCCCCGACACTGATATTAATATTGCGGTTGATAAATTGTGGACGGCCGCGAATATTTATACGTCATCTTTTGCCGGTCGCGCACAGATTTTAAATAAAACCGGTGTTGAAGAAATGCATTTGGTCGGTAGTTTTAAGCCCGCGGTCGGGGCAGATAAAAAAGCGTCGCGTCCGCATTTTAAGTTAGATTATATTCCACGGGGAAATAAGGAGTATTTGTTGAGTATTGACAGTAACGATGCCGGATCGGCCTTAAAATTTTTGCGGATTTATGACTACTTAAAAGGCGGCAGTTTAAGCATTGAAGCCAAGCGAGGGGCTGATAAAGTTATGGTCGGTCACGCCAAAGCGCGCAATTTTAACCTAACCAAAACGGGAATTTTAGTAAAATTGCTGACTTTAGCCTCTTTCACCGGAATAGTTGATATGTTATCCGGTGACGGCATCGCGTTTACCCATTTTGATGCCCCGTTTGAATATAAAGATGAGGTTTTAAAACTTAAAGGTTCAAAGGTATTCGGTAATGTTTTGGGTATATCATTAAGCGGTGAGTATGACAGTTATACGGATAACTTAAATTTCAAAGGAATGGTGGCACCGGCTTATGGGTTGAATGCAATGTTGGGAAAAATACCTTTGGTGGGAAATTTGCTTTCGGGGCGTGATGGAACGGTGTTTGCGGCTAATTACGATATTACCGGAGATATTTCCGATCCGGTTATCAACATTAATCCGCTTTCAGCTTTAAGCCCCAACTCTATTAAAGAATTATGGAATGATAATTTTGAAGAGGTTGATTAATGTCCGAACATTTAAAAATAAGTTTGGACTATCACGGGGTAATAGATAATGATATTACATATTGGCGGGAGTTTTGTTTATCAGCCCATAGCCGAGGGCATTCGATTTATATTATTTCCGGCGGACCACAGGTACTAATTCGCGCCAAATTAGCACAAAACCGCATTATTTATGATAATTTGTGGTGTATTTTGGATTATTGTTTAAGCTTAAAGCAAATAAAAATGCTTTCAGATGGAAATTTAATTATTCCCGATATAAGTTGGAATTCTGTAAAAGGGTATCTTTGTGCGCAAAGTAATATCGACTTACATATTGATGATAGCAAGATATATCGTTCGTATTTTCAAACGCCGTTTTGCTTATATAATAAAAAACAGCATTATTGTTTATTAAATGGTTTTCGTTATGATTTTTCTATCCCTCCGCAAAGGCTTTTAGACCTTATTGAAGAAGCACTTTTTTAAAATTTGAGTGTAATATTAAAAATATTGTTTAATTAAGGCAAAATTTACTAAAAAATTATGTTAAACCAAAATTAAAATGGAACAGAGATTCCAAAAATAAAAACGGAACA
>ERZ842401.5967-NODE-5967-length-13226-cov-79.852479_pt1 | contig 13226 bp, 12 predicted proteins | sample MGYA00521270_ERZ842401 | MGnify/ENA primary metagenome ERZ842401 (study PRJEB31892, sample SAMEA3878208) | bioreactor metagenome | biome: Moose rumen | place: Sweden | collected 2011-10 | study: EMG produced TPA metagenomics assembly of the PRJEB12797 data set... | reverse complement strand
GTAATGGTACTCGTAGGCGCTTTGTTGGTCTTTGGCGAACGGCTGAACGGATGGCAATGGGCTGGTGTTGCATTGGCTATCCTGTCGTTCTTGATGTTGAGCCGTAGTGGCAAGAAGGAAGGCATCGACTTCAAGCACGACCATTGGATTTGGATGATTGTTGGTGCAGCGGCCCTGGGTGCTATCAGCGGACTCTATGACAAATACCTGATGGCTCCCGTTGAAAGCGGAGGTGTCGGACTGAACCGTATGCTGGTACAGTCGTGGTACAACATCTACCAGTGTTTTATGATGCTGGCCATGCTATTGCTGCTCTGGTGGCCTAAACACAAGGAGACCACGCCTTTCCGTTGGCATTGGAGTATCATCTTTGTCAGCCTGTTCCTGTCTACTGCTGACTTCATGTATTTCTACTCCCTGTCGTTACCAGATGCAATGATATCTATTGTCTCGATGATTCGTCGAGGCAGCGTGGTCGTCAGCTTCCTGTTTGGTGCGGCTTTCTTCCACGAGAAGAATTTGCGTGCGAAGGCCGTCGACTTGGCATTGGTGTTACTTGGAATGATTTTCCTCGCTATCGGCAGTGCGTAAGATAATGCTGGTAGCACCGAGCGTGAACAGTGTTCCGTCTTCTATTCTGCGACGTTCGCGGGGCTGAAGCTCTACGTCGCCTACAAACGTACCCGTATTGCTGTTGTTGTCATACAGCGTATAGACCAGCGCCCCCTTCTTGTCGCGACTGACGTTGATGGTGCAGTGGTTCAGGTCTACGCTAGGATCTACCGTCTCAAACGTACAGTTGGCAGGATTGCCTTTCTGGTAACGTCCTAGCACGTTATTGCCCATTCTGAGGGGAATCTCTTGTTTGTAGTGGAAAACATTCTCGATGACGATGATAGAGCCACAGGCAGCAAGCTCTTTCTCTTCCTCCTTTTTGGCACTCGCGCCAATGCGTATGCCAAACTCCTTGCCACACACGTCACACTTGAATACCAACGACTGACCAGCCTCATATCTAGTCTCGTCGAACGTGATGTAGTTGTCACATTTAGGGCATCTTACACGTTTCATGGCTTATATCTCAGCTTGAACTTTGGTGGTGTCCACCTTCTGCTTGTACACCCAGGCTTCCTCGAATCCCTCCTTTTGGTGAAGCTTGTTGGTGAAGCGGTATGCCTCGGCCTCCGTCTCATACTGGCCTACAGCGACACGTACAATTTTATTATGCACAAACACCTCAGCCTGCGAGAAACCCTTCTTCTGAAGACTTTCTACAAACAGCTCGGCATTCGACTTCTTTACCTGGCTGGCTACGATAACGTAGTAAGTGGTCTTTATGGGCGAAACCTTAGGAGTTTCCTTGATTTCAGCGGACTTCTGGACAATCTCCGTCTTGACGGGAGCAGCTTTCAGCGTGTCCTCGATAGGCTCTGCAGGAATGACGTTTGAATCCTTGGGCATCAGCTTGTAGATGATGTTGTTCTGCAACTGGCTCATGGTACGAGTGCCCAGATCACTGTTTACCACAGGTGTGCTCAGCAGGAAGAAGGCGATGATGGCAGCAGCGGCAGCAACAGCGTTGCGCACCCATGACATCTTGATGTGCAGGGTGTCGTTGTCTTCCTCCTGTTCTTGGATTTCGACCTCCTCCGTCCGCTCGTCCTCCACCATGTTCTTGGCGATGGACAATAGGGTGGCCTTTTCCTTCTTTGGCTCCTCCAGAGACTTATCGTCACGAAGGCGTTTGAAGTAGAAAGAGCTTAATCCATAGTAATCGGGCGACAGAATGCCTGCCTCAAATGGGGCAAACTCGTAGTTGCCTTCCTGATTGACGGTCAGCGTACCCAGATTGCTCATGGTGTAGGTGCCATCCTCGTTCAGTCTCTGCTTCAGCTCTTCAACCTCCTCGTTGACGCGACGCAGGGCTTCGGGATAGCTGATGTCATAAGCTTCGACATACGACTGCACCAAGACGGAGTCGTTCATCCGCAACTGCGGATTGAATCCCAGCGTCCGGAATGGAGGCAGGAACGAATGGTCGTCAGCATCGTATCTTGCACAGACCTGATGCGCCATAAATCCCCCAAAATCAGGAACTATCACGCATTCGTTCGATAAAAGCAGAATCTCAATATGTCGATTTAATTCAATCATCGAGTGCAAAATTACAATTTTTTTAGGAAACAGACAAGCGTTAGACCAAAATTTTTTTGTACCTTTGTACCCAAGTAATATAACAAAAGATTAGAAATGGAGTTCAAGAAAACCTCTATCGATGGCGTGTATGTCATTGAACCTCGTGTATTTAATGATGCTCGCGGTTATTTTTTTGAGACTTGGAAGAAGTCAGAATTCGAAGCGAACATCGGCCCTGTAGAGTTTGTTCAGGACAACGAGTCGAAGTCGAGCTTTGGAGTGCTGCGTGGTCTTCACTATCAGAAAGGTGAGTTCTCGCAGGCTAAGTTGGTGCGTGTCATCAAGGGTAAGGTGCTCGATGTGGCTGTAGATATCCGCAAGTCCAGTCCTACGTTTGGCCAGTATGAGATGGTCGAGTTGAGCGACGAGAACAAGCGTCAGTTCTTCATTCCCCGTGGCTTTGCCCATGGTTTCCTCGTTTTGAGCGACGAAGCCATCTTCACTTATAAGGTTGACAACATCTATGCCCCTCAGGCTGAAGCTGGCATCCGTTGGAACGACCCCGACGTGGGCATCCAGTGGCCCATCGACCTAGAAAAGGTGATGACCAGCGAGAAAGACCTCAAGCAGCCTTTCCTTCGCGATGCTGAAGTTTTTGAATAACTTATTATTCACTATACACCTATTTTATTATTATGAACATAGCAATAGTAGGAACTGGATATGTAGGACTGGTGTCAGGCACATGCTTTGCAGATACGGGTGCCAATGTGACCTGTGTCGATGTAGACGCCCAGAAGATCGAGCGCCTGACAAACGGTGAGATTCCCATCTTTGAGCCAGGGCTCGACGAACTGGTATCGAAGAATGTCAAGGCTGGTCGTCTGCATTTCACGACTGATCTGGCCTCCGTGCTCGACGACGTGCAGATTGTCTTCTCTGCCGTAGGTACTCCTCCTGACGAAGACGGCTCTGCCGACCTGAAATACGTGCTGCAGGTTGCTCGCACCATTGGTCAGCATATGAACAACTATCTGGTGGTTGTTACCAAATCGACCGTTCCCGTTGGAACCGCAGCAAAAGTGCGTCGTGCCATCGAGGAAGAGCTTGAGAAGCGAGGCCTGCAGGATTTGGAGTTCGACGTGGCCAGCAATCCCGAGTTCCTGAAGGAGGGTAATGCCATCAAGGACTTCATGTCGCCAGACCGTGTCGTCGTTGGTGTGGAGAGTGAGCATGCCAAGAAGGTGCTCACCAAGCTCTACAAACCCTTCCTGATCAATAATTTCCGCGTCATTTTCATGGATATTCCTTCCGCTGAAATGACCAAATATGCTGCCAACTCGATGTTGGCCACCCGTATCTCGTTCATGAACGACATTGCCAACCTTTGCGAACGGGTAGGGGCTGACGTCAACATGGTGCGCGCAGGTATTGGTGCCGACACCCGCATTGGTCGTAAGTTTCTCTATGCAGGCTGTGGCTATGGTGGCTCGTGTTTCCCCAAGGATGTAAAGGCCCTTATCAAGACTGCCGACCAGAACGGCTATTCCATGGAAGTGCTGAAGGCTGTCGAGCGCGTCAACGAGCGTCAGAAGAGCATCCTCTTCGAGAAGTTGCAGAAAGCCTTCGAAGGCCAGTCTTTGAAGGGCAAGACTATTGCCATGTGGGGTCTCTCGTTCAAGCCTGAGACTGATGATATGCGCGAATCCACCGCACTGGTCATGATCAAGTTGTTGCTCGATGCCGGATGCACCGTTCGTGCCTACGACCCTGTGGCTATGACGGAGTGTAAGCGTCGTATCGGTGAAACCGTCACTTATTGCAACGATATGTATGATGCCGTGCTCGATGCTGACGCCCTGTTGCTGCTTACGGAATGGAAAGAGTTCCGTCTGCCCACCTGGGCTGTCATCAAGAAAGCCATGAAGCGTGCGCTCGTCATCGATGGTCGTAACATCTTCGATGCCGAAGATTTGGAAGAGAATGGATTTGAATACCATTGTATAGGAAGATAACATGAGAAACCGTTTGAGTATTGTCATCGTACTGTTCGTCCTGCTGCTCTCGCTGGGCAGCTGTAGCGGGTGCCAAAGAGGTACCGACGAACGTCCTGAGAGCCAGGAGGCCAAAGCCCTGCTCCAGGGAGTCTGGGTGGACGAAGAAACGGATAATGTCGTCTTCAAGATGCAGGGCGACAGTGTCTTTTATGCCGATTCCACCAGTATGCCCGCCTACTTTAAGGTAATCGATGACACGCTCTACATCGGTTCTACCTCGCGTTATCACATCGAGCGCCAGTCCGAGCACCTCATCTGGTTCCAGGGCAGCGATGGCGATCTGATTAAGCTCATCAAGCAGGACGAGCTCACGCAGGACGATTTCCAGCCCCAGCCCGCCCAGGTGCTCAAGGTGACTGAAGTGTTGAAAAAAGACACCGTTGTCGTTTGGGAAGGCCAGCGTTACCATCTCTACATCGCCATCAATCCCACGAAGTATAAGGTGACGCGCCACACCCTCAACGAAGACGGACTTGACGTCGAGAATGTCTACTATGACAATATCATCCACCTGAGCATCTTCCAAGGCGCGCGCCAGCTCTTCTCTCGCGATTTCCGCAAGCCCCAATATGAGAAGTTCGTGCCCGCCCAGTTCTTCAGCGAGTCCGTCATCAACGATATGGAATATGCCAGGACCGATGCCCAGGGCTTCCACCTCGACCTCTCTATCTGTAAGCCTGGCGACGCCTCATGCTACCTGTTGGAGCATATCGTGTCGTTCGATGGCCATCTGACCACTAAACAGCAGACCCGTTGAAAGTCACCTTACTACAAACCGATATTCAGTGGGCCCAGCCTGAGTCTAACATGCTGCAAGCCCAGCAGCTGATGGGCGCCAATCCTGGTAGCGACCTCTACGTGCTGCCCGAGATGTGGAGCACGGGGTTTGCCACCCAGCCCGACGGCATTGCCCATGAAGCCTCCGACTGCGCCCCATTGCGCTGGATGCAGCAGCAAGCCCGTGATCGCCAGTGTGCCATCAGTGGCAGCCTGGCAGTCCATCTCGCTGACGGCACTTTCCGCAATCGTCACTATTTTGCTGACGGACGCAGTGGTCAGCTCTTCTTTTACGACAAGCACCACCTGTTCACCTATGGCCATGAGAACGACTATTACACACCAGGAGCCGACCATACCATCGTCACCTATGCAGGTTTCCGTCTGTTGCTGCTTACCTGTTACGACCTGCGCTTCCCCTGCTGGAGCCGCTATGCTAACGATCGTGAGTACGATGCTATCATCGTGGTGGCCAACTGGCCTGAGTCGCGTCAGTCAGCATGGCAGCTGCTCACCCGAGCCCGTGCCATCGAGAACCAAGCTTATGTCGTAGGCGTCAATCGCGTCGGAAGCGATCATTATTCGCGCTATCGTGGCGCCAGTGTCGTTGTCGACCCCATCGGACGCACGTTAGGTCAGTGTCGTCCCTATGTGCAGCAGGCACTCACCGTATCTCTCGATTTAGCTGAACTAGAGCGTCGACGCAACAAATTCCGTGTCTTAGACGACCGCGATTGAAAATACCCCTTAAAATTGCTTAAAATCTTTCGCTATTTCATTTTATTTTCGTAACTTTGTGCGGTTTTATGAAATAGTAAAAACGCGTCAGCGGGCTTTAAAATGCCCTTAAACGCAAAATCGATAAAAAATTGAAGAGTTGAAGAATTGAAAAATTGAAGAATAATGGATCAAACTTTTGACAACGACAGAATTGTAAAAATCAACATCGAGGAGGAGATGAAGTCCTCTTACATTGACTATTCTATGTCGGTTATCGTGGCTCGTGCCCTCCCTGATGTCCGTGACGGTTTCAAGCCTGTTCATCGCCGTATCCTCTATGGTATGATGGGCATCAACAACGTTTCCACCCAGCCCTACAAGAAGTGCGCCCGCGTAGTCGGTGAGGTGCTTGGTAAGTATCACCCCCATGGCGACTCGTCCGTTTATGGCGCTTTGGTACGTATGGCCCAGGAGTGGAACATGCGCTACACACTGGTCGACGGACAAGGTAACTTCGGTTCCGTCGATGGCGACTCTCCTGCCGCCATGCGTTATACCGAGTGCCGTCTCTCGAAGATGGGCGAGCACATCATGGACGACTTGGAGAAGGATACCGTCGATATGGTCAACAACTTCGACGATTCGCTGGTAGAGCCCAGCGTAATGCCCACCAAGATTCCTAACCTGCTGGTCAATGGTGGTAACGGTATTGCCGTAGGTATGGCTACCAATATGCCTACCCACAATCTGGGCGAGGTTATTGATGGTTGCTGCGCCTATATTGACAATCCCGATATCGATACCGATGGGCTGATGCAGTACATTCCTGGACCCGACTTCCCCACAGGAGCCTATATCTATGGTCTGCAGGGTGTTCGCGATGCCTACGAGACGGGTAGGGGCCGTATTGTGATGCGCGCCAAGGCTGAGATTGAGACCACCGAGACTCACGATAAGATTGTAGTCACCGAGATTCCCTACGGTGTCAACAAGGCCGACCTGGTGAAGTATATTGCTGACTTGGCCAACGAGCACAGAATAGAGGGTGTGGCCAACGTTAACGACGAGTCAGGTCGTCAGGGTATGCGTATCGTTGTCGACTGCAAGCGCGATGCCAATGCCAACGTGCTGTTGAACAAACTCTTTAAGATGACCGCTCTACAGAGCTCATTCTCTGTGAATAACATCGCTCTGGTGAAGGGTCGTCCCCGTCTGCTCTCGCTGAAGGAATGTGTCAAGTACTTCGTTGAGCACCGCCACGACGTAACCATTCGTCGCACCAAGTACGACCTGAAGAAAGCCCAGGAGCGTGCCCACATCTTGGAAGGCTTGATCATCGCTGTCAACAATATCGACGAGGTGGTTCGCATCATCCGCAACTCGAAGACGCCTTCTGACGCCCAGCGTAACTTGGAGGTCCGCTTCAATTTGGACGAGCTCCAGTCGAAGGCCATCGTCGATATGCGTCTCTCGCAGCTCACTGGTCTGCGTGTCGACCAGCTCCACCAGGAGTTCGACGACCTGATGAAGCTCATTGCCGACCTGCAGGAGATTCTCGACAATCCTGAGCGCTGCAAGCAGGTCATGAAGGACGAGCTCCAGGAGGTGAAGGAGAAGTATGGCGACGAGCGTCGTACAGAGATTATCCCCTTCGACCACGAGTTCAATGCCGAGGACTTCTATCCCGACGATCCCGTAGTCATCACCATTTCACACATGGGTTACATCAAGCGTACCCATCTCGACGAGTTCCACGAGCAAGGCCGTGGTGGTGTGGGTGCCAAGGCTGCCCGTCATCGCGACAACGACTTCACCGAGTACATCTATCCTGCCACCATGCACAACACGCTGCTCTTCTTCACCCAGAAGGGTCGTTGCTACTGGCAGAAGTGTTACGAGATTCCCGAGGGCGACAAGTCGTCGAAGGGCCGTGCCATCCAGAACATGCTGAATATCGAGCCCGACGATGCCATCAATGCCGTGCTGCGTGTCAAGAACTTCAACGACGAAGAGTTCCTCAGCACCCACTACGTGGTATTCGCCACCAAGCAGGGTATCATCAAGAAGACCCGTCTCGACCAGTATAAGAATGTACGTGCTGCAGGTGTGCGCGCTATTAATATCAATGAGGGCGACGAGGTAGTAGGTGTTCGCTTGACCAATGGTCATAACGAGCTGTTGCTCGCCAACCGCAACGGACGTGCCGTTCGCTTCAACGAAGACCAGGTACGCACCATGGGTCGTGTTTCTACTGGTGTTATCGGTATGCGCATCGATGGTGGCGACGACGAAGTCATCGGCATGGTAGCTGTCAACGATCCTGAGACCGAGACCATCATGGTAGTCTCAGAGAATGGTTATGGCAAGCGCTCCGACATTGAGGACTATCGCAAGACCAATCGTGGCACGAAGGGTGTGAAGACCCTCGCAGTCACCGAGAAGACCGGTCGTCTGGTAGCCATCAAGGTAGTCACCGACGATAACGACCTCATGATCATCAACAAGTCGGGCATCCTGATTCGTCTGAAGGTAGCCGATGTTCGCGTCATGGGCCGTGCCACTCAGGGCGTTCGTCTTATCAACCTGCAGAAGAAGAACGATGTTATCGCCAGCGTCTGCAAGGTAACCTCCAGTCAGGAGGAAGACGTTGAGGAGGCACAGATTGTCGATGAGGAGCTTACCGAAGCTATCGATACCCCGCAGATCGAAACTCCCACAGAAGAATAAACAAAATGTCTAACCAATAATAAAAAGACTTATGAAAAAAGTATTTATGATGGCAATTGCGCTCATGGCATCGTCCATGACCTTTGCTGGTGACAGTGATGCCTTGAAGGCAATCTTGAAATCGAAGGATTATGCCGAGGCAGCTAACCTCGTGAAGCAGAATCTGGGTCAGCTTGCAGACAACGCTGAAAAGGCCGCAGCCTACAACCACCTGGTTGAGCTGGCTATGAACAAAGTAAGCAATGAGACAGGTACCATTACCGAGAACCAGATGGCTGTCCAGATGGGTACAGGTAAGGTTAAGCCTTACGACACACTGGGTCTGGCTGACAACATCTGCAACGCTATTGAAGCTGCTATCGAGTGCGACAAATACGACAAACTGCCCAATGCCAAGGGTAAGATCAAGCCTAAGTTCGAGAAGAACGCTGCTCGCATCTGGGCTGTTCGCTCTCACCTGGTGAACATCGGCCAGGAAGAGGCTCGAAAGGGCAATAACGCTGGTGTGCTGAAGTATTGGGGTATGTTCACCGATTCAGCTGCCGATCCATACTTCGCTGCTATGGACAAGACTCCCGAGAAGGAGTATGCTGGTCAGGTAGCCTTCTTCGCCGGTCGCTATGCCTTCGACGCTAAGGATATGGCCCGCGCCAACAAGTACTTCGAGATTGCCAAGAAGGATCCCACCCAGAAGGCTGACGCTGAGAACTTCCAGCTCTACGCTATGCGCAGCTCGCTGAAGAACCACGCTGACTCGCTGGCTTTCGTTGACCAGCTGAAGCAGATGTATGCTGCTGAGCCTGAGAACGAGGTCATCGTCGATGCTATCAACAGCATGTACGAAGGTCTCGACAAGAAGGCACAGGCTGAGTTCCTCGACCAGCACTTGCAGAAGTTCCCCAACTCCTTCACCGCTCTGGCTAACAAGGGTCTCATGGCCGTTAATGCCAACAATGCCGAGGAGGGTGCCAACTGGCTCCGCAAGGCTGCAGCTGCTAAGCCCGACAACGCTGTTGTTTACACCTATCTGGGTGCATGTCTGAGCGTTCAGGCTGCCAACTGCGACGATGCTGCCAAGAGCAAGGACCTCTACAAGCAGGCTATCGAGGCCTTCGACAAGGCTAAGGAGCTCGATCCCGACAAGCGCATGGCCAACTGGGGTTACAACCGCTACCAGGCTTACTACGGACTCTATGGCGCTGACGATCCAAAGACCAAAGCTGCCGAAGCTGACAGCAAGTAATCAACTTTTTGTTCAATCAAAGTGAACAATAAAATAAGGGCTGTGCACCATTGTGTGCCAGCCTTTTTTGAATTAGGAATCAGTAATCATGATGAAGAAGATAATGACCTGCTTGCTGGCTGTGCTGAGTCTGAATACGGCTTGTGGCCAGAAGAGTTATGAAGACGTAGATGTGAATGGTTTTGCAAAACTGATAGCAGAACCAGGAGTGGTGATCCTTGACGTGAGAACTGCTGAGGAGTTCAACGAAGGCCATATCGAGGGCGCTGTCAACATCGACTACAAGCAAGGTGGCTTTGTAGAGAAATCCCTGGCCATGCTGCCCAAGAACCAGACTATTGCTGTCTATTGTCGCAGCGGACGTCGCTCTGCTGGTGCTGCCGAGCTGTTGGCTGCCAAGGGTTACAAACCAGTCAATCTCCTTGGTGGCATCCTGGCATGGAAAGAAGCCAACAAGCCTGTGACGACAGACACTTATGAGGTGGATGTGTTCCAGACGAAGAGTGGAAAGACCGTTAAATTCTATGCCTTGATGCACGCCAGCATCAGGTTAGTGTATGACGGCCTGGAGATAGAGATAGACCCTGTACTGAAATTACGAGAGCGTACGGTTGACTACAGTAAGATGCCTAAGGCAGACTATATCTTCGTGACCCACGAGCACATGGACCACTTCGACAAGGATGCCATCAAGCAGCTGACGAAAGACGGCACACAGCTGATTACCAACAATCGTTGTGGCGAGATGCTTGGCTATGGCGAAATCATGGCGAATGGTCAATCATCCACATTCCATGACATCAAGGTTGAAGCAGTACCCGCATACAATACGACTGAAGCCAACAAGAATTTCCATCCAAAGGGTAGGGATAACGGCTTTATCCTGACTGTCGATGGACTGAGAATCTACATTGCTGGCGATACGGAAGACATTCCTGAAATGGCAGATATCAAGAATATCGACATTGCCTTTATGCCCTGCAACCAGCCGTTTACGATGACCCCTGACCAGTTAGTTCGGGCTGCCAAGATGGTAAAACCCAAGGTGCTGTTCCCCTATCATTACGGAGCAACCAACGTCAGCCGTATCCCATCATTGCTCAGCGCAGAAGGGATAGATGTCAGAATCAGACACTATGAATAAGGAAAACCCCTGTTAAACGTAATAGGCTACGTTGTATGGTGAAATATGCACTCTTTTTTGATATCGACGGTACTTTGGTGAGTTTCAAGACACACCAGATTCCAGCATCGACGATTTTCGCGCTGACACTGGCTAAGGCGAACGGACATAAGGTGTTCATCGCCACTGGGCGTCCTCCGCTGATTCTCAACAATGTCGGGGCCATTGAGCACCTGATTGATGGTTATGTGGCTATCAACGGGGCCTTGTGTTGGGTGGGCGAGAAGATTATCAGCTGCAAGGATATTGCGAAAGATGAAGCCCAGATTGTCGTGAATGATGCGCAGGAGAAGCAATATGGGTTGATCGTAGTAGGCGAGAAGAGCGTGTCAGTGCTCGATCCGAAGGGTGAGGTAGACCGCATTTTCCGTCAGGAGATAGCTGTCGAGAATCTTGACCTGGCTCGTCCAATCGAGGAGGTCATGGAGCAGCGAATCCTGCAGATGACACCGTTTTTCGATGGCCTGTATGAGAAGGAGCTGATGGCGAAGTTGCCACATTGTATTTCCGGTCGCTGGCATCCTGCGTTTACCGATATTACGGCAAAAGGTGCCGACAAGGGCGAAGGCATACTGGCTATGGCTGAATACTTCGGACTGGACCCGAAGATGACTATGGCTTTTGGCGATGGTGGCAATGATGCCTCGATGATCCGGAAGTCTGGCATCGGTATTGCTATGGGCAATGCGCTCGACTCGTTGAAACAGGAGGCTGACTATACGACGACATCTGTCGATGACGATGGTGTTCTGAACGCGCTGCGTCATTTCAAGTTAATATAAGAGTTCAGCCGTTTTTCCCTTCTTTTACCACCAAGTACCGCCAATGGTTTGTTCGCAGGGTTGCCACTTGTCGTTAAGTATCTCTGATACGTTCCTTAATCAATGATTTCACTGGGAGGAGTGATGACAGGCTTTCCATCCTTGTCAAGTAAGGGAGTTAAGCCACCGGCATAGCCTTCCTGAACGAATAAATAGTTAACACCAGTCTCCGTGTCAATGATGAGACTCGTTTTCTTCAATAAACCATTCTGGACATTATCCCAGACAAAACGTTTTCTTCTTGCCATAGTAATACTTGTTTATAACATATTAGTTCTATATATTTCATATTGTAGGATCCTTTATTTAATTTATCTTTGTCATATGGTAGCCCATTCTTTTCAGCTGCAAGGCAGCTCTAAACAGATAGAGCTGGTGCAGATTGTATCGAAATATCGTTGCAAAGATACAAAATAATTTGTATTATTCGACATTTTTTTCGTAACTTTGCATCAAAATAAAACAAGGATATATGCCACGTAAGACAGACGGAATAGAATTTGAGATTCATCCGCGCCCAACGAAGGGCGAGGACGGCAAACCACTGCTCTATGTGCGTCCAGCAAAGGGGCGTAAGAAGAGTTTCAAGGAGTTGGAGAATTTCTGCTACAAGTATCGCAACCTTCGCACAGGAGAGTTGCAGATGGTAATGAATGTAATGTTGGACGTTGTTGGACTTTGGCTGTCAGACGGTTATCGTGTGGAGACACCCATCGGCTCGTTTGCACCCAAGCTGAAACTGCTGGGCGAACATACCGACCCCAAGACCATTCATGGCAGAGACATCGTCTATGCGGGCATTGAGTTCATTCCTTCCAAGGAGTTCATCAAGGAAGGTGGCAAGAACCGCGAGGGCTATCGCAAGAGTGATGCTCAGGTGGGCAACAGTCAGATGTACGACGAGAAAGCAATGGACGAGGCCTTGCGTCGTTGCATGAAACTGGGTTACGCGACGATTCCAGAGTTTATGATATTCAGCGGACTGAAACGTGATTCAGCCAAAGCCTATCTCGATAGTCTCTGCAAGGGCGACCAGCCGCGTCTGTGGAAGGTGCGCGAAAGCCGCCGCTGGCTCTACTTCCCAAAACAAGATACTTCCAAGGAATAAAACTCGGTTTCGACCGACCGCTCCAGCATATAAGGGCGGGTGCTCCAAGATATAAGGGCGCCCGCCCTAATTTGTGCGTGCGGGCGTTCGAATTGAGAGACACACCGTCTCGCTCCCTGTTACATGCCGTTTCGCTCCCTGTTACATGCCGTCTCGCTCCTTGTTTGCACGGGTCTTTTCTCCTTTTCTTAGGTACTATTATCGTCAATACCGTATTGCATCAGCCCAGAAAACCACAAAAGCATATGTTTTTGTCCTTTTTCTTTGGATTATTGGAAGTTTTTTCTTATATTTGCAAAGTGTTTCGTAAGAGGCACAGGACATAGTAGGCTCTACACTCCCAATCACCACCTCAGACAAACGGAGCCAATCAGTAACAAGGGCGTCGGCGCATAGTGCGCAGGCGTTTCAACGGTTACTGAGGCTTGTGGTGAGCTGGGAGTGCGTGGGAATG
>ERZ842401.5966-NODE-5966-length-13230-cov-6.769488_pt1 | contig 13230 bp, 15 predicted proteins | sample MGYA00521270_ERZ842401 | MGnify/ENA primary metagenome ERZ842401 (study PRJEB31892, sample SAMEA3878208) | bioreactor metagenome | biome: Moose rumen | place: Sweden | collected 2011-10 | study: EMG produced TPA metagenomics assembly of the PRJEB12797 data set... | reverse complement strand
ATATGATTATCAAGATATTTTAATGGATAAAATGAAATTAGCTTTATTATTAAGTATTCCAAATATAGAAAAAATATTAGAATTTTTCAATAATACAATAATTAATAAAAATAAATATAATGGATATTATGATGGCAATTTTAATACCATTTTTAATGGTATTAATTTAGATGATAAAGTCCCTTTAAGTACTTTATGTAGACTACAACTTATGAAAGAAAAAAACAAGGGATTATTTGGCTATTTATCATACTTTGCAAAAATATATGAGTATTATGCAAATAAACAACAAATAAAAGATGATAATATATATAAAGTACCAGAAGGAATAGTTGAGATTAATTGCAATGTTTTAGGATTTGATAATAATAAAGGTGCATTAGAATATTTGATTAGTAAGATTAATGGTAAAACATTAATTATGCCTAGTACATTAAAAAAATTTGTAGAAGAATATAATGTATTTGAAAGATGTTCAATTCCACAAATTGTATTAAATGAAGGATTAGAGTATATCTATAGTGAACTTCCTTTTATATGCAATGGTACAAAGTCAATTACTATTCCATCAACACTAAATACTACTTTTTATAGAAGCTATGCTGTTGAAATGTATTGTAAATCATATGATACGTTTGTATTTACTAATTTTGAAGATTCAATTACTTTGCAAAGCCATGATGGATTATCTTATATTATAGATATTTTATGTACAAATGCTATGCATGATTTAACTAAAAAAATTAGTGAAATTAATATGACACAATATACTGAATTAATTATTAAACCGAGAAGTATTATTTTAGTATCAAAAGATGGAACTAAAACAAAAATAGAAATAGATGCTATTGTTACAAAAGAATTTTTAAAAGATATTAAAAAAGTATATTATAATACGGACTTTAGTTATGAAAATAAAAATATTTCGTCGTATATTAATGCAAGATTTAAAGAAAAAGTAAAAACTGAAATTGAAGAAAAAATAGCTAATATAGTAACAAATCAAAGGAAATCACAAAATCTAAAAAAATAAATGGTAATAAAAAATTAAATTTTCTAGTTTTCATTATTAAAACTTAATTTTAATATTTTACTAATTTATATTTATGTCGTAAAAAAGCAAGTTAACACTTGCTTTATTTATTTTAAAAATTATTCTTGTGGTAATAAATCTTTTGAAGCATTATAGAATAAAGGTAGTAATTTTGTAACTAAATCTTTATTATTAATTTCAATAATTTCATCATTATCTATATAACAAAATTTTATATTCTCATTATTATTTATATCAATTAGCAAAACATATTCTTTGTTTTCATAATTTACTTTACTAGTAATAACATATCTATTTTTATCACTTAAAGTTAGTACATCCTTAATATTAATATTCATCACTTACCACCCCTAGTTTTATTTTCTTCATTTATATTTTCTTCATTCTTTTCCGCATCCGTTAAAAGTTCATCAGATAAATTAATGATTTGTTGTTCATAAACAGTCTTTTTTGAAATAGCATTTATCATATATTTAATTAAAGTCACAGTGCCAATTAAGTTTGCATTACTTAACCAATTAAGTGCAAAAGTAGCAGATGAATCCATTACACTGTTATTAAAACTCATAGCATTTATTGCAATAATTAATGTAATTCCAGCACAAACACATAGTAAATTTTCCTTTTTTCTTTCAGATTCACTTAATTCTTCATATGTCTCAATTTGTTCAATTTTGTACTTTCTTTCTTCTTCAGTCATATTTTTTCTCCTTTACATTAAAAATATTTAAGTATTATCTATGATGCGTATTTTTGCTTTCTATACTAGTTAGCATTTCATCAATATTACCAACAAGTATTTTTTTTATTTCATCATCAATTATTGCATTTGTAATTTTATTTTTAGCGTCTTTAAGTTTAATTATTTTTTCATCTAATGTTTCATTCTTACCAATTTTCCCAATATTAGCATGTTGACTATTTCTTTCAAATTTTTCTTTCATTCAATACCCCCTTAGTTTCGTTATAACACAATTTTGTATAAATAAAATATTATTTATGTAGAATATATGTTATAATGTATTAGTAGGAGGATTTATGGAAAAAGAATTTTTAAAATTAACTGATGAAGATGGAAATGAATTAGAGTATAGGATAATAAGTACATTTATTTATAATGATAAAAATTATATTATATATACTGATGATACTTATGAAGATAATTATTTAAATATATATGCATCAATTTATAATCCAGATGATGATGCAATATTAGATGATTTAACAACCGATGAGGAATGGAATATGGTTGAAGAAATACTAGAAAAATTGAAGGGATAATAATATGAGTAGAGAAATATATGAATTATTGCAACTTATACTTACGCTTAATCTTAATTTCGTTATAATACCATATCTTTCAGGCAATTTAGGAAAAGCTTTTCGAATAAAAAAAATATATGATAGAAAAAGAATTATTAAAGCTAGTGTTACTCCAACATTAAAGCAAAAATATAATGATATAGAATTAAATAAAATTAGTAATAAAGATTTTAAAGATGCAACACTTGAATTTGCTGAATTGTTAGTATCTAAATTTCCAAAAGATACATTAGTTAATTTTTATAATAATATTAATGAATTAGTAGTCAAAAAAAATCATGTAATTTTATTAATTGGAGCTAGTGGCTGTTATAATAATATATCAAATGTTGTATCTTTATCTAATTCAGCATCTATTTATCATGAATTATTTCATATGGCAAGTAGAACATATGATAAAGAAACAAAGAATATATATGCGGGATTTTCACAAAAAAACTTTAAATTACCTAAAATACTTTATGAAGCGATCGGTACTGGTATTAATGAAGGATATACTGAATTACTAGCTCATAGATATTTTGGTGATAAGCATAACCTTCCTAAGGCATATGAATTTGAAGTTGATATTGCTAAAAAAATAGAAGTAATAATTGGATCTGATAAAATGACATCTTTGTATTTAAATGGTAATTTAATGGGCTTGATTGAAGAACTTAAGAAGTATATGCCAGAAGATGATGTTTTAAAATTTATAAATAGACTGGATTTAATTAATGAATATGATTTTTCACATAAAAGTATAATAATTAGAGAAAGTATTTTTGATATATATGAGTTTTTACTAAAAACTAATGCTCTAAAATTGAAAAAGCAATATGAAGAAGGAATGATTGATTTAGAGACATTCCAAACTTTATCGAATAATTACTTAGAATTATTCAATGATGAGGTAAACGTGTCATCTTCTGAATATAATTTAAAAAATATCGAAGAAATGTATAATATTATTTTAAAAAGTATAAATGCTCCAGGATATGCATCTAAACATACAAATAAATAAGAAATATTTTGTTAATAAAGAAAAGAAATTATCAAAAAAATATAATAAAGATTAATAATTTATCTTAAAAAAAGATGAGTCATTTTTTAAATAAATTATATTTATAATAATGTAAAATTAATGTAAAAAAGTTGATTAAGAATTTAATATAATTTATACTATAATTAGGAGGTAAAATATGAATAGAGATTCAATACGCAAATTAAGATTACATTTGGTTGAAGAATTAAAGGAATATAAAGGGAAACCAGTAAAATTAGATTTACCAATTGATGTTCTTGAAGAAATACTTTTTGATCATCATAAAGGTAAAAATGATGATAATTGGAAAGATTTTGCATTGGAATTAAATAATGACTATTTGCCATGCGATATACTTCGTAAAATAGATTTTACAGGTGTATCGTTTAAAGATTTTCGTTGCATTGGCTTAGGACCTGGTTATACTGGAATAGTAATAAATCCACAAGAGGTTTATAGAAAAAATTTATCACGTGCTAAACTTGATGGAATAATTTTTGAACTAGATGAAAGAGGATTTAATGACGTGCATTTTTTTGAAACTAATTTTAAAGGTGCTAGATTAAAAGATGGCAGTTTAGTTAAAATTAATCCGCAAACAATTGACGGAAAGTCATTAGAAAAATGCATTCTAACTGATGTTGTATTTGATGGCTCTTTTGATGAGGCAACTATATTAGAAGCTGATTTTAGTGGAAGCTATAATGCGATAATGGACCCACAAACAATATATGGAAAATCATTTGAAGGAACTAATCTAAGAAATGTTACCTTTATTAATAGTTTTGAAAGTGCAAATATTGAACGTGCTAGTTTTGAAGGTAGCATAAATGCTGTCATAAATCCGCAAAAAATTTATAATAAATCTCTTTTTGGAACAAAATTAAGAGATGCTTATTTAATTGCTGAAAATATGGATGATGTCAAATTAAAGAATACATCTTTTGCAGGTATAAAGGGTAATGTTTTTATAAATCCCCAAACTATTTATAATAAATCAATGATTGGTTGTAACTTAGCAGGTATTATTTTTACGGGCCCACTTGATAAATGTAGATTGATGGGAACAGACTTTACTGGAAGTATAGGCGGTTATTTTGACGCCGAACAAGCTTTTATAGACTCTCATACTATTCTTGCAAATGTTAATATAAGTAAATTACAAAAGGAAAATGATGAAGTTAATAAAATAAAAACATTAATTAAAAACACAATTCATGGTTAATTATGAATAGATACGATATTGTTTTATTTGAAGATGCATAACTAAAAAAATACGATTTATCTTTAATGATAATTCGTATTTTTTTGCTATTTGAAATTTTATAATTGCAGTGATAAAAAAATATAGTTAATCTATCAGTTTATCAAAAATCATATTCATTATTTCGATAGTTTTTTCTTTTCTTTCATATCTATTAAGTTTACTATTATGAATTACATTACACATAATTAAGACAATGATTTTATTATCAAAATCAATTGTAAACATTGGCCCGGTATATCCACTAAAAGATATTGAATTTTCACTTGCTCTATTTGGAACATCATTCATCTTATTTATTATATTTCTATATCTTGTTCCCATATTGTTATATGTTTTTGAAAGAATATTATCATTGCTTTGTAATAATAATTTTTCATACATTTCGTTTATATTATTACCATTAAAAATTCTTTTAAGTATATTGAAATTCTCTCTATTAGTATCTCTATGTTGCAGCATAAGTTTAATTGTTTTTTCATTTAAAAGTGAATAATTAAAAAAAGTCTTCAAAAACGTTAATAAGTCTTTTCCAGTAGTAAATAGTGAAGCATGGCCTAAGTTAATATCAAATTTTTTTGCTATTCTTGCTTTAGTATCATGTATCATGCCTGGATATATATAATCAATAATTGAATCATCTTTTTTTTCATAATTATTTGAGGCACAATCGTTTGGATTTGGATTAAAAGTAGTATTATTCATGTCTAATGGTTTAAATATTTTCTCATAGCAGATATCTTCATATGTTTTATTATATATTTTTTCTAAAATTATAGATAAAATTATATAATGCGTATCAACATATGTTGGAACATTTGACTTTACATATGCAGAGTATAAAATATTAAAAAAATCATTTTTATTTTGAGCATTTCCTAAATAACCATTGGTCCAGATATCTTGATTATGCGATAAAAGATCAATTATTTTAACATTTTTCAAGTTTATAAAATTTGAATCAATATTATATATATAATTATTTATATCAATTAATTTTTCTTCATATGCCATATAAATAAGCGTAGCAGTAAATACTTTGGTTAAAGATGCAATATCGTATAAAGTATCTTTTGTTGTTGCTTCTTTTCTTGGTATTATCATTTTATTTCCAAAAACATACTCACTAGTATCATTATTTTTATATATTTCGATAACATAACCAGGAGAGTGGGTATTTAAATAATTACTTACATCAATATTAATCATATATACCTCCGTTAAATTTAATATTTAAAATATATATAAACATTATATCACTTCTTTAAAAGCATATCTATATTTTATAATATAATTTTCTTTATATAATTCTACAAATTGTAGAGAAAAAAACAATAATGATTATGATATAATTTAGTTGAAAAGGAGGTAATACCATGAATTTGGGGGAAAGGATTTATAAAGTAAGACAGGATAAAAATATAACACAAAAAGAGTTAGCAGATTTACTATTTGTTACTGATAAAACAATATCTAGTTGGGAATCAAATAGAACTGAACCTAACTTAGAAATGATAATTAAGTTATCAGAAGTATTAGAATGCAGCACGAGCTATTTACTATATGGTAATAATATGAAAGATAATATTGAGATGGAAATAAAAATTAAACTTAATAAAAATGAATATATGTATTTCTTAGATTTTATGAATAAAGAAGGAGTATTTAAATTAGTAAGTGATCAACTAGATAAATATTATCAGACCTGTATTATAAAGGATGATACGAATGAGTGGCTAAGAATTAGAACTAGCGGTAATAAAAAAGTTTTGACTTATAAAAAAATTAATAATAAGATGTATTGCGAAGAATATGAAGTTGAAATAGATAATAGTGATAATTTAGAGAAAATATTTAATTCGATTGGTTTAAAGAAAATTACGGTAGTAAGTAAAAATAGAAGAATTTATTCATACTTAGATAAATATGAAGTATCATTAGATAAAGTTGATAATTTAGGATACTTTATCGAAATAGAAGTTAAAGAAAAAATAGACGATTACTTCAAAGAATACGATGAATTATTAAAAGTTTGTCAAAACATTAATTTAAAATTAGATAATAAAGTTGAAGAAAGATATCCACAACTTGTAATAAATAATAGTATGTAGGAGGAATAAGATGAGAAAAGAATTATTGGATTTAGAACATGAAATTGAAATTGGTCAGGAAAATGCTAAAAAGGCTAAAGAATTATATCAATTATTATCAAGTTATAATGCATATAGTATTCTATTATTGAAGGCTAAAAGAGAATATGAAAAAGAACAAACAAATACTAAACAATATTATTCAAATTCAACATGCTACGGGAAAAGAATTGATGACTTGTTTTTATCATTTAGAAATGATGAATGCTTAACATGTGTAAATAATGACTATTCTTACAAAAATGATAAAGATCGATTATTCTTAATTGATAGTGATACATTACTAAGATTATATTATTTTGAAAATATGTATTCAGTTATAGAAAATCATTATTCGATTGATTATGAAATTTTAAAAATTAATAATTGCGTAGGTAAAGTATATAATCAAAGTATATATTGTGGTGATCCATATTATTGTGATACTCACTATGAAGACAAAGAAGCATTTGGCTTATTCTATAATGATAGTCTAATTACTCCAAGTTATGCATTAGATAATCAATTAAGATTATATGATAATATGGATATAAGAGAAATACTAAAACCTAAATCATTAGATGAAATATATGATAAAATAACTATTGCTAAAAATAAAAAAGTTAAAAAACTAGTTTTATCTTAATATATGATATAAGTGAGATGATTAAATATGCATTTTAATATAGCATATAATAATGAAATTGATGAATTTACCAAAGATATAACACTCCAAATGAGATTAGAAAACTATATCAAAAATCACTTTTATATTGCTTATATTATATCTAATATATGTCCGATATATTTAATTGGTGGTAGTATTAGAGATTTAATGTATGCTAAAAAACCTAAAGACTTAGATTTTGTAGTTCTAAATAAAGAAAATATAGACTGGGTATTACAAGTATTTAATAAATTTAATATTAAATATACCTATAATAAATTTGGTGGCTTTAAAATAAAATATAATGATTTAGAAGTAGATTTATGGCTAACTAATGATTTATATTCTGCAATTGAATATAACGTAGATGGCTTATTATTTGATTTAAAAACTAATCAATTAATCTCTCTAACATTTGATGATTTCATTAATAATGGCTTAAAACTTATTAATAGTAATAATAATATTGAAAATGGCAGAGAGAAGAAACTAATTAAGTTTGAAAAAGAATATCGAGGAAATAATTAATTATTGACTTTTAATCAATAAAGTATTAAAATAACAGAAAATTTTTTGAAATGGGGGTTAATACTTTATGGAGAGAAAGGTTGATGAATCATTAAAAGGATTAGATATTGTAAGAATAACTAATGAATGTTTTGATGATATTATTGGTCATAGTGATTGTGAGAGAAAATATTTTACAATAGAAAATAATGATATTATTTATAAGAGACTAAAAAATGAATTATTAATAGAATATTTACCTTATTTGGGACCATGCATTGATTTTGGTATAGGTGACATTTGTTTAGAGGAAACTGGAGATATATTTAAATTTTATATAATTGATAGAGAATCAAAATTTGAATATGAAGAATTTGATAAAATTGAAGATGCTATACAAAAATTAATATCTTTTTATCAAGAAAATGGATTTATAGATAATCCAAATAAAATGCGAGAAATATTTTATCAAACATTAGGTTTGGATAGATCAAAAAAATTATCAAAAATTAAAAAATAAGTTACTAAAATATCATATAAAAATATTAATAATTTATTATAAAGAAAGGTGATTTTAAAATGAAAGATTTAATACTAAAAAATAAAAACAAAGTAGTATTTATCAATGAAAATGAAAGTACAGTTATCGATTTAGACGATAAAGAAAATTTATTAAAATCTTCAAGTAAGCAAATAGAACAATATAAAGAACAAATTAGAAAAAATAATTTAATTATTGAAAAGGAAGAAGAAAAAATATCAAAAATTATAAGTAAAACGCCTATTGTATATAAAGTAGGGCATGGTATTAGTTTATTAACGCTAACAGCAACTTTTATTGCTATTATGCAATTTAATAATTTCTATGATATGGCTACAATTTTCTTTATGGGAGGACTTTCAGCAATAATATTTAATGAAGCAGCTAGTTTTGTAAACAATCGTTTACATGATGATTATAAGTTCGAAAGTAATATCGTAGATAAAAAAATGAGAAACAATGAATTTTATAAAGAAAAAATTAAAGAATTAGAAGATACTAGTAATAAGATTAATAATACAGTAAGTAAAAGTATAGCACCAATTGATCATACTAATGATTTTGATAAAGAAGTATCTAAAAAATTAGTTTTAAAAAATAATAGTTAAATAAAATTATTACTGAGAAGCAAAATAATTGCTTCTTTTTTTGCATAACTATTATTTGCTTTGCAAGAAAACATAAGGCAAACTTGACAAACGAACAGAAATATGCTAATATATGTAGCCAATTAATGGGGGTTAGCAATGAATATAAAAAATATAAAAATAAATAAGAAAGTTGCATCGAAATTAGTAGCATATACATTAGCTGGTACAATGACAGCGACAGTTTTATCAGGTTGTAATTATAGTTTGTTAGATACAACATATCATTTTGATAAAGCAATGATTAACAATGAAACATCATCCATATTATTAAATGTTAAATCATGGCGTGATTATCAAGGAGAACAAATCCAAATTATTACCGATGATAATTTTGTATTGCTTACTTCTTCTTTTGATACTCACTGTTTTTCTGGTAATAGTGATTCTTACTCAGCTGAAATAATTAGTGATATGCTAACTAGTGAAGTATATGATTTAGCAAATAAAAACGAAAAGGGAATTTATAATAAGTCATTCTTTGATACACAATGGACATTTAATAAAGCAATAATTTTTAATGGTAATAATGCTGTAATTATTCCAATTATTAAATGGCGTGATTATGATGGAGAACAATTACAAGTTGTTACCTCATTTGGTATGACCTTATTATTATCTAGTTTTAATAGTAAACTTGTATATGATGAAAAAAGTTCTATGAAAGCTTATGATTTTGCTAAAATGTATGTAGGCGAAGATGGTAAAGTAGAAGACTTATCAAAAGACTTAACTGGCACTTCATCATTTAATTATGACATAATTGATACTAAATTTAGTTTTAATAAAGTAATGATTCTAAAAGATAATGCCGTTACTATTTTATCTATTGATGAATGGAACGATTATGAAGGAGAACAACTACAAATAAAAGTATCTGATGGGCCAAAAATGTTAACAGCAGCCTATGATGCGATTTTAATAAATGATCAAAATAGTAATCTAAAAGCCATTGACATAGCCAAGTATTTATCAGATAAAGTAAATGATGTATCTAACGATGAAGCTAAAGGAGTATTTAATAAACAAATATTAGATTTAGATTATGGTTTCTCATCAAGTATTATAACAAATCGTGATAGTGCATCTGCGATAAAACTAAAAGAATGGAACGATTATGAAGGAGAACAACTTCAAATAATATTAAATACTGGTGATATTATTTTAGGAACATCTATGACAATAAACTTATTAAATAATGGAACTAATACCTTAAATACTTCATCTATTGCTAGATTTTATACAATTAATAATGGTAAATGTATCGATGAAGTAAATAATGAAATATTATCAACTACATATAATAAAACATTTATTGATTTTACTAAAAATAATTTTAAATATGCCCTTAAAATTAATAACGATAATATAACAATCTTACCATTGAAATCTTGGAAAGATTATGAAAATGCCAGTGAAACTGAAAAATATATCGATAGTGATGGTAATGTTAAGACAAGAACCGTAAAAGGAGAACCAAATTGTGAACAGCTTCAATTAGTTTTACCTGATGGTACAGCTTTACTTACAACAGCTTATAATACTGTTTTAGTAGACAATAAAAGAGATATATTAGAAATAGCTGAATTATTTAGAGGAAGTAATGGAGTAGTTATTGATTTAACACCTGTATTAGGCGAACCAAGTAATTCAACATGGAATAAAACCATTTTTGATACAAGATATACTTTTGATAGTGCCATTATATCAAATGGTGATAAAAATATTGTCGTAGATGTATATAAGTGGCATGATTATGTTGATGGTGAACAAGTACAATTAACATTTAATGACCGTACGAATATTTTAACATCATACTATAACACGACATTAGTATCTTCAAAAAGTGAAGGTATAGTTGAATTACTATCAAATGCCTTTCAAGGTATCTATGATAATGGAAGAACAAGATAAATTTATTAATATAAAGGAGTAAAAAGTATGGATGAAATACAAACATTAGATTTAGAAATATCTTTGTTAGATTTAAAAAAAATAGCAGAGTTAAAAGTAATGAAAAAAAATTGCATTCACGCTAAACCAACAGATTTATGCCTATTAACTGGTGTAGATTCTTATGGATTATATTATTTAAATGAAATAAACCACGAATTTATTTATGAAGAAGTATTATATGGTAGAGGCAAATATAATGATACTTCTTATTATATTCATCCTGAGAGTAGGCATTGTGCAATTCGCCCAACTATATATTGCCCTAAAATATTTTCACATTTATATCCTACAAGAGTAACTGGAGAAGATGGAGTAGAAGAAGTTGAATTTGGAGAATATCCGCAAATAGCAGCTGATACTATAATGCAACAAATCTTAAATAATGAATATAATCAAAATAATTTAGTAAAAACAGGAAGAAACTATACTTTAAGTATAAATGATGAAGAACAGAATAAATATGATTATATAGTTCATGATGAATATGAATATAATGGTAAAACTTATATAAGAATTAAAGCAAATGTAGATGCTGTTTTTAGAAAGAAACTATCAACTGGGGTAAAATGTGCAAGTGGAGAATATATTTGGGTAGAAGTATTACCTGTAAAATGGTTAATTGATGAAAATGAAAAATTATTTATTTCTAAATATAGCCTTTTATCTGGTGTAAAATATTGTGACTATATTTAACAAAGAGATGAAGATACTTATCAAATTAAACATAAGATTGAAACCAAGTTTAAGAAAACAGAAGTTTATAATTTTATGAAACAATATTTATTGAAAGATTTGTTTCAAAAAAAAATAGATAAAAAAGTAGAAGAAGAAGATACTACTATATATGAAAATGAAAAAAGTAAAGAAATATCAAATATTGTCAATATGATATTAAAAATTACAAAAAGCCATTATATTAATAGCAATATAGAAAAACAAGTTAAAGATCTAGTTGATGAATATAATGCCTCAATTAATGAAATATATAATAATAATAATACAATTTTAAATATTAAATGCATGGATGAAAATATACTGTATTGTAATTTATTAAGCAATTTAAAAGATATATTAGATAGACTAAACAAGTATAAAGATTATTATATAATTTTAGATTTAATAAATAATATTATAAATGTCATAGATGAAAATAATGCACCTGATAAAATAAATGATGATTTAATTAATGATATTATTACTATTAAAAATACAGTTCTTCCTTTTCTTGGCAATCAAGATATAATAATTGAAATTAAGCAAATATTATTAAAAGAAAAAGAAAATATTTATTTATATATAAATAATAAAGAAGATAATGTATTATTAAAATATCATGATATTAATGAATTTAAGTTATATATTAGGGAAAATATTCATCCACACTTATATAAATTATATTTTGATACAAGAGACAAAGATATTGAAAATGAAATAAAAGAAGGATATAACATATTATCAAAAGGCCTTTTTGTAAAAAGTAAAAACGATTATTTAAATTTTATTTTTAATGAAATAAATAAATTAATATATGAAATTAATACTAATGGCAATGATTTAGAAAAGAATAAATTGAAAGAATTATTATCATATGAAATTAACGACGAAGAAACAATATCTATAAAATTTATAGAGAAATTATATTGTTCTGTTTATAAAATTATTATTGATATGGAACAAAGTGAAAAAAGAGAAAAGAAGTTTAAAAAATATCTAATTAAGATTAAATAATATATTATTAATATTGTATTATTTAATAATAATTAATAGGGGGAATTATGAATATTAAAGAGTTATTATATAAATTATTTAAAGTAAAAGTAAAAAGTCTAGCATTACCAACGGATTTAGAATCAATTCCGATGCGTGATAGATTAAATGAAAATAAATTATCTGAATTAGATGATTATAAAAATAAATATTTAGAATCAATATCACACAAAAAAATTATTACTAGCCATGATATTACTTCACATAACTTTAATAATGAAATGCTTATGAATTTCAATTTATTCGGAAGATTAGTAATCAAGCATAATGATATTTATAATCTTGATGCAATGGAAGATTATGAAAAAGATAAGTTATGGATTAAGCAAAGAATAACTCCTACAAAAATAA
>ERZ842401.5965-NODE-5965-length-13231-cov-14.353825_pt1 | contig 13231 bp, 15 predicted proteins | sample MGYA00521270_ERZ842401 | MGnify/ENA primary metagenome ERZ842401 (study PRJEB31892, sample SAMEA3878208) | bioreactor metagenome | biome: Moose rumen | place: Sweden | collected 2011-10 | study: EMG produced TPA metagenomics assembly of the PRJEB12797 data set... | reverse complement strand
CCCCTCTAATCCCCCCAAAGGGGGGAGGAACAGCACCCCCATCCCCTCTAATCCCTCCTCCTTCCTCTCTCCTCTCTCCTCTCTTCTCCCTCCTCCAATAGTCGTAGGCATCGCGGGTGCCGATGGGCCGACCGTGCAGCACCACCTGCGAGGTATGGTCGCTCTGGGGCTTCAGTAGGAGCGGTTGCATATCGGTGTGACAGGGGATGCCTGCTGCCTCTGCCTGCACGGCCTGAGCGCGTCCTATTTCTAAGCCTTCGGGTGTGGCGTATGAGTTCAAGGCCATGTTCTGCGCCTTGAAGGGTGCTGGCTGATAGCCGTCTTGTTTGAAGATTCGGCAGAAAGCAGCTGCCAAGATACTCTTGCCGACATCGCTGCCAGTACCGACAAACATGATGGGATGAAGCGAGCGAGGCTGTTCAGAGGAGAGAGGGGATTTCTTTTTCATACGGGATAGAGATGGGTATAACTGGCTAATACGTTGAGATGACGGAACACAGGCGTGGGAACGGGCTGCCCCTTCGCGTCGTAGACCTGTACGACTGAAGCGGGCACTTCGCCCAGGAACTGAGAATAGTGGAACTCATGCCCACGATATTCCACACCGTCGAGCTGGAACCGCCGATAGCCCAAAGAGAGTCGCCGGTCGGCCTTGCGGGCGGTGATGGTATAGGGCAACACGCCACACATGGGGTAGTCGCCTTCGTCGGTCAGGATGCGTTCGCAGAGATACATCATGCCGCCACATTCGGCCACGATGCACCCTCCCCGCAAGGCATAGTCGCGGATAGCCCGGCGGCAGGCTTCATTGGCCACAAGTGCCTCGGCATGCTTCTCGGGATAGCCACCAGGGAGATAAAGCAGACCGACGTTATCGAGAGCGGGCACTTCGGTTTCGGGATCGAAGAAAGAAACGCTGCCCAAGGCATCGATGGTCTCTTGATAGACGAAGGAGAAGGACTCCGCATTGCGGGCTATGAGAGAGGTGGGAGTCGGGGATTGCAAATCCCCTTCAACGTGAGTCGGGGATTGCAAATCCCCTTCAACGTGAGAGAGCCCCCCACTATGATTCCCCTCCCTTTGAAGGGGAGGGGTTAGGGGTGGGGTGAGAGCTGGGAGCTGCAACAGTTTCTCCCAATCAATATATTTTTCAAAGACATCCTCTGCGGGTTGCTCTGAATGTTCACCATCAGTAGAACTGCTGAAGTCTAAGCCTAAGTAGCGGTCACCAACCTCCAGTTCCTGTCGCTTGGGCAGACAGCCCAGACAGTCGACATGCAGATCGTCGCACACCTGTCGGAGCATCTTGGCATGGCGCTCGCTCCCTACCTTATTATATATAACGCCCGCGATGCGCACATCCTCACGGAAACGAGTGAATCCATAGAGCAACGGAGCCATTGAATAGGCAGCCGAACGGGCATCGACCACCAAGACAACCGGCAAACCAAGCTCGCGCGCTATCTCATAGGCTGAGCCCTGCCAGCGGTCGTAGCCATCGAAAAGTCCCATCATGCCTTCCACCACGCACACATCGGCATCCTTGCCATACTGCAGGAAGAGGTGGCGGACATGATCCGGTGAGGCCATGAAAAGGTCCAGATTCACACTGGGCCGATGACATACACGCTCATGAAACTTCGTGTCAATGTAGTCGGGTCCGCACTTGAAAGGCTGCACGCGCAGACCCTTCCGTGTGAACAAGTTCATCAACCCACGCGCCACAGTCGTCTTACCCGAACCGGAGGTGGGAGCAGCTATGAGGAAACTCGCCTTCATTGATATCTTTTAATAATCCTTATCCAACTCTTCCTGAATCAACTGGATGAACCGTGCATTGTGGGGCCCATCAATAAACTCATGGCTCACCGTCCACGAGATAGGCATCACGCGCCTTCCCTCACGCAAGATGGCCTTGCCGATGTTCATCAGAGGATAGTCCTGCGCATGTCCCACGCCGAACTTGGTGTAGACCACCGACGTGAAATAGAGTCCCGGCACGGCACTCAGGTTGAACACATCGAAGTCGCCAACGCGGGCCACCTCTTTGTCCGTTTCATACGGGTCGCGGTCGTGCGGAATGCCGTCTATCAGTTTCCGAGTGTTGCGATAGAACTCCTGATAATCCTCTATCCACGGCACTCGGATGGTGTAGAAGGTCTTGCCCTCTTCCTTGATATCAATGGGCGTGATGACATCCACCGTGTCGTACAGGCACACGTTGCCGTGCTTATCGGTGCGATAGCGGAAGTTCTCAATGCTGTTGACTGCCTTCATCACGGCGTAGAGATAGCGCACGTAGAAGGAAGTGACCTGCTCCTTCGACCTGTTGAAAGCCTTGGTGCAGTCGAGTTCGCTGGTCATCGTCACCCATGCGCTGTCGAAACCTTGAAAGAAGAGGTAGTTGTCCTTGCGACTCCATTCGTCGATGTTGATAATATGTTTCATGATTCTTAGGTTCTAAATATTTGACGCTGCAAAGATAATCAATAATCCGCTAAAATCCAAAAGAATCGGAACTTTTGCACAAAATGAAGTCTAAACGCTTTGCCGTTCAGATTATTCTTCGTACTTTTGCAGTCGAAAAATTGAATCATCGAGCAACCATGACCATCCTCATCACGCTTCTGGTTTACTTCGCCCTGCTGATGGGCGTGAGCCGACTGACCTCACGAAAGGCCAACAACGACACCTTCTACCGAGGCAACCGCCAGTCGCCCTGGTACATGGTGGCCTTTGGTATGGTGGGTGCCAGCATCTCGGGCGTCACCTTCGTCAGTGTTCCTGGCATGGTCCTGCATACGGACATGACGTATATGCAGACCTGCTTAGGCTTCATCCTCGGCTATTTCGCCGTAGCCTTTCTGCTACTGCCGCTCTACTATCGCCTGAACCTCACCACCATATACAGTTTCTTGCAACAACGCTTAGGCAACAAAGCCTATCACACAGGGGCAGCCTTCTTTCTGCTCTCCAAGATGACCGGGGCTGCCATCCGATTCTATGTGGTATGCCTCATCCTGCATAGCTTTGTGGTGGAGCCGCTCTTCAGTTCAGAAGGTCGCTGTACAACAGCGACTTACTCAACCTTTGGGCTGACGGTGGTGGCGATGGTAGCGCTGATATGGCTCTACACGCGACGAGGAGGTATCAAGACGCTCGTATGGACCGACACGCTACAGACCACTTGCATGTTCACCGCCCTTATCCTTATTATATATAAGGTAGTGGGGATGCTCGACATGAGTGTCGGCGAGGCACTGACAGCCGTCTTTGCTGATGAACGCAGCAGGATGTTCGTTTTCGACGACTGGGTATCGAAGCAGCATTTCTGGAAACAGTTTTTAAGTGGCATCTTCATTGTCATCGTGATGACGGGTTTAGACCAGGACATGATGCAGAAGAACCTGACGTGCAAGAACCTACGCGATGCCCAGAAAGACATGTGCACCTACGGCTTTGCCTTTGTTCCTGCCAATCTGTTGTTCATGGTGTTAGGTGTATTGCTGGCCATGCTGGCCGCCAAGCAAGGACTCGCTCTGCCGGGCAATAGTGATGAACTGCTACCAATGTTTGCTGCAACCGGACGATTGGGACAGGCTGTCGTGGTGTTGTTCACGGTGGGCATCGTCGCGGCTTCGTTCTCCAGTGCCGACTCGGCACTGACGGCGATGACCACTACCTGGTGTGTGGATATAGCCCAGAAGCCCAACGACGAGCGACTGCGCCGCCGTGTTCATATGATGATGGCCCTTGTCTTTGCTGTCATTATCCTCATGGTCAAGGCACTGAATTCCACCAGTGTCATCGATGCCATCTACATACTCTGTTCCTATACGTATGGTCCGTTGCTGGGGTTGTTTGCATACAGCCTCACCCCCCACCCCTCTACGAGGGGAGAGGGGAGTAATATGACCAATAAAGGGGTTGAGGTGGTTTGTATCTTTTCTCCCCTACTCTGCTACGCCCTGAACCTGCTCGTTACAAAGACAACGGGCTATCAGTTCGGTTATGAGTTGCTGATGCTTAACGGTCTGCTGACATTCATCGGTCTATGGTTGATAGACAAAAAATAGTTTGAATGCTTACTACCGGAAGCTGTCCGTCAGGAGCTTGATTTCTATCTGCGGATTGATGCGCTCGTAGAGAATGTTGTAGACCGCATCGAGGATAGGCATGTTCACGTGCATGTGCCGGTTGATTTCCTTCATACACTTCGTGCCGAAGTAGCCTTCGGCTATCATCTCCATCTCCATCTGTGCCGACTTCACCGAGTAGCCCTTGCCAATCATCGAACCGAAGGTGCGATTGCGCGAGAAGTTGCTGTAGCCCGTCACCAACAGATCGCCCATATAGACCGAGTCGTTGATATTGCGCTCGATGGGATGCACGGTGGTGACGAAGCGGTTCATCTCCTGGACAGCATTCGACATCAACACCGACTGGAAGTTGTCGCCGTATTTCAGTCCGGAGCAGATACCGGCAGCAATCGCGTAAACATTCTTCAAGACAGAAGAATACTCAATGCCCACCACATCCTGCGAAGTCTTCGTCTTGATATACTCGCTGGAAATCAAGTCGGCAAAGGCCTTGGCCTTCTCCACATCAGCACAGCCAATGGTCAGATAAGACAAACGCTCCAAGGCCACTTCTTCGGCATGCGAGGGTCCTCCGATGACGGCCAGTCGCTCATAAGGCACATCCCATACTGCATGGAAATACTCTGAGCAGACGAGGTTGTCGTCGGGTACGATGCCCTTAATGGCGGTGATGACGAACTTGTCGCGTATGCGGGTCTTCAGTTTCTTCAGGTGGTTCTTCAGGTATGGCGACGGAGTGACAAAGATGAGCGTATCGTATTGCTGGGCAATCTTATTGATGTCCGACGAGAAGAATATCTCTTCGGTATCAAAGTGGACCCCCGTCAGATAGGCAGGGTTGTGGCCCATCCGAAGAAAGTCTTCGATACGGTCATCGCGTCGCATATACCAACCTATGTGATGGGTATGCCCCACCACAATCTTGGCTATGGCTGTGGCCCACGAACCACCGCCAATGATGGCTATGCGTCCTACGTCAAACATCTGCCTTATTTGTTACTATTGTCAATCCACAACTGGACCTCATCCAGTGTCGGCTTGTCATAGCCCAGCTTGAACTTCTTATTGATTTCACCTATCTTCTGCTGCAGACCCTGAGCCTTCTCGTCCTTGATGTTCTGAATCAGGTTGAAGCCTGCCTTCCTAAGCACATACACCCAATTTTCGGGCACGCCGATCTCTGCCCATTCCTGGATAGAACTCTGCGGCACTTTCTTCTCGGGCTTCATCTGCGGGAAGAGCATAATCTCTCCGATGGCGAACTTACCCGTCAGCAACATGGCCAGGCGGTCGATGCCGATGCCGATGCCGAAGGTGGGAGGCATACCATACTGCAAGGCGCGCAGGAAGTCGTGGTCGATGATCATGGCCTCGTCGTCGCCCTTGTCGGCCAGGCGCATCTGGTCAATGAAGCGCTCTTCCTGATCGATGGGGTCGTTCAGCTCGCTGTAGGCGTTGGCCAGTTCCTTACCGTTCACCATCAGTTCGAAACGCTCGGTCAGTCCGGGCTTCGAGCGGTGCATCTTCGTCAGCGGTGACATCTCCACGGGGTACTCTGTGATGAAGGTGGGCTGGATGAATGTGCCTTCGCAGAACTCACCGAAGAGTTCGTCGATCAGCTTGCCCTTGCCCATCGCCTCGTCTACGTCCATCTCCTTCGACAGACAGAAGGCACGGATTTCTTCTTCGGTCTTGCCCTCGCAGTCGAACCCGGTCTTTTCCTTAATGGCCTCCAGGATAGGCAGACGGCGATAGGGAGCCTTGAACGAGATAATCTGTCCGTCGATTTCCACTTCGGGCTTGCCGTTCACGGCTGTACAGATTTGTTCCAGCATGCGCTCGGTGAAGCCCATACCCCAAAGCAGGTCCTTATAGCTGACGTACAGCTCCATGCAGGTGAACTCTGGGTTGTGGGTCTTATCCATACCCTCGTTGCGGAAGTTCTTGCCAATCTCGTAGACACCCTCGAAACCGCCCACAATCAGGCGCTTTAGATAGAGTTCTGTGGCAATGCGCATATACATGTCCTGGTTCAGGGCATTGAAATGCGTGATGAACGGACGTGCCGAAGCTCCGCCAGGGATGGTCTGTAGGATGGGAGTCTCCACTTCTGTATAACCGGCTTCATCCAGGATGTGGCGCATGGTGCGCAGGATGGTGGCGCGCTGCAGGAAGGTTTCCTTCACGCCGGCATTCACCACCAGGTCGACATAGCGCTGGCGATAGCGGAGTTCAGGGTCGTCGAACGAGTCGTACACACGTCCCTCGGCATCAGTCTTCACCACGGGCAGCGGCTTCAGACTCTTGCTCAGCACGGTCAGCTCCATCACATGGACGCTCACTTCGCCGGTCTTCGTGCGGAACACGAATCCCTTCACGCCGATGAAGTCGCCCAGATCGAGCAGTTTCTTGAATACTTTATTGTAAAGGTCTTTATTCTCGCCCGGGCAAATAGCGTCGCGCTGAATGTACACTTGAATGCGTCCCTTGGAGTCTTGCAGCTTGGCGAAGCCGGCCTTGCCCATGATGCTCTTGCTCATGATACGTCCGGCGATGCTCACCACACGACTGTTCTCAGGCGTTGCAGCCTCACGCACGTCGTTGCCTTCTTCGTCTTTGCCGACAACAGGAAGGTCTACGAAGTCGTTGATGATGTCGGTGCTCCATGCTGTTACGGGAAACTCGGCTGCGGGATAGGGATTGATGCCCATGTTTCGCAGTTCTTGGAGACTCTGCCTGCGGCCAATCTCCTGCTCGCTTAATTCTAATATATTCATATTTCTGATTGGGTATATCGATATAACGGGTGCAAAGTTACGAATAAGTGAGCAAAGAGCAAAATAAATTTATTTAATTTTGCTTTTTCGAACAAAAGTACCTTTTTTTGCAAACGCGTCATTTACCATTCGTAAACACGTCATTTAGCACCCATAAATACGTCATTTAGCAGTCGCAAATGCGTCATTTAGATTTTCCATAGTTGCCGGGCTACGGTCTGCATCATCTGCTCTAACCATTGGCGGTCGGTATCATCGAAGTCACCGAGCTCCTTGCTGTCGATGTCGAGCACGGCGCGCACCTCTCCGGTTTCATCCATCAGCGGCACGACAATCTCTGAACGCGACAACGAACTGCAGGCAATATGTCCAGGGAACTCTTCCACATCGGGCACCACGAGCGTTTCCTTCCGCTGCCAAGCCGTACCACAGACACCCTTGCCGAAGGGAATCTTAAAGCAAGCCACACTGCCCTGGAACGGTCCGAGCAGCAATTCGTCGCCACAGACGCGATAGAAGCCTACCCAGAAAAAGTCCATCGCTTCGCGCAGGGCAGCACACACATTGGCCAGCACGCCAATCTCGTCGTCGCTTCCAGTAGCCAAGCTCTCTACCAGAGGGGCCAGCAACTCATATTTTTCTTGTTTTTCCATTATATTTTTTGTCGTTATAGAATATTTGTCTATCTTTGCAACCAGAATGAGTACATTTATTGAACCGATACAACAGGCTGATACTTGGTTGCTGACGCAAATCAACTTCGACGGACCCACGGCCTACGACCAGTTCTGGATGCTTTACACCAACCGGCTTACCTGGATTCCATTGGCCGCCGTTGTGGTGTGGTGTCTGCTTCGCCATCAAACCTGGCGCAATGCATTGCTTATCATCCTGGCGTTCGGCTTGATGTTTCTGATTTCCGACTTTGTCGTGGCCAGCATCATCAAGCCTTGGGTGGCACGCCCGCGACCTTCGCGCGACGTTCAAGTGATGCACCTGCTGAGCTATGTCAACGACTATCGTGGCGGACGCTTCGGATTTCCATCGAATCACGCCAGCAACGGCTTTGCGGCAGCCACGATGCTCACGCTGTTTTTCCGTCGACCGCTGGTCATAGCCAGTGCTTTTCTCTGGGCCATCGGTTCGTGCTATTCGCGCTTGTACTTAGGTATTCACTACCCCACCGACATTCTTACGGGTGCTGTCATCGGCACGCTCACAGCCTTCGCCGTATGGTATCTCTATCGGCAAGGGTATGCAAGATGGGACTCACCACTCACCTCTCACCCCTCACCTCTCACCTCTCACCTCTCTATCCCCCTGGTGTTTGTGCTGACGATAGCTGTTCTGCTACTTTGTTCGTTAGTTCTATAAACTCGGCTATGCTTAGTTGCTCGGGGCGACGGGTCATCATCGGCTGCTCGTAGAAGCTGGCAGCAGGTTGCCCATTGCTGAACAACTGCCGAAGACTCACTCTCAGCATTTTTCTCCTTTGGCCGAACACGGTCTTCACCACCCTGCGGAACAGCCGCTCGTCGCATCCCAGGTCGGTCACGTCGTTGCGCGTCATGCGGATAACGGCACTCTTCACCTTGGGAGGCGGGTTGAACACATGCTCGTCCACGGTGAAAAGATATTCCACCCGATACCAAGCCTGTATCAATACGCTCAGTATGCCATAGGCCTTCGTGCCGGGTTCTGATGCCATTCGCTGCGCCACTTCGCGCTGTATCATGCCTGTGCAGCAGGGTATCAGTTCCTTGTTGTCGAGCATCTTGAAGAAAATCTGCGACGAGATGTCGTAAGGATAGTTGCCAGTCAGGACGAAGGGCCGACCTTCGAACACTTCGTTCAGGTCCATACGCAGGAAGTCGCCCTCGATAATCGGGGAAGCGGGGGTATTCTCACTCCCCGCTCCTCGCTCCTCACTCCCCGAAATAATACTACCCTCATACCCCCGAAACAAAGTATTCTTCAGATACGCCACACTCTCGCGGTCTATCTCCACCACCTTCAGTTCGCGTGGTTTCCCCACCAAGAACTGCGTCATCACGCCCATGCCCGGCCCCACTTCCAGCACGGGCAGGTCTGGACAAGCATCCACCGTGTCGGCAATGGCGCGCGCAATACTGAGGTCAGTCAGGAAGTGCTGCCCCAGGTTTTTCTTCGGTCGTACTTGTTTCATGCTCATGAATCATCTCTCAGCCGGTCTATCTGCTGATTGATTTGCGTACTGAAACGAATGGGATCCTTGATGTAGCGATAGTCGTTGACAGCCTCACCCGTGGTGGAAACGGTCACCGTACCATAGCCCAGGATGCGCCCTAACATGCTCTGCGAAAGCTGGACGCCCTCGCATTTGCGAAGCAGAATCTCACGAGACTCACGGCGCACGATACCCACCTTCTCGATGAGTCGCTTGTTGGTCAGCACATACTTGCGATTGTCGTGGATGAGCACAGCCCAGATAACTGCCACTAAGAGCATCACCACACCCACCGTCAGCGGATAAGCCGTCTGATCGATGAAAGCGGCAAAGCCCATAACCACCAACGAAGCGATGGCCAGAACCACCGGCCACACATACACCACTGCATGGAGCTGAGCACGCATCACGATGCGCTCGCCCTCCATCAAATTCTTTTCAATGTAACCCATATACTATAATATTATATGTTTGCAAATGTACACCGATAATTTGGAATATGCAAGAAAAGCAGCAAAAACTTTCTTTTACCCAGCGAAAAAACAACGTTTTTCCACCGATAAAAACATTTTTTTCTGCATTTCGTTGGTCAAATCGAAAAAATACACTAACTTTGTCAACCATAACGAAACAATCCAAAAAACAATAACAGTATGATTGACGTAAAAGCAACATTGCAGGAAAGCGAAGAACGCATGGAAATGGCTGCCCTCTTCTTGGAGGAAAGCCTCGCAAGAATCCGCGCAGGTAGAGCCAATGTGGCCATCCTCGACGGGGTGAGAGTGAACAGCTATGGATCGAAGGTGCCGCTCAACCAGGTGGCCAATGTCAACTGCCCGGATGCCAGAACCATCGCCATCAAACCGTGGGACCGTAAACAGATTAAGGACATCGAGAAGGCCATCATGGACAGCGACGTGGGTATCACGCCCGAAAACAATGGTGAGATTATCCGCCTCAACATTCCACAGCCCACAGAGGAACGCCGACGCGAACTGTCGAAGCAGTGCAACAAGATTGCCGAGAAGGCCAAGGTGGAGGTGCGCAATGTTCGTGGCGACATCAAGGACCGTCTGAAGAAAGCCATCAAGGATGGACTCAGCGAGGACAACGAGAAAGACGCGGAACTCGAACTTCAGAAAATCCATGACAAATTTATCAAGAAGATTGACGAACTCATCGACGCCAAGACCAAGGAAATCATGACCGTATAAAAAGCGTGAAAGGTTTAGTCATCAAAAATACGGGCAGCTGGTACACCGTCCTCACCGACGATGGGCAGACCATCGAATCGAAGATAAAAGGCAGGTTCCGACTGGCCGACATCCGGAGTACCAATCCCGTGGCCGTAGGCGACCGGGTTACCATCTTGCCCAATGCTGAGGGCACCGCCCTCATCACCGATATCGAGGAGCGCCGTAACTATATCATACGGCGTTCCTCCAATCTTAGTAAGCAGTGCCACATCATTGCCGCCAACGTCGACCAGGCCGTACTGGTCGTCACGGTGGCTCACCCGGAAACCAACACCACCTTCATCGATCGCTTCCTCGCATCTGCGGAAGCCTATCGAGTGCCTGTCATCCTCCTGTTCAACAAGACCGACTTGCTCAACGAAGAGGAACAACAGACACAGCAATATCTCATCAGCATCTACTCGGCCATTGGCTATCGGTGCATTGAGGCTTCAGCCCTCAACGGGCAAGGCATCGACCAACTGCGTAGCTGTCTGCAATCGAAGATCACTGTGTTCAGCGGCAACAGCGGCGTAGGCAAGTCAACGCTGCTGAACACGATGGTGCCAGGCCTGGGGCTGCGCACGGCAGCCATCAGCGAAGCCCACGACACAGGCATGCACACCACCACCCACAGCGAGATGGTCAGGGTTGATGCAGGCGGATGGTACATCGATACGCCTGGCATCAAGGGATTCGGATCGTTCGACATGCAGCCCGAGGAAATCAGCAGCTACTTCCCCGAGATATTCAAGATGTCGGAGGGATGTCGATTCTCCAACTGCACGCATACCCACGAACCCGGATGCGCCGTCATCGAGGCTCTCGAGAACCATCTGATAGCCCCTTCGCGCTACCAAAGCTACCTCTCCATGCTCGACGACCACGACCAGGAAAAATATCGCGAAGCCTACTGAAAAAAGATGCTTGGGTAAAGGGAAATACACCCCAGAAACATCAATATGAAAAAAAATAACACTCAAAACGAAAAAAAAACGATTTTTTCTTGGCGCATTCAAGAATAATGATTAAATTTGCAGCGAATTTAGCATAACCATGTGCAGAAGGCTCAACAACAAAAGCTCATATACCTTATTATATATATAGGGAGAAAGCACAAAGGAAAAGCAAATCATAAAAAAATCATAAAAACATCACATTTTTGAAAAAATTTGTTGGTGTTCAAAAAAAAATGTCTATCTTTGCAACGGATATTGATTCATTTATTGTTTAACTATAAAAAGAAAGGATTAAAAAATGAAGAAAAACTTGTTTATTGCTGCCCTCGCATTCGTAGCTATGGGCGCTAACGCACAGGTAGTGAACACGCTCGACGGTTATCAGGCTGGTGATGAGATCACTCAGGACGGTATCAAGTACGAGCTCCTCGAAGTTGGAAACGGCAACCCCGTGAAGGTTGTAGAGGCTGTTGAAGCTAACGTTATTGTACAGGAGGCTTTTAACCTGAATGACAACTACACTGTAACTGATTTCGCTGCCGGTCTCGCTCAGATGGATCTTGACGAAGTAACAGCTGTTTCTGAAGAGCCTATAGCTATTGAAGACGCTTTCTTCACAACTGCAACTTACGAAGAAGGTTCACTCGTATGCCCCGAGGCTTCTATTTCAAAGTATGCTAAGGCTGCTGGTTGGAAGAACTTCCTCCTGAAGTACACTGATAAGGGTAACCTCCTCGGTGATGTTGATGGCAATGGAAAACTCACCAACAACGACGTTGTTGCTCTGAAGAACATTGTTCTTGAGGATGATGATGACCTCTACGATCCCCTCTATGACATGGATGGCAATGGTAAGCTCACCAACAACGACCTCGTTCTTCTGAAGAACCTCGTTCTCGCTGACCTGTTCTAATTTTAAATACAAGAAAAGAATATTACAAACTAAATTAAATCAATAACAATTATGAAGAAAAATTTCTTTAAAGGTGCAGTGCTTGCAGTGTTCGCATTGGTTAGCACATCTGCAATGGCTCAGAAAGTAAGTATCACTGACGTAACAGTAGAAGCCGGTAACAAAGCAGCTGCTACTCTTAGCTTTGAAGCTGAGGGCAAGGATGTCGTAGGTTTCCAGTTCTATGTAAGCGGTGAACAGGTTGACGGAACAAACATCGTACTCGAGAGCCTTGAGGCTATTGAGGATGCTTTTGCTGGTGGTTCTGACCTCTCTCTTTCTAAGTTCAACACTAAGAAGAACCGTTACACTGTATTGGTAGGTGACAAGGAGAACGAACCCCTCACAGAAGGTGAATTCATGAAGATGAACTTTGCTGCTGCTGCTGATCTGCCAGAAGGTGACTACAATCTGAACCTGAACGTTTATGAGATCAACATCGCAGGTGCTGATCCCGTTGAGCAGGGCGACGTTGCTTTCAAGGTAACTGTAGGTGCTACTGGTATCGAGGCTATCACTCTGATTGAGAACAACGCTCCTATCTACAACCTCGCTGGTGTTCAGATGAACGGCAACCTCCAGAAGGGTGTGTATGTTCAGAATGGCAAAAAGTATGTTGTAAAATAATCTAAGCATATAGATAAACAATTACTTCAATATCAGTGCGGCGGGGTTCATCCCCGCCGCATTTATTTTTCCCGTCTCAGGTTGTTCCGCCTCATTGATTATCTCAGCCTCAGAATCTGATATTACTATATCATGAGCAATAAAGAATATGCGAAAGGAGTTGTACCGTCGATGAAGCGCCGTCTCGATGGCCACGACTATAGCGACAGACAGATGTACCTCATTACACTTGTAGTAGAAGGGCGCAGGTCCATGCTCGGCGATGTTCAAGGAGTGGAAGGCATCCCCGAAGACTGTCCTGACTGTGCCCGCTTCGTTCCTTCGTAAGCACTCGAAGAAGTACACCTTGTAGCAGTTGTGTTTTTGTTGTACCTT
>ERZ842401.5964-NODE-5964-length-13232-cov-44.717842_pt1 | contig 13232 bp, 12 predicted proteins | sample MGYA00521270_ERZ842401 | MGnify/ENA primary metagenome ERZ842401 (study PRJEB31892, sample SAMEA3878208) | bioreactor metagenome | biome: Moose rumen | place: Sweden | collected 2011-10 | study: EMG produced TPA metagenomics assembly of the PRJEB12797 data set... | reverse complement strand
AGGTGATGTCGGCCTCGAACATATAGTAGAGTCCGTCGCTCTCGGCAATCACGAGACTGTTGCCGTTGGTGTGTCCCTTGGCCTTGATGAACCACACGCCGTCGCAGATTTTCTGCGTCTCGGGGAAGTTGTGGTAGGCACCGTCGGTATAGGTTACGGGCACAATATTCGTCAGACCCTTCAACTCCTCTGCCTGCGTCTCGTCAGCTCCCACATAGATCTTCGCATTGGGGAACGAGCGGAGCTCACCTGAGTGGTCGCCGTGGCGGTGGGTCAGTAGCACCTTCGTCACCTGCTCAGGCTTGTATCCCAGAGCGGCCAGCGCATCCATGTAGTCACAGATGTTCTTGCCGGTATAGGCCATAGCCTTCTCGTCGACGACCTCCTCAGGGAAGCCAGCGGGCAGGCCGGTATCTACGAGGATGACCTCCGTGCCTGTGTCGATGAGATAGTTCTGGAGACTGCCGCGATAGCGAATGTTGTGGTCGAACTTGTCGGGGCCTTCCTCGCCTCCGAAAACGAAGGGCTGGGTGTAGTACCCGTCGCGTCTGAATTTTACTGCTTTAATTTCCATAATGTATTTGTTTTGTTTATTTGTTAATGATTAATGACTATCCCATTACTACGTCGAGTACCATCATGAGCACGAAACCGATGGCAAAGCCGATGGTGCTGAGATTCGAGTGCTCACCCTCAGAGGCTTCAGGAATTAATTCCTCCACGACGACGTAGAACATGGCGCCGGCGGCAAAGGCCAGCATGTAGGGCAGTACGGGTGTCATCAGCGAGGCTAACAATACAACGGCCAGACCGCCAATAGGCTCGACGGCTCCGCTGAGGCTGCCGATAACGAAGGAGCACCATTTCGAGTTTCCCGCTGCTCGCATCGGCATGGAGATAATCGCTCCCTCGGGTATGTTCTGGATGGCAATACCGATGGAGACCGCCAGCGCACTGGCAAGCGACAGGCCTGCAGCCCCGTTCTCTGCTCCGGCAAAGACCACGCCCACAGCCATTCCCTCAGGCAGGTTGTGGATGGTGACGGCCAAGGCCAGCATCGCCGTACGAGACAGATGCGAGCGGGGACCTTCGGGCTTATCTGTGCCGATATGCAGGTGGGGCGTCAGTTCGTCGATCAGTAACAGGAATCCCATGCCCAACAGGAAACCGACGGCAGCAGGGAATACTGACCAGGCTCCCCTCCCCTCCTCCATCTCCATAGCAGGAATGAGCAGCGACCATACCGAGGCCGCCACCATCACACCCGAGGCAAAGCCCAGCAACGACTTTTGCAAACGAGGCGACATTTCATCTCGCATGAGAAAGACGAATGCCGCCCCGAGCATAGTTCCCAATAGGGGGATGAGTAGTCCGATGACTAAGGCCATTCCCAATTGTCAATTATCAATTGTCAATTATCAATTTAGAAAGTGACGGTCTCTACCAGTTCCATCATCTTGAAAAAGTCGGCCTTGGCGTCCTTCAGATAGTACATCACGCCGTTCTCGCCACATTCGCCGAGGGCGGGTTTCAGGACGGGCGACACAATCGCACCTTCCTTCTTCAACTCGGCGAAAGCCTTGTCTACTTCCTTACGATCGGCACCCAGTGCCTTCGTCACGTCGCCTGCCGAGACGGGCTTGCCTGCCTCGCGCATAGCCTGTAATACCTTCTCTTTCATGGTTTACATCATTGCCGTTAAGAAATTCTCGTAGCCCAGCTTGTCGATATAGTTCAGGTACTGAGCCATCCAAGCTATGTGCTCCTTCTCGCCGTCAATCCACTTGTAGATCAGTTTCTGCGTGGGATAGTCATCAGCGAAGGCAGTGGCCATCTCGCTCATCATCCTGATAGCATCTTGGGCTTCGGGCGAGTAGTCGCTCTCTAACTGCTGCTTAGGATCATCATAGAAGGGGAACTCCTGCGTCTTCATAGCCTCCTGCAGGTCAGCGGGCTTGCAACCCAGCTCTACCAGACGGTTCAGCACTTCCTCTGCCTCTTCCCATTCCTCTTCAGCCTCTTCCTTCCACTTGTCGGCCAGTTTGTTCCAGCCTTGCAGACGGCAATAAGCCGAGAATGCAAAATGTTGCTTACTGTTTCCAAACCAAGCAGCGCCAAGTGCGGCAAACTGCTTCAATGCTTCTTCTTTAGTCATAATTCTTTCTTCTTTTAAAAGTTGATTATAAGTGAATGTGGGTGCAAAGATATAGCTTTTTCTTCAATCCTTCTCTGTCCGAAGCAAACAAAAATTCTACCGGAACAAACTTTTTGCTTCATTCCTTTGGTTTTTCACATTATTTATTATACCCTTGACCTTCGGTCGAAGGTACTCACGCTCGAAAATGTTCAAATAAAATTTGGCATTTTGCTCGCTTATTCGTACCTTTGCACTTGATATGTATAAGTTGAGGGATTTCCTGACATCGATACTCGGAATGTCGCACGACGACGTGGTTTCCGACGAGTTGTATTGCTCAGAGAGCAACACAAAATATACATTTCTTACCAACCAAATGCAGGAGACGCTGGCTGGTTATTCCTATACGCTGGTGCATGAAGGATGGCTGCAACTGCTTTACAATGACCATATGCAGATACTCCAGAAAGGCGATCTGATGATTTACTCCCCTGGGGTACAGATCAGAATCGTCAACGGTTCAATGAACTACCACTCTGCCTGCCTGATGATCGATGAGCAGGCGGCGCTCGAAATTCCCACCGTGCGCAATGTAGTTCATACAGCCTACCAGCCGATAGCGGAACTCGGACGGCCCATCATTCATCTCGACGAACAGCAGGCAGCCCACTTCTGGCAACACATGCTCGAGATCATCCGCTATCAGCACTCTAACCACCGCTACCTACGCGAAGCCCTGCGCACGCTGTTCACCCAGTTTGTCCTCGACCTGATGGACGCGATGGCCCAGAACATCGGCCCCGGGCAAGCCAGCGAGCGCACCACGGAACAGTTCATCGGCTTCATGCGTCTGCTGAACCAGCACTTCATCGCACATCACGACATCAGGTTCTATGCCGACCAGCTGCACATCACCACCATCCACCTCTCACGCATCGTCCGGCAGGTGACGGGCCGTACCGTGGTCGACTACATCAACCAGATGCTGCTGATGGAAGCCTCGTGGCTGATGCAATCCAGCGACCTCAGCATCGCTGCCATAGCCGAGCGTCTGCACTTTGCCGACCAGTCGAGCTTCGGACGCTTTTTCACCCGCATGAAAGGGCTCACCCCCAAGCAGTACAGGATGAGGAGGTAGCCAGGCCTCATCATGATGACCTTGATGATCTTATCCGTGTTTTCACTTATCCAGGTCTATCAGCTCGTACTGCTTTGAACCGAAACCTATCTTCTCGGCATAGTCGGTGATATAAGTGCCGTGCTGCCGGTTAATGCGCTGGACAAGCGGCTGGTTGTCGTCGCCGGGCTTACCCTGATAGTTGAATACCTTGTCGAGGCAGGCCTGGTCTACGGCTACAGGGTCGAGTGATGCCATGATGCCCATGTCCTGCAGTTCGGGCTTGGCGGGATGACCGTCGCAGTCGCAGTCCACCGACATATTGTTCATCACATTAATATAAACAACCCGCCCGCCAAAGTAGTTGTGTACGGCCTGGGCGGCAGCAGCCATCGACTCCAGGAAGAGGTCTTGCGTCGGTCCGGCAGCTATGTATTCGGGGGTCCACGTCAGCTTCGGGTCGGTCGTCTTGCCGGCAGAGTGGATATACGCCTTGCCGTTGGTAGAGGCAACACCGATGGAGGCATTCTTCATCACACCGCCAAAGCCGCCCATGGCGTGACCCTTAAAGTGGGCGAGGTTGATCATGAAGTCGTAGTTGGCCAGGTGCTCACCCACAATGTCATACTTCAGATGCTTGTGGTCTTTGATGGGGATGCGAATCTCGCCGAACTCATCCATCAGGTCGACGGCGAAGATGGAGTCAAAGCCGTGGTCGCGGATGGTCTCCCAATGCATCTTCGGGTCTTGCCGCGTGCCGCCGTAAGCCGTGCAGCACTCCACGATGGTACCATTCACCTCTTCTACCAGCTGACGGATGAACGGGGGCTTCAGGTAGTGCGTGTTTCCACCCTCTCCCGTTGAAATCTTCACGGCCACGCGGCCCGTAGCCTCTACGCCCAGGGCCTTATAGATTCTGACCAACGACTCCGGTGTAATCTCTTTCGTAAAATACACCTTACTCTGTGCCGAGGCCATCAGCGAGACCATCAGCGCACAAACGATTAACAGATTCTTCTTCATCACTATTCTTGTTTTTTAGTTTTTCCTTATTGCACTACGCGCTCAGTTCCGACGGAGGCAGAGAAAGTCGGAGCGGATTAGAGCGAGATGGAGAGCAGCTGCCGGACGGTCAGCCGCTTGTCGCGGGTCATCAGGTTGTTGGCGTCGCGGACGAAGGGATTGTCGAAAACCTGACGCTTGGTCACCGTGTTCACCACCCATTGTATGCGCCCCATGTGCTGGTCGCGCTGCTGTTGGGTCTGACGCTCGTGATTGGGCAGGGGGAAGAGGCTGAGCAGGTAGAAGCCTAGACAGTCGGGCACTATCATGTCGCGCGTCATCATCCTGCGCTGCTCCTCGGTGTAGTTGTCCTGATAGAACGGATAGTCCGGCCCCAGATACTTGTCGAGGCTGATGCCCAGCGTGCCGTTGCCCACGACAATGCTTTGGTCGAAGGAACCTATCTGGCTATAGATGACGGGAATCTCCATGTCGGGCAGCTCTTCCTTCAGGCGGGTGAAGGCCGAGGAAAGATCCTGGTTCAGGTCTTCCATGTCGGCAAACTCGTGCTGTACGTCGCTCAGCAGCGCCTGTAGCGTAGAGTCCTGAAAGAAGTGCAGGAACTTGGAGTTGATTTCCGGGTCGTCTACCTTGCCAATATGCAGCATATCTTCTATCAGCATGCGTGTCTGCATGGAGTAGCTGGTGTTCATCTGCTGCAGGGCGGAGTAGTCGCCCGTGGTCAGGTAGAGGTTCTCTATACGGTCGTAACGCTCGATAGCAATCTGAGCGTCTTCCGAGTCGCCGCTGTTAGGCCTCAGCTGCCATTCGCAGCCAACGCACAGCAGCATCGCCAGGAACAATATACCGTATATCTTTCTCACCTTCAAAGCCACTAAATGTTAAAAATCGATGCAAAAGTACTAAAAAATATTGTAAAAACCAAATTTTAACCTAAAAAAGATAAAAAAAAGTGCACCAATGCCACTTCTTTCGTTTATTTGTGTGAAATTTGCACAAAACATAACTACTACACAGAAGACATGAAACGAATCATTTCCACCCTCGCCCTGACCGCCTGCTGCATGGCCGTGTCAGCCACACAGACGATTACCGTCACCGTCAGCAACCCCATGAACTCGGCTCGCACGGACGTTCCCGTCGTGCTGCAGCTGTCACCCTACGGCGACGTGCGCTCGGCGCTGGTCACCACGGACGGACAGGAGGTGCCCTGCCAGCTGGACGACCTCAACCAGGACGAGACCTACGACGAGCTTTGCTTCCTGGCCAACCTGGGCAAGAAGGAGAAGAAGCAGTACACCGTCACCTTCTACGACGAGGGCACGCCGCGTCCCTACCCTGCCCGCGTCTACGCTGAGATGGTGATGGCCAACACGCGCGACAAGAAGCTGAAGAAGCACCAGCAGAACAACTACATCGAGGCCATCACGGCCCGTGGCGATGCCGCCTACACCTATAACCTGCAGCACCATCACGGCGTAGACTTCGAGAGCGAGCTGAACGGCATCCGCATCTACTTCGACGCCCGCCAGACGCTGGACCTCTACGGCAAGTACAAGAAGCAGCTGGAGCTGAAGAACACCCAGTTCTACACCAGCGACGAGCAGAAGGCACAGGGCTACGGCGACGACGTGCTGTGGGTGGGCCAGACCTTCGGCCTGGGAGCCTTCCGCGGCTGGAACGGCAAGGAGCCCACACACGTAGATCCTGTCCGCACGCGCACGCAGCGCATCATCAGCTATGGTCCCCTGCGCGCCATCGTCGAGGTCGAGGACCGTGGCTGGCAACTGCCTACAGCTGACGGTCAAAAGCCGACGGCCGTCAACATGACCCTGCGCTACACGCAGTATGCCGGCCACCGGGACACGGACGTCGACGTGCTGTTCAACCGGGACGTCAGCCCGTATCGCTTCTCGACGGGCATCATCAATGTCAAGGGTTCCGAGGAGTTCTCCGACCGGCAGGGCCTGCGCGCCTGCTGGGGCACCGACTACCCTGCCTCCGACACGCTGAAGTGGAAGCGCGAGACGGTAGGACTGGCCGTACTGGTGCCCCGGCAGAACATAGTCAGCGAGGAGCCAGCCAACAAGGACAACTATACTTACGTGCTGCGTGTCGACGGCAGGCAGATGGCCTATAAGGTGACCTACACCTCGGCCAACGAGACGTTCGGCTACCACTCTGCCCGCGAATGGTTTGACTACCTCGCCGCATGGAAGCGCGAGGTAGAGCAGCCTGTGGTGGTGAAGGTGCAGTAAAAAAACGTCAGCGATACGTGCGCAAGGGCCACGTCAGCTGGCCGTACAGCAGGTGGGCATTCAGTAGTGTCCGCCTGTTGTGTGTCGGTATGCGGGGGTCGCGCTGCCCGCGGACGGTAAAGTCGTAGCGCGACTGGTTGCCCTGATAGTCGCGCAGGATATAGGTCAGCCGGTAGGGACGCTCTTCGTCGAAAAGGACGATGCCCTGTTCAAAGTTGGTATGCAGGACAGGCAGCCTGAGCCCCGGTTCCCGGTAGGACTTCATGTACCAGATGCGCGTGCGGCGCCAATGGTCGTAGTCGCCCCAGCGGTTGACCTCGGGCTGACAGCTGATGGGGATGCTGTCAACGTCGCTTCTGAACACCTCGCGACCGTCCACCAGCAGCTGGGTGTGGCGAACGCCGTAGTGGTTGTAGGTGGCCTCGCTGTAGTCGTCGGCCCACAGGGCAAAGCCCACCCTGCCCCACGCCGTGAAGTCGCGCGAGAGCGTCCACGTGGTGTGCTGCTTCTTGGTGTCCGGCTGGCCGAAGCCGAAGGTCTGCTTCATGCCGCCGCCGTTGAACACGCCCTCGCCCGGCACCGGCACGGCCATGAACGAATGGGCCAGCGGCGCCACGGTGTCGGCAATGAACCGTCCCAGCTTCTCCATCGGGTCGCGCATCACCCACGTCTTGGTGTCGTGCAGCTCCAGGTGCAGGTGAGGCCCCGTGGAGTGGCCGGTGTTGCCGCTGATGGCTATCATGTCGCCCGCCCTGACCGGCAGCTTGCCCTCAGGGAAGCGGAAGTCCAGCGTGTCGCGCCACCCGTGCCGTTCGAACAGCCGCTCGTACGTGTCGGCAAACCGCTTCAGATGACAGTAGACGCTGGTCAGTCCGTCAGGATGGCTGACGTAGATAGCGTTGCCGAAACCGTACTTGTTGACCGTCAGGCGGCTCACATAGCCGTCGGCGATGGAGAAAATCTGCTTCCCCTCCTGATTGTTCGTCTTGATGTCCAGTCCGCCGTGGAAGTGCCAGGGGCGCGGCTCGCCGAAGTTGCCAGCCAGCACGATGTCGTAGTCTACAGGCGAACGGTAACTTTGAACATTAAACTTTAAACCTTGATCTTCATGATTACTTCTGCAGGCAGTCATCAGCAGCACAACGCAACAGAGACACACGACACCGAATCTAACCATAAAGATTAATGTTTAAAGCTTAAAGTTTAATGTTTAAAGTTTAATTGCACTCATTAGCTCACAGCCTTGAAACTCATGTCAAGTCCTTTCACCGAGTGGGTCAGCGCGCCCACGCTGATGAAGTCGACGCCCTGTTCGGCGTAGTCGCGGATGGTGTCGAACGTGATGCCGCCGCTGGACTCTGTCTCGTAGCGTCCGCCAATGAGGTCGACAGCCTTCTTGGTGTCGGGCACGCTGAAGTTGTCGAGCATGATGCGGTCTACGCCGCCGTGGTCCAGCACCTGCTGCAGCTCGTCGAACGAGCGCACCTCTATCTCAATCTTCAGCTTCAGCCCCTTCTCGTCCAGATACTTATGGCAGCGGTCGATGGCGTTGGTGATGCCGCCGGCAAAGTCGACGTGGTTGTCCTTCAGCAGAATCATGTCAAACAGTCCGATGCGGTGGTTGCAGCCGCCGCCTATCTTGACGGCCTGCTTCTCCAGCATGCGCAGGCCGGGCGTGGTCTTGCGCGTGTCCAGCACACGGGTCTTGGTGCCTGCCAGGTGCTGCACGTAGCGGTCGGTCATGGTGGCAATGCCGCTCATGCGCTGCATGATGTTCAGCATCAGGCGCTCCGTCTGCAGCAGCGAGCGCACGCGGCCGGTGACTATCATGGCTATGTCGCCCTTCTTCACCCGCGTGCCGTCCTCCATCAGCACCTCGACCTGCATGTCGGGGTCGAAGCGGCGGAACACCTCCTTGGCAACCTCCACGCCGGCCAGTATGCCTTCCTCCTTAATCAGCAGATGCGACTTTCCCATGGCGTCCTCAGGGATGCAGCACAAGGTAGTGTGGTCGCCGTCGCCGATGTCCTCGGCAAAGGCCAGGTCAATCAGTCGGTCAACCAGTTCTTTGACATCCATGTCATAGTTGGGTCTGTAGAAATCAATACTTAACATAAGCTATTTATTTTAACGAGTTTTGATATTTACGATACCAGAGACAGAACCATATAATGGTCACGACGCCCGTCACGGCAGCAATCATCAGCGCATAGGAGAGTCCGAGGCTGAATATCTGCTCGCTCAGCAGGAACGTAGCGCAGACTATCGTCATAAAGACAGCAGGAATCAGCGTGATGACGTAGGGTTTCTTCTGGCGAACCAGATAGACGGTTACAGCCCACAGCATGAAAACAGAGAGCGTCTGGTTGCTCCAGCCAAACCAGCTCCAAATCTTGCCGAAGCCTTCCTTGTCGGACATCTGCCAGATGAGCAGGGCGATGACGGCTGCGAACAGCGGAATGCAGATATACAGACGCTTGCTGATAGACTTCTGTTCCAATTTCACAAAGTCGGCAATGATCAGTCGGCATGAGCGCAAGGCAGTATCGCCGCTGGTGATGGGGGCGGCAACAACTCCCAGCAGAGCCAGGATACCACCGAACACACCCAGCCAGTCGTTACAGATCACGTTGACAATAGAAGGAGCATCCTTCACGACATCCTGTCCGCCAGCCACCAGCTGGTAGCCTGGCGTGGGCTCGTTATAGAAGAAATACATGGCTACGGTCGCCCAGATCAGCGCAACAATACCCTCGGTAATCATAGCACCGTAGAAGATGGGACGGCCCATCTTCTCGCTCTTCAGGCAGCGGGCCATCAGAGGGCTCTGAGTGGCATGGAAACCGCTGATAGCACCACAGGCAATGGTGATAAACAAGCATGGGAATATGTTCTTCGGCGTCATAGCCTCTCCGCTCAATCCCTCCCAAATCTCAGGTATTGCAGGCCACTTCACAAACAGCACAACCGTCAGGGCAGCAGCCATGAAGAGCAGGGAGAAGGCAAACAAGGGATATATCTTACCGATAATCTTATCGATGGGCAGCATCGTGGCTATAATGTAGTAGATGAAGATGACCACAATCCAGAAGGTGTATTGCCCGGCACTCTCCACGATAGCGGCCGGTTCCCACATGTCACCCAGAATCTTGGCAGGACTGAACACAAACACCGCACCCACCATCATCAGCAGGAAAACCGTAAACACCAGCATGATCTGCTTGGTGGTATTGCCCAGATAGCTACCGATAATCTCAGGCTGGTTGGCACCATCGTGACGCATAGACAACATGCCTGAGAAATAGTCGTGAACAGATCCGGCGAAAATACAGCCCAGCACAATCCAAAGATAAGCCGCGGGACCAAACATCGCACCCATAATCGCACCAAAGATAGGACCGGTACCAGCAATGTTCAGAAACTGAATCATAAAGATTTTCCACGCGGGAAGCACCATGAAGTCGACACCGTCGGCCTTAGCCACAGCGGGTGTCATACGGTCATCGGGGGCAAAAACGCGCTCTACAAAGCGTCCATAGAGCAGATAACCTAAGACAAGAGCAACGAGGCTCACAATAAATGAAATCATTTTTTTTACGTTGTTTTTTAAAATCTTCCTGCAAAGGTAAGAAAAAGTTTAGAGAATTTCGTATCTTTGCAGCCAAAAAGTTGAAAATTGAAGCAATTTCTTTACATAATCCTGTTATTTGCCAGTCTGACAAGCCTCGCTGCGCCCAAACACGAGGTGCGGGCAGTATGGCTGACCACCATCGGGGGCATCGACTGGCCCTCCACCTATGCGCACGACGGCATGGGCGTCAAGGCACAGCAGCAGCAACTCTGCGACATCCTGGACCGTCTGAAGGCCGTCAACGTCAATACCGTACTCCTGCAGACACGCGTCCGCGCCACCACCGTCTACCCCTCCGACCTGGAGCCCTGGGACGGCTGTCTGTCCGGACGGCCGGGCCGCTCGCCCGGCTACGACGCCCTGCAGTTTGCCATTGACGAGTGCCACCGCCGGGGCATGGAGCTGCACGCCTGGGTGGTCACCATCCCCGTTGGCAAGTGGAACACCTACGGCTGTCAGCAGCTGCGCCGCCGCTACGGCTCGCTCATCAAGAAGATTGGCGACGAGGGCTACATGAATCCCGAGTCGCCTGTGACGGCCGGCTACCTGGCCGACATCTGCGCGGAGATTACCCGTCGCTACGACGTTGACGGCATCCATCTGGACTATATCCGCTACCCCGAGACCTGGCGCGGGCCGAAGTCGCAGGAGCACATCACCCGCATTGTCCGCACCATCCATCAGAAGGTAAAGCTTTACAAGCCATGGGTCAAGCTAAGCTGCTCGCCTATAGGGAAATACGACGACCTCAGCCGCTACTCCTCACGAGGCTGGAACGCGCGCCGGCAGGTGGCACAGGACGCCCAGGGCTGGCTGCGCCAGGGGCTGATGGACCAGCTCTTCCCCATGATGTACTTCCAGGGCAACAACTTCTACCCCTTCGCCCTCGACTGGCAGGAGTACAGCTACGGACGCACCGTCGTCTCCGGACTGGGCGTCTACATGCTGCACCCCCGCGAGCGCAACTGGCCGCTGGCCGAGGTGAAGCGCCAGCTCAACGTGACCCGCCAGATTGGCATGGGCCATTGCTACTTCCGCGCCAAGTTCCTGCTGGACAACGTGAAGGGCGTCTACGACTACGTACGCGACTTCGACCGCCACCCGGCACTCGTGCCGCCCATGACGTGGGCACAGAGCCTGCCGCCCGACGCCCCCACCACCCTCAGCGTGGACCACAGCCCCCAGGGCGACCGGCTGACGTGGAGCGGAGCGCGCGACCGCAGCGACGGCCCCTACCTATTATATAATATATACGCCTCGACCGACGAGCCTGTCGACACCAGCGACCCTGCCAACCTGCTGGCCACACGCCACCTCTGGCAGCAACTCACCGTCCCCTATGCGGCCTCCATGTCGCGGCCCCTGCACTACGCCGTCACCGCCCTCGACCGCTACGGCAACGAGAGCGCGGCCCTTCAGGAGCCTCCACACCCGGCCTACAGTCCCCGGCACTACGCCGTTCCGTTAACCCCGATGAATCAGCATTGTCCATGGAGAAGGTAATATTGGGTATCGACCCTGGCACGAACATCATGGGCTACGGTGTCATCAAGGTGACCGACGGCAAGGCGGAGATGCTGACGATGGGCGTCATCGACCTGCGCAAGTTTGGCGACGGCTACCTGAAGCTGGGCCACATCTTCGAGCGCGTCACGGGCATCATCGACGGCTACCTACCCGACGAGATGGCCATCGAGGCCCCGTTCCTGCAGAAGAACGTCCAGACCACGCTGAAGCTGGGGCGCGCCCAGGGTACGGCCATTGCCGCCGCCGTCCACCACGGCGTTCCCGTCCACGAGTATGCTCCGATGAAGATCAAGATGGCCATCACGGGCAACGGCGCCGCCTCGAAGGAGCAGGTGGCAGGCATGTTGCAGCGCCTGCTGAAGTTCGACAAGGACGCCCTCACGAAGTTCATGGACGCCACCGACGCCCTCGGCGCCGCCTACTGTCACTACATGCAGATGAACCGTCCCGAAAGCCAGGCACACTACAAGGGCTGGAAGGATTTTGTCATCAAGAACAAGGAAAGAGTGAAAAAGTAAACCTCAAAGCTCAAAAATCTCACACCCCCAATGAAAACAACTGCCGTCGTAGGACGAAACGGGAGCGGAAAGACGCTCTATATTGACCGGCTGCGCAAACAGCTGGCCTCCGACCGCGTGCGCTACATCGCCTTCACCGACTCGTACGGCGTCAACGTGGACGGCCAGTACTACCTGCAGCTGCGCTGGAACCAGCACGACATCGACCACGAGACGCCCACCGTGGGCGACCTGCTCGACAAGTCGTACCTGCTGGCTGGCGCTGACACCGCCGAGCGCCGCCGGCTGAAAGAGCAGCTCTACCAGCTGTTCCACATGGAGCCGCTGCTCGACAAGTACATCATCACGCTGTCGAGCGGCGAGCTGCGCAAGTTCCAGCTCACCAAGACGCTCTTTGCCAATCCGCGGCTGCTCATCATGGACAACCCCTTCATCGGCCTCGATGCCGAGACGCGCGACCAGCTGAAGGCGCTGCTGCTCATGCTCACCAGGGAGCGCGACATCGACATCATGCTGGTGCTGTCGAAGACGGACGACATACCCGACTTCGTCGACGAGGTCATAGAGCTGCAAGACGGCACGGCGCTGCAGCCCTGCTCGCGCGCGGCCTACTACGAGCGCCGGCAGCCCGTCCCCGCCCACGTCCTGCCCGATGAACTGCGGGAAGCCATTCTGTCGCTTCCCGACCACGCCAACGACTACGCATGCCACCGCGTGGTGGACATGCACCACGTCACCATCAGCTACGGCCAGCGCACCATTCTGCGCGACCTCGACTGGACCGTGCTCAACGGCGAGCGCTGGGCGCTGTCAGGACAAAATGGCAGTGGCAAGTCGACGCTGCTGTCGCTCATCTGTGCCGACAACCCCCAGAGCTACGCCTGCGACATCACGCTGTTTGACCGTCCGCGCGGCTCGGGCGAGAGCATCTGGGACATCAAGCGCCACATAGGCTACGTGTCGCCCGAGATGCACCGCTCCTACAAGCGCAACCTGCCCGCCATCCGCATCGTGGCCAGCG
>ERZ842401.5963-NODE-5963-length-13236-cov-4.832183_pt1 | contig 13236 bp, 24 predicted proteins | sample MGYA00521270_ERZ842401 | MGnify/ENA primary metagenome ERZ842401 (study PRJEB31892, sample SAMEA3878208) | bioreactor metagenome | biome: Moose rumen | place: Sweden | collected 2011-10 | study: EMG produced TPA metagenomics assembly of the PRJEB12797 data set... | reverse complement strand
CAGGGCCTCCCCATTCACTATCGTGGTATACTTTATTCCGTTCATTAGTATCTGCCCAAACGCAATAACCCATCCAGACCTCCAGAATACTCACACAATTATCACATCCGTAGCGCACCATATCTGTATCTATATGCCTTAGATAAGTGCCTGTCTAATACTTCAAGTACGTCCCGATCTTCAAGCACCCTGCTTTCCAGCTCTCCAAGATAAGACTCACCATATATTGTGCTCCGGCGCTTCATGACAAAAAGTGTCTTAGGCTCATCCCTCATGTCGACCTCACAGGTTTTGAATTCACTACATACATCAGCTATATGCTTTTTTAACTTAACATATGCCAGTGTCTGTTCTTCCAATGATATCGGCTCATAATCTTCAAACACCGGTCTGATTAAGGTATATCCGTAAAAACTCGCTCCGGATCCGATTTAATAAACAACTCCTGTACATTCATTATGATCCCCCTGTCCTGACACTTCTAAAAGAGTATATCAAGAAAAGCTATCCGCATTTCTTCTACCCACTATCTGCTCGTAAGTCTGAGGCATGATTGCCCCCGTGATTTGGATGAAACGCTATCGACCACCATATCAGATAGAAAATACAGCAGACCACCAGCAGTCCCTGTCCGATTTTTATTTGCAGCATAGCCCCTCCGTTTAAACTATACCTACCTGCTATACATTTCAGAATACTTCTCTGTGATATCGGTAGGCAATTCAAAATGCTGGTAATCCTTTCTATCTGTCCAGTCTCCACCCCATTCAAAGCCTTTTTCCGTAAAAAGTGTATAACATAGATCTCCTTTTTCTATTTTGTAATCAAAGTCCTTTGTCCTGTCCAGATAAGGTTTTCCCGTTGAAGGCTCTATTACTTCTTCCTGATCGCCATTATCATTTGTCACAACTTTATGATAGGGATTGTACAGAGTATTAATATCTACTGCCATACCCAAACCATGTTTAGAAATCTTATCTGTATGTGATATAAAACGGAAATTGAAGCTGGATGAGTTGTTATCACGCATCATTATCTCGTCATCCGCAAGATAGTTATCCGGAAGCACCATTCGTTCAATTGGATATTCCGCATCATAAAGCTTCTCAAAGATTTCCAAAACATCTTCCGCGATCAACTTGTGTACAACTATTTCCCCCTGATGTATATTGCCATCCTTATCTTTGTGAAGGACAAGAAGATATCGAAGATCTTCACGAGGGACAATGCATTCCTCTTTATAGGTATTTCCAGCCTGCATCCTTTCAAACAACTCATCAGATATTTCCTGAATTGAAAAACCTTCTCGGTATATTTCCGATTCGGTTTTGTCTGCCGAAACATCAGATATCTCTTTCTCCGAATTGTCCGGCTGTGTAAAGCCTGATTTCTGACTACATGCGGATACTCCCACAAGAAGTGCAGTAAACAATAAAATAGTAAACAGTTTTCTTTTCATTATGAACCCCCTTCAAATCCTGATTTGTCTATCTATCCTTTTTCAAAGAATTTGTTTCATGTCCATTATTGGTTGCTGCACCCTGTATTATCAATTGCACTTATTCCTCGTACCATCCCTTGCACACATCACACCAACCTATGGCGTCTGTAACATCAGCCAATTCTTCCGGTGTCAGCTTTACTGATGTAAACTCATTTCCTCCGGCAGGATACACATACTCGAATCTCTTCATTGAAATATCCAGCCAGACAGGGATGCCTTATCCGTTATACTTATCATGCTTCACTCATCGTCACTTGAATTTCTTTTTCTTCCCATGCTTTTTGAATTTCATCTTTTAGTAGTGCAAGCTGATCCATTTCCTTGTGGCTGTGCGCGCCTTCTGCCTCAAGAAGCCGCATAAGATACCCCTGCTCCTTTACTATGGTAATGCTTTTTGGATAAACGAGTTCAAACGCCATACAACACTGTGATACAAGTGACTCAAATTTTGTCCGCTCTAAATTCAGCATGATCAACTGATCTGGCATCCAAAAATGTGCCATACTGTCGCAGCTGTTCAAACCTGCCTATATCGTGAAGTAATCCCAGAAACCAAGCCAGATCCACATCTTCTCCCGGCAGTCCCAAATCCTCGGCAATTACAAGTGCGTTTTCTGCCACGTGGTATGTGTGTTCTATTTTCAGAGCAATCTTAGTGTCTGTCGAATCATACTTATCTATATATATCTTAAACGCATTGATATTTTTGTTTTTATTCATATGTTTTATATCATTTTCGTCTATGTAATACGTGACAACCATGGGATCCGATTCGTATCCGATCAGAAATCATTTTATCATATCGCAAACCATTTTCATAGAATTCTTCATCATATTGTGATCTTTGTGTCTGCGCTCTTATGCGTTCTTATATATTTGAAATTGAATTTTTTACGAATAGCTTTGAGCGCAAAAAAGATGGGCTCCGAAGAACCCATCAAAAACTGAATTTGTTTTTATATTAATCGTAAGGACTGTATGCCTTATCCGATGGAATCAGCAGTGCGCATATCAGATATGCTATCAATCCTGTACCAAATGCCACACAGAGAACTGCCCATATGACTCTGATTATCGTCGGATCTATGCCCATATACTCGCCAAACCCGCCACATACACCTGCTATCATTTTATTTGTGGATGATCTCGTAAGTCTTCTCTGTAACATACTCCTCACCTCCATCACGATGCTATCGCTGTTACTATACCGCCGATTCCGGCAAGTATAAGGATTGTAAATGCCACTGCCACAAAGCCTCCCGACAGAAGCACCGCACCCATTATAAGTGCCCCTGCGATTGTAAAGATCACTTTTGTCAGGCTCCATGCCAGCCGGATGGCTAAACCGATCACCTCTGCTATAAACGCAATCATCAGTACACAAAACAATAATGTAATCATCTCTCTTCCTCCTTATCCTCTTGCCCCGGATATCTTAATGACATCATCCGGAATATCTTTGTTTATCTCCTCGCCGCCAAAGGTGGTCGCGTCATAGATACCTACCTCATCGCAAAACTTTTTATTTTCATTTATCTTATCCAAAAGCCTTATTATCCTGATCCTATCCTGCACTCCCAATTTCATATCCTCCACAAATCTTCGGTGGCTCATCCGGGCTTATTCCACCGAAGCTCTTTAGAAAGGTCTGCTTGTGTTTCCAATGTTCTTGTATGTATTATATATCGTGGATGCTCCACATAAAATCTCAATTAAGGCAAGATAAGGTGCATTATTTCGCCGATTTTGGCAAATTGCAATCTTTCCTTTATGGATGCGACCACTTCCTGTATAATAGTGACTGTAATTTTTACGAAATCAATGGGGGGTCTGATATGGGCAGAACATCCACAAAAGAAGATAAAAGTATCTACCAGCTGGCGCGCGAAGAAGCAGGAATGACCCGCGCTAAAGCGAGCGAGGCTTTGGAATTCATATCTGAGAGCAGTCTCGAAAAGATAGAAAGTGGAAAGACCGCGGCAAAGCCCGAGGATGTGCTCGCTATGTCAAAAGCATATAAGTGTCCCGAACTCTGCAATAAATACTGCTCATCCGAGTGCGAGATTGGAAAGGTAACCATTCCGGCCATAAAGGCGCGCTCGCTGTCTGAGATCTCCCTTTCCGTCCTATCCACACTTAACTCACTTGAAGACGAGAAAAAAAGACTGGTCGAGATCACAGAAGATGGCAGGATCACACCTGACGAGCTTGATGATTTTAAGCGAATACAGGAGCAGTTAGATAAAATTTCTGTTACTGCCGACACGCTTAAACTATGGATAGATAAAGAGATTGCTGCCGGAAGCTTCCCAAATAACGCATGATACTAAGGTGAGTCATGGGTGCCACTGGGTGCTATACGCAGACTATCCATTTCCCATCAAACTTTCGATACAGAAGGCGTACTCTGCGCTCCTTGTCGAAGACCATAATCTTACACTCGTATGACAGATTCGTATTGCTCCCGGCTCCTACACCACTCGGAAGAATAGTGTTTCCTTCAAAATCTATCTGTCGGTATCCTTTCACCAGATAGCTTTGGGACTCGCCGTCCTCGTCCTCTATCCTTATCCTGATGGGGATTATAGAGCCATCCCTCTGGTGTACACAATAGACATCAGCTGTTTTTTCTTCATGCCCCCCTGCTGAAACGTACTCAGTCATTATATGACATTAAGCTGTCATTCAACGAGCTTTTTGGTGTATAATGTGATAATAGCTAAGCCGTAGAGGAGATGTATGGCGTGTCAGACTTTAGTATTTATTAGGGGAATCAGGTGGCAACATGCACATGATCATGATCGATTATTAGGATAAAACTATGGAATCAATAGACGAAACTATAACAAATCTTTACGGAGATGTAAAATTAGAAGCTTCCGATTATGTCGGAGGTGGAGATATAAATGATGCCCGGATAATCACGCTTTCAAACGGAGAAAAAATCTTCCTGAAAGCCAACATAGGAAAGGACAAATCATTCTTTGCTGCCGAAGCGAAAGGTTTAAAAGCAATCCGTGACACGGGAACCATAGCTGTTCCAAAAGTGATTGCCACAGGTAAAGACCCAAAGCTGGGAGCATTTCTTCTGATGGAACAGATAGAAGGTGCCGCTAAGAGACCGGATTTTTGGGAAATCTTCGCAACGGAACTTGCAGCAATGCATAAAGCAGATACGACATCATTTGTAAGCGGCGGACGATATGGATTTCTGCAGGACAATTATATCGGAGCAAGGCCTCAGAAGAACACTCCTTGTAACAGCTTTATAGATTTTTTCCGGGAATATCGCTTAAAGATTCGCTTTGAGGATGCATCGGACTATTTTGATTCGGATATGAAACAAAGAATAATCACTTTATTGGATTCACTGGATAAATGGCTTGTAGAACCAAAGCAACCTTCGCTGGTCCATGGTGACCTTTGGAGCGGTAACTTTATAGTCGGGAATGACGGAAAAGCACGGCTTATTGACCCTGCGGTATACATAGGATGTGCAGAGGCAGATATTGCGATGTCAGAGCTGTTCGGTGGTTTTCCCGGCGAGTTTTACAGGGAATATCAGAAGCAGGGGCTACTGATGTATGGCTATGAGGAAAGAAGAGATCTTTACAATCTTTATCATCTTCTTAATCACCTTGCTACATTTGGAAGATCATACCTTGGATCTGTGGAACGTCTCATAAGGTACTATGTATAAAGGCAGGCTGAAATGAAAGGGGCTGTCACATTAGACGATGCGACGGCCCCTCTATTAATCTATCAAAGACTAGTTTCCAAAGGATATTACCATGTAATGTATAATCATGTTATGTCCCATAATAAAGCTTTCGCAACAGCCCATCGGGCTATCCGCCACGTATTATTATTTAATGTTCAATAAAAAACTGTAGTACCTGTGTATCACTTAGGATACCTTTGTAGTACCTTCACATTCACCGGACTCTTTTCCGTAAAAATAGTCCGACAACTTGTTCAGCGATTCCTTCTTGGTAGATTCCATTACATCTGCATAAATGTTAAGTGTAGTCTGGATATCAGAGTGCCCCATAATGGTCTGGATGGATTTAAGATTTGTCTCCACCTCACACAGTCTGGTGCAAAATGTATGTCGCAATCCATGGCAGGTAAAGTGTGGCAGATAAGCAGGTTCACGATCTTCTCGCCTTGCATTCAGTTCTTCCTGATGGTTGTATTTTAATGTCATCCTGTGGATGGCTCCATTCAGGCTTTTGGGATCTAAGATGGATCCTTTCTGGGATGCAAAAATAAAATTTGTCATTCCGTCGAATACTAGCTTTTTACTTATGCCCGTAACCCTGTCTCTTTTCTCCATCTCTATAAGGGCATCCTTCACTTCCGACATCATAGGGATCTTACGGTTTCCCTTTTCAGTCTTTGGCTTGTCGATCCTTTTGGTCCGCGTGACCTTTCCATTCTCATAGTGGCTATAGGTAACTATCTCATGGTTGACATCAATAAACTCATTATCGAAATCCACATCATCCCAGCGAAGACCTATTAGTTCGCCCACTCTAAGTCCCGTGCCAAGCAGAACCGTTAAAACCGGACTCCAGAATGCATTCTCAGGCAAATCCAAACATCCCATAAAAGCACGCTGCTGATCGAGTGTCAGTGCGCATCTTGCACCACCCTTTGCATTGGCCTTCCTGCGTCCTTCAGAAATCGCCCCCTTAACCGGATTATATCTTATGATACTATCCCTTACCGCCATATCAAAAACCATTGAAAGCAGATTATTGATTGTATGGACAGTGTAGACACTCAGGTTCTTTTCCCTGAAAAGTTCCAGATAAAAGGCAACTACATCCGAATGTACAACGGAACCGATCTTTCTTCTGCCAAAACCGTCACGCACATGCTTGTCATAATGGAACTTGTAATTTGAACAGGTAGAATCCCTCAGATCATCCCGGGTAGCAATGTACTTTTCATAAACATATGTCACCGTTGCGTTTCCGTTCAGATAACCGTCAATACCATCGAAGGTATTTTTAAGAGCCTTCTGTTCCTTTTCTCTTAGAGACTTTAAGTCCTTGGAATACAGGCATTTGCGCTTTCCTTCTGCCGTAGTGTAAGAATACACATACATTTCCTGTTTCTTTCGGTAACTCTCTCCTTTCCAGAGTGCCCGCCCTTTCGGGTCTTTCCTTGATGAAGCCATTTAATTCCTCCCTTCCTAAGAAGAAAAGAGCATGTCATCAAGGCTTTTTCTCGTAAAGCAGGTCCAGCCCCTGTAAGAACATATCGCTGATAGTAACATGATGACTGGAGGCATATGCTTTGATGCGCTCATAGTCATCCTTTGTGACACGAACGCTTAAGTTTTTGTCTCTCGGGTTCTTGGCCACCGGCCTGCCACCCTTGTTAACCTTCTTTTCCAACAGCCTATCCTCCCTGTCATTGCATTACTATTATAGTTGTTGTTCTACATTTCGTCAACCGTATTTGCCTGATGACTGCGTCCTTTTTCAGTTCTTTTCCTTGTAGAGTTCCAGATATTCGTCGATGATGTCAGCATTGACCAAGACGCTCCCGCCGTATTTGTATACAGCACCGGCTTCTTTTGCAAGCTTCTCAAAAGTCGACTGGGACATACTGTAATGTTTGGCTCCATCCTTATACCGAAAGAATCGCTTCTTCTCCACTGATACTGTTGATTTTACAAAATCCAAGTGTTATCACCTCCCTCCTCAAAAACAGTCCAGTAGTTTTTCATTTTTGATAAATCTTTATATTCTATTGTCAAGGTTCTGTAATCAGTTACTGTTTGTCAAAATTGCTCCTATACAAGAGCTCAACCATTTTATCTAGAAAGACCATATCATCTTTAGAGATTTGCCCTATCTTATAAATGGTCATATTTCTATCATCGAAGTTACTGTCGTCTTCAAAAATAGCGTCCAAAGTTATTCCGGCATATCTGCATATTCTCCAACATGTTTCCGCACTAACATTGTTAACCATGCAGTCCCCTTTTCTCATTTTTGAGATTACTCCATGGTTAATTCCTGCTTCAGATTCCATGTCTCTATCAGAGTGACCACGTTGATCTTCCATTCTTTCGACGTATTCAATTAGCTTTTCAGTACATTTTTCCTTCGACTTCATTTACACTTACTCCAGTAACTACCAATAGTGTATTACATATAAATGTATAATTTTCTGATATTATGTAGCTTTATTGCTACAATATTTATTCCTTTTGTCTGCAAATGCTATATATACTTATAAAAATGGCAATAAGTATGGTCATAAAAATAGAGGCTAGTACAGAAACATTGTCTCTGTCACTTGCCTCCATCAGCTTTTAATCACTTCTATCAGTGATGAATTATTTTTCTCTTTTTTTCAATATATGCCCTTTAAGAGATAGAATTAACAACTCCCCATCCGGAGAAATCTTCAGTTGAGTTGTTGTGTTATGCCGCGATAAAGCATCACAAATAAGCTTTTGATTTTCCGGGTCACAAATCTGACGCATGATTAATTTCCGATCAACCAATGTTAATCCGCCACCTCCTATTTAAAACACAATTACTCCCTGATTATTGGAAATACATCCTCCATACTTTCCGCTTCTAATGCCACGCATATTTTACTCATTATAGGATATGTGGGATTAACACTACCACGTTCAATAGAGGTGATGGTCTGTCTGCTAACACCACTTAACTCAGCTAACTGCTCTTGTGTTAATCCTCTTTCCTCTCTAAGCTTTAGCATATTATAGTTTCTCATATACTATCCTCATTTCACATCTATTCTACTAAGGACTCTATGTCAGCCTTTTTTTGCCCAATATAAGCTATTATTCCCGCAATCGACAATCCTGCCCCCAAGGAAAGCATGGTAATCCATTCATTAGTATTCCTCATAGCAAATAGTGCCTCCAGAATCAACACCAGTCCTGCAACTACTATAAAAACGCAATGCCTATAATAGATTGTCCGATTGGAATTATGATGCAAGAACGCATTCCCTTCCAATCCACAATTCGTATCCCCCTTTTCTTTTTTTATCCCCCAAAATGCAAAGTATAAAAATACATCAATAGATATAAATGTACACCATATTATCTCATATGTCTGTACCGGAATCGCTATAGATAATTGTATAGCAATAATAATCATACAAGCCAACAAAGCATAATATGCTCTCTGCATTGCATAGGCTCTGGTTTCCATCTGGAATAGGCTCTGGTTTCCATCTGGAATAGACTGTATTTTTCATAATGCTCTGGGTTCTTCTGTCCTATACATAGTATTTTTTCGGTCAGCGAACCCAATAAGTATGCACCGAATGACATCAATACTACAGCAACAAAATAAACAACCATGAATTATTCCTCCTTTTTTGATACAAAACTAAATTAAATCTGTCAATAATCTATTATAATCAACTTCAGATTATTGTCAAGCATGTTTTGCTTTTCCCTAATTTTTTGGTCATTACGCTACCGAGACCGTTATTTGCAAAATATATCATATATCGCAGTGTATAGAGAATGTCCCTTTCGAGCCACCTTCGAGCCACATTTAACAAAATTTAACGAAAAACACATACATTTATCTGCAAAAAAGAGTACCCCACAAGGGTACCCTCGAAAAACTGTAATATGTTTTGGAAACTAAAGACGGCTCATTTAGGGTTAACTATATTACCATCATTCTGTCCCAATCCTAATGCATCATTAATCTTCTTAAAAGCATAGTGCAAAACCTCAGAAAGATCATCGCCATCTGCGTAAACTCCATAAGTCATATGCTTCCCATCATGTTCCTGATCTCCGAACCTTTCCACTTTTATCGTAACTTGATTCTTTCTCATTTCCCCCCGTTTTCCCGGTCACTTCAGAAAAACCCTGCCGGGTACAGATCTCCGCCTGCCAGATATGGCGTACTCTCCTCTACATTATCTTTGCATACTTCCTTGCGTTCCATAGGATCCAACCTTAATGTTCCACAACTTGATCTGACATACAGTGTAGCGTTTCCAATATTTTCTATAAATAGAGAACTTTCACCTGTATGTTCCGCATAAAACTCAATATTTCCGTAATGTGGGAAATACCGAAGATCGATGCTATATTTTACGTCTCGGACAAGGAAACTGTCCTGGGACATCCCAACGTGTGCACTACCGGTTATTACTCTCGGAGCATCCTCATTCGGATCCTTATAATACCCACTGTGGAAATAATATTCATCAAAATTTGAAATGACCAGCAATACTTTTCCGTCCTCAATAGTAGGCTCCTCTCTAACGCCTCGGTATTTTTCCGCCATCTCGCTATAATTAGGCACTATACCTATATCCTTGTCCTGCCTTGCAAAATCACAATACTCATAGGGTAGGTGATACAAAGTATTTTGGGTATGAACCAATAACTCTCCGTCACCTTCATCAATACCAGATACAAGAGATGTTGTTATAAAAGAAGAGTCCGTGAGCCATGAGTGTCCGGAAACCCTCCCTTTGATTATAACCCCTTCCTTGATTCTTCTGAAATACCAATAGTACAGACACACTTTGTCAGGTTTTACAGGCTCCCAGCCTTTTTTGTCAAAGTATGAGTCAATCAGCTTTCCACAAACTTCCTTATAGGTACTCTCTGGCATAGGATCAAGATCTATAGTGATTGTTTTCTCCCCATCCATAAAGAGTAACTCTAGTTTGACATCATCTGTTATCACTACACCACATTGTCCGTACTTAGGCGTACTGATGATAGTATGCATTATATGCATACCCGTTTTTTCATCAGACGAAGCCTCTTTATAATCTTTGTGGTTTCTGTTTTCAATTGACGCTTCGTTAGGATCCGACATTTTACCCACCTCTCTGTCGTTATTAGTGGTCACAAAATCAATTTCCATACCATCTGAAAAACTCATTAGTCACAACTTTTTCTCTCCATAATTTTACCCGGGCTGCTTTCCCACCTTGGTGGCAGCACACAGGAATCACCGTCGATTCCGACCCTGATGCGGTCTAAAACATCTGCCAATGGGATGTGCTTATATAAAATGTTTTTACACATAACATCTATGCTTGAAAAGCCGTCCGGATATCTGTCAATAATCTCTACGATTCCTTCACGATATTCATATTCTCCTTCAGACTTACTGATCCGAAAAAGCACCCAGTCGCCTGTTCTATAGTTTCTGATATCGGATATTCGATTATTGGCCGAGGTCTCCGGCATATCTCCATTGTCTACAAATCCCCATTGCCGAAAAGTAGTATCTACCCAGACAAATCGCTGATCCCCGATTGGAGTGCTATCATGATAGGTAGAAAAATTATCTACCGTCAAAAGATTTCCGAAATGATCGGTCTTTTTCACGGGTGTATGTCCAACAATTTGCATAAAAGAACCATAAAGCTCCAGATCCCCATCCTGCGGACGCGCCCATATAGGAGACACATCACACCACATCTCTGTCTTACCTGAAGCATTGATTCTTTTTATTAAATCATTGAAATCGCCTTTCTCCTGCCAATCCGGGAAAAAGTGTGAAACAAACAATTCCGTCAAACCTGAATGGCTAAACAAAACATTATCTATTCGGTGTATAAATGCAATATTTTCTGGCGGTAATGCAAGTTTTAGTGTGTCCAGACCATAAAGCACCGATTCCCGGGCGGCATCAGAATAGCCCGTCTCTAAAGCTTCCCACATATAGCTTACATCATGGTTTCCGTAACAGAACAGCATGTTTGGATGGTTCTTTGCAAAACTGGTCAATGCAGAGAAGGTCTTTCTATACAGACCTATATTTAATCCCTGATTCCAATCGTCCGCAATATCCCCGAGGCATACTATTTGATCATATTCATTTTTGGAAAGCCACTCTTCTGCTTTGTCAAATATCCACGGCTTAAGATGGATATCCGGTATCACAAATACTTTCGCCATTTTTCCTCCAACAATTGCTATATCTTTATTCTCACGATGAGATAATCAACATCCTGCGGATCCGGTTCCACCTCATAATCTACTATTTCTTTGTTTAATATAGCTTTTTCCAGCTCATTAAGCTTGTCCTTTGAAACATTGGCTACTATCCCTTTTTCATCAGATATCACATACTCAACATTCTTTTCTTTCCCGGAGGCAAGATCTGTCATCAGGAATAACTCTGATATATCTATAGCCATAACATCTGATACTGTCAGCTCTTTTGGCTCATTTCCCTGCTCAGAGTTTCTTTCTTTATACTCTTCTTTTATCGACTCCAGAAAACCTTTGACATATTCGTAGAAATACTCATGCTTTTCAAACCGTTGATCACCAACTCCTTTGTCAGTAATTATAACTGCTATATCAGGATATCTTATATCGTATGCAAACGAAAAGTCATCAAATTCAAATCTCATTCCAACCGGATTACCATCATCGTCCGGAAGGATATTCATGCCCTTCACAAGGTCGTTAAAAACAGACATTCTTCCTTCCTCGGAAATGAGAGGTTCAATTTGTTTAAACTTTTCCTCAACATCTTTTGCGAAGCTTATCATAACAGTCTTCGATTCCTCTGAAATGGGAGGAAGTTTTATCATATCCTCTTCACTATTAATCCCAAAGTCGTTGGACAGATCATAGGTATATCCATCCTGAGAATGCGCATGAAGACCACTTTGTTTTATTGCTTCATAGTTTTCATCCAGCGATTTGTATATATCATCGATAGCTATATTATACGAAAGTGACAAGCTCTTGATTGTATACGCCAGCAGTTTAAGGATATTATCCGGCTCTCCGCCCAAATAAATAGCCATTTCATCACTTTGCTCTGAAAGAATAAACGCTCCATCATCCGGGACATTCTCAAACCATTCATCTGCTTTTTCTTTTGTAAGATACATATCTCTTCACCTCCCTATACCTCAGAGAGGCTATACAGCCCCTCTGCGCTCCATATACTTGGCCTTTATGAGACCACCGCCTTTGCCGGAGTATTTTCCGATAAGTCTGAGTACAAAATCTTTCCCCCAAAAGTCAACCTCTTGACGCCCATCGCTGCGCGGTCTAAAGGTTACGGTAACACATTCACGTCTCATATTCTTTGGAACTTTTGCGAAAAGCTCACCTGCATATCTTTCACAGATGTCCTCCATTTCATATTGGAGAGTTTCCTTTGTCTCGATGTAATTTATCCGCATCGAGATCTCCTTATTTGAGCTTATGCACTTTGTACTCCTGAAAAAACTTCCAAAAACCATGTACATGGCATATTCAAAGCTCTGCTGCTTGTTTACAGTTACCCTTGCTGTTGGATTAAAAAATGACATATGACACCTCCATTGTGTGTTTGAAAAGGTTCATCAGCACCGACACCCCCGGCATCTGATCAGTTACATGAGGGCACACTTATAGTGTGATCCATCTCATGTACATCGCCTTTTCCTCAATGAAGGTATTATATAGTCATTATAACATCAAAAAAACAAATGTAACTCAACTAAAAGTGTAGTCAGCCTTCGCCTAGTATTACATTTTTAATAATGCTGTCACAGATTCCAAAACTTATCGCCTCAGATGCATTCATAAAGTTGTCATATGAAGTTGCTTCATCTATCATTCTTTGAATTGCTTGAATATTTTCAAATTGATCTTCCTTGTTGTTTGAATAAAATTTCAAAAGCCCTGTTTGGTTTAAAACTTCATAAAGATATTTAACTAACCTGATAATTATTGTCAGGTC
>ERZ842401.5962-NODE-5962-length-13237-cov-12.697997_pt1 | contig 13237 bp, 9 predicted proteins | sample MGYA00521270_ERZ842401 | MGnify/ENA primary metagenome ERZ842401 (study PRJEB31892, sample SAMEA3878208) | bioreactor metagenome | biome: Moose rumen | place: Sweden | collected 2011-10 | study: EMG produced TPA metagenomics assembly of the PRJEB12797 data set... | reverse complement strand
TTTGTTCTTCTGTCTCAGACATAGCAGAAGCGCGGGACTGCTTGTGCCAGTTCCGGAACGAGGGTCCTGAGAAAACCCGATAAAAGAAAATGGAGATACAGCCCCACGCACATATATGCGTGAAAACCGCTCTGCTCTCCTGCTTTTATCAGCTCTTGCTTTGAAAATTTCTCAGGTTTTCGTTCCGCAAGTTTGGAGCATAACGCTTCTTCTGCTGGAGCGAGTCCTTCTCACTCCGACTGCAAAGTTAAGAATTATTTCCGAAACTCCAAAGGATTCAAAGGAAAAAGTTGCCCTCCTAACCTCCCCTGCTTAGGGAGAGGGAAAAAGAAACGAGGGAACCTTTTGGCTCCCTCGCTTGTTATCATCGTTCTGTATGGTTTAATAGAACTTGAAATAACGGCGGGCGTTATTGTAGGAGATATCCTCCACCATCTTACCCAGCAACTCACGATCGTCAGGCAGCAAGCCTTTCTCAACATCATTACCGAGGATGTTACAGAGGATGCGGCGGAAATACTCATGACGTGGGTAACTGTGTAACTCATTGATAGTCAGATATGGATTGAAATTTGCGAGATTTGACTACACAGACAGGTAACGTCCGAAAACGATACTATTCTTAAATTCTTTTGGAAATTAGTGTGTTACCTGTAGAATAAATAAGAATAGGTAACACTTTGGAAACGAGAGGACTTACATATTCCTACACGTTTTACACAAATCCAAAGAACGCTCTTTCTGAATGCAAAGGTACAAAAGAATCCGCAAATGCCCAAACTTTCTATGGACTATTTGTGCCTCTTTACATATATTGTTTGCCTTTCCACCAAACACAAGTGCCATAGTCAATATCATTTCTCTTCTCTCAGTTACATACGGGTTACATACCAGTTACATACTATTCACAACTGAAAATCCCTTTATTTATCGGCACTTTCAAAAAACGCCCATCCATAAACAGATGCCTCCAGTTACATACCAGTTACATACACTATGCCCAGAACGGAACATAGCCCTTAGTGTTCCGGCTTTGGTTCTCCGTCTTCTCCTCCTTGATCTTTCCTGCAATCAAAGTATCCTTTATGATACGTGATGCCATCGGGTAGTTCTGTTTATCTATTCCAAGACGTTCCCTAAGTGTGAGGTTGGTCATCTTATCATTGGTGACATACTTTAGGCAAGCATGCTGATAGCAAGCGTAAATACGTTCTTGTCTGTCAAGGTCGGCATACTTACGATAAGCAAACAGAGTGACGGTAGTTCGAGTCTCTTGAACGGTGAAACGGAGCGGTGGAAGTTGGAACAACTCAATAGCCGCTACAGCCTTGTCAAGACCACTGCCAAGCTCTTCACAGATGCCTAATCGACGCATCAAGTCTGCTAATGACGAGTTCCTCGAATTGTATTCATCAATGAATCTCTCAACACTAATAATCGGTTGACCAGGGTTAGATACATCTATTCGATCAGTATATATTTCTACCATCGGGAATCCCTTTTCACTGAAATCCTGATGTACCAGCATGTTTGCTACAATCTCTCTGACAGCTATCTCTGGATACATGGTGACCGTAGAGCGGAGTGCTTGTCCTATCTCTTCATTGGCGGGGAGTTGACTGTTAATCCATTCCACCATCGTCTTGAAACTAATGGCATAGCCAGCATCAAAAGACTGTTCACGAACTATATCAAGTTTGCTCTTCCCCTTATACACAATGACTCGTACCATCTTCCTCCGTAAGTCATCAAAATCAGACAGACGCTTGGCAAACAACAAGGCACCGAGTTCAGTGATGCTATAACCCACCTCATCTTGTATCACAATCTTTTCTGCAAGCATACGGTCAATGATACCCATAGTGTCTGAAGGCAGCGGTAGTTTCATCATGTCAAAGTATGTCTCTGCACTCAGCAAAGAGAGCACTTGCGTCGCTGTCAGTTTTCCCTTGACCACGATTTTCTCTAAAGCCTTCTGTCCACCCTTCCATATTTTCGCTTCCTTTTGTGGAAAGTCCCTTAACCTTCTCGTTGTAGAGCCAACTCTGACATATTCCTCATGAAGAAAAGAAACAGGCTGATTCGTAGCAGCAGGAATCTTGAATACGCAGACATGCCCTTTGGCCTCATAGTCGAAATCATCGATAATCTCAAAGTCGATGCGAGGATTAAGGCGAGTTGACAGCCACGACTCAAGTTCTTCATTGCCAACTTTCTTCCGTGTTGCATAGAAATCAGTACCAACAACCTTCAGCGTGTCGTCATTAACTCCGAATACCATATAGCCGTATGGCATATTACAAAGGAATGCGCTATTGGAAAGGGCCGAAATCCGCTCCCCAATTTCCTCTTTGGAGTGGAAGTTCTCCTTGAACTCTATCCACTCCGTTTCCTTATTCTTGACCAGTAGGCTGTCTATGAGCCTTTTGAAATCTGTATATTCCATTTTATAGTTTGTTAATGGGTCATAATGTAATCTTGTTCTTCTTGTGAAGGAGGGGTGCTGGGGTCTTTCAATATACCCTGTATCCTGTTCTCAAAATGTTTCATGACTCTTTCATACTCCAACTTAATCTTGATGAAATTGTGGCTGGAACGTATTGCACTGTCAACCTCATAGATTGGCTTACAATAATCATCCAGCATTGTTTTCAATTCTTTACCATAATACGGATGACCAAGCACATTTATTGTAATCTTCCCGTCTCTATGGTAACTGACAGAGGCATTAAATGCTTGCACCTGCATAACAGAAATGAATTTGCGGAGATATTGGAATATCCATTCGTATTCCGTTCTGTCTGTTTCAATAGAATACTGAAGTGCTTTATGCATAATTGCGAAAGCATCTGCGCATGTAACAAAATCTTGTCCATCATTGAAAACAATGAGAGAATGCAATATATTCAACTCTTCTGCTGACTCATTCTCTTGCTCTCTGATTTTTCTCTCCAGAATCAGGTCCTTTTGCTCAACGTTCTTTAACAACTGAGCATAACGGTTTCTTTCCTTTTCATTTTCTGCTCTTTGCTCCCGTAAATCCTTTCTAATTTCAATGACATTGATGATTTGATAGCCTATAACAAGAGTTATCACAATACTCAATGCAGTTACAATAGTTCCAATATAGGTGTCATTTGTAATTTCGCATGGAACAACTTTATACCATGAAAAGAACAAAGCGACCAAAGTCATCACGGTCAAAATAAGATTTATAAACTTTTGATTCATAACTTCCCTGCAGTATTTATTCCTTTTTCGTTTTAAATGATTGGATTATTTTGTCAAGTCCCATATGAAATTCATCATATCTTGCAGATAAATCCAGTAATAGATACTTCATATTCATTGAGGTTTGGGCATATCCTGCCTGCATCTTGTTAATGACGTTACCACAAATATAGGAAGCCTTCCTTGCATAGAGATCAATAATGTTATGTGGATAAACAGCATTGTGTACGATTAAGTTTCTTAGTCTATAAATCTGGAGCACATCGCCATACAAATCCTTAGCTACCTTATTTATCTCATCTCGATTATTATATAATAAATACTAAATGAAAACGTCCTTTCCCTTTGGCTGCCCTTACAAACGGTGATCTCAACCTCTGGATTTCACTAAAATGTTGTTTGACCCGCCCCGCCCTCATAGTCTTCAGCCATTCTTGCGTCCCTTTCGGTAGCAAGCGAGCAAAACTCGAAAGCCTGAACTCTAACAATTTGGACTGGCTTAGTCGACTGCAAAGTTAAGAATTATTTCCGAAACTCCAAAGGATTCAAAGGAAAAAGTTGCCCTCCTAACCTCCCCTGCTTAGGGAGAGGGAAAAAGAAACGAGGGAACCTTTTGGCTCCCTCGCTTGTTATCATCGTTCTGTATGGTTTAATAGAACTTGAAATAACGGCGGGCGTTATTGTAGGAGATATCCTCCACCATCTTACCCAGCAACTCACGATCGTCAGGCAGCAAGCCTTTCTCAACATCATTACCGAGGATGTTACAGAGGATGCGGCGGAAATACTCATGACGTGGGTAACTGAGGAATGAGCGGGAGTCAGTCAGCATGCCTACGAAGCGGCTCAGCAAGCCCAGTACGGAGAGAGCATTCATCTGGCGCTCCATACCGTCCTTCTGGTCGTTGAACCACCAACCGGAGCCAAACTGGATCTTGCCTGGCTCACCACCCTGGAAGTTACCCAGCATGGTGGCAATCACCTCATTGGCACATGGGTTCAATGTATATAATATGGTACGCGTGAGTTTATCCTCCATGTTCAACTTATTGAGGAACTTAGACATCGCCTTGGCGGTGTTGAACTCACCGATAGAGTCGAAACCTGTGTCAGGACCCAGTTGGTTGTACATCTTCGTATTGTTGTCACGGATGGCACCATAGTGGAACTGCTGTGTCCAGTCGGAGTCAGCATCCATCTCAGCCATCACGGTCAGGAAGCAGTTCTTATACTGACGAATCTCCATGTTAGAGAGTTGCTGTCCACGCATTGCCTTCTCGAAGATGGTCTCAATCTGAGAGTCGGTATACTCCTCGTCATAGAACTCCTCAATACCATGGTCGGAGAGTTTACATCCCTGCTCCTGGAAGAAGTCATGACGCTTCTGGAGGGCATCAACCATGTCGGCGAACTTGGTGATGGTCACCCCACTCACCTGCTCCAACTGATGGACGTATGCGCCAAACTCAGGCTTCTCAATATTCATCGCCTTGTCAGGACGCCATGCGGGAATCATCATAGGATCGTCGGCTGCCTTGTGCTTGGCATACTCAATATGGTTATGGAGGTCGTCAACAGGGTCGTCCGTCGTGCAGACACACTCCACATTATAATGCTTCATCAGACCACGAGCGGAGAACTCAGGCTGTTTCAACTTCTCGTTACACTCATCGAAAATCTCACGAGCCGTCTTGGGTGAGAGCAGTTTCTCGATACCGAAGGCGGTCTTCAACTCCAGGTGCGTCCAGTGATACAACGGGTTACGGAGTGTATAGGGAACAGTCTCTGCCCACTTCTCGAACTTCTCCCAGTCGGAGGTGTCCTTACCTGTGCAATACCTCTCATCAACACCGTTGGTGCGCATGGCACGCCACTTGTAATGGTCACCACCCAGCCAAAGTTCTGTGATACTCTTAAAGCGATGGTCGTTAGCCACCATCTCAGGGATCAGGTGACAGTGGTAGTCGATGATAGGCATCTTAGCCGCATGATTGTGGAACAGGTCCTGTGCTACTTCGTTATCCAAGACGAAGTTCTTGTCGTTGAATTGTTTCATAGTTATTTTATTATTGTTTTAGTAATTGTTTTCGTAAAATCTCTGCAAATATAGCGAATTATTTCCGCATAATAAAATATTCCTATCACTTTTGAAGAAAAATTAACGTAAACGATGACGGGCAGTATAAAAAAATGCGTACCTTTGCAAAAGAATATGATATTCTAATTAACATAAACATTTATACTAATGAACAAAATGCTATTCTTAGGCGTTGCACTTTTTGCAGCCACCCTGGGCGCTAATGCCCAGAAAGCCATGACCGCCCCCGCTGGTGGCAAGGCTATCAGCGATGAGTTAATCGGTATTTTCTTTGAGGACATCAGCAGTGCCGCCGATGGCGGTCTCTATGCGGAACTGGTCCAGAACGGTTCGTTTGAGTACAGTCCCGTGGAGCGTGACGGCTGGGGATCTGGTACGGCATGGCGCATGGCACGTCCAGGACACTCCCTCGGATATATGCAACCCTCGATGGAGAATCCCATCCATCCTAACAACCCCACCTTTATGCGTCTTGTAGCAGAGCGTACGAAAGAGTATTATGACTATACGGGCTGGAGGGGCTTCGGTATCCAGAACGACGGCTTCGACGGTATCTCCGTCAAGGCTGGTGAGAAATACGATTTCTCCGCTTTCCTTCGCAACGTCAAAGGTGACGCCAAACAGGTGCGCGTCGTCCTTGCCGTTCCACAGGGATGGGGCAAAGACCCGAAACTACTTGCCGAGGCTACTTTTACCGCCGACGCTGACAACTGGAAGAAATACGAGGCTACACTGACTCCCACGGAGACTGCCGCCAATGCCATCCTGCAGATTCTCGTGCTGACCACGGGTACGGTGGATATTGACGTGGTATCACTGATGCCTCAGGACACCTATAAGGGACATGGACTCCGCAAGGACCTCGCACAGGCTCTTGCCGACCTGCACCCGAAGTTTATGCGCTTCCCCGGCGGCTGCGTAGTTCACGGTGGCGGTGACGGCTTCTGGAACACCTACCGATGGAAGACCACTGTAGGAACGAAGGAGCAGCGTCGCCCGCTGAAAAACACATGGGGCTACCACCAGAGCATGGGACTGGGCTACTTCGAGTATTTCCAGTTCTGCGAGGACTTGAACATGGAGCCTGTACCTATCCTGCCCTGCGGTGTGAGTTGCCAAGGCACTAATGGCGGTTGGGGAATGTGGCCCCAACAGGCACAGGACGTAGTGTCTATGTCGGAGATGGACGAGTGGGTACAGGATGCCCTCGACCTCATCGAATGGGCTAACGGTGACGTCAACACCCAATGGGGTCGTGTGCGTGCCGAGGCTGGTCACCCCAAACCTTTCGGACTGAAGTATCTGGGTATCGGCAACGAGGAGAAGATATCACCCGAATTCGCAGAGCGTTTCAAGTATATGTACGAGAAGGTAAGGAAGGCACATCCTGAAATCATCATTGTGGGTACGGCAGGTCCTGGCTCTCATCCAGGGAATCCTGACTACGAGGCTGGCTGGAAACTCGCCGACGAGTTGCAGATGCCGATCATCGACGAGCACTACTACGAGCCTAACAACTATTTCCAAGAGAGTCGCCAGTACGACAAATATCCTCGCGACCGTAAGACGAAGGTCTATCTCGGTGAGTATGCCGCCAAGGACAAGAAACTCATCGATGCCCTGTCGGAAGCACTCTACCTCTTGCATGTCGAGCGTAACGGCGACATTGTCTGCATGACATCCTACGCCCCGCTCTTCGCCCGTAAGAACGCCACCAACTGGAACCCCGACATGATCTACTTCGACAACGAGCGTCCGTTCCTCACCTGCAGTTATTATGTACAGCAGATGTTCGGACAGTCAAGTGGCAACTACTACTATGGCGACTGCGTGAAGATCAAGGACGGCACCAACCTGCAGGAGCAGTCTGTCGTCCTGAACACGAAGACACGCCAATTGTTCGTGAAGGTATGTAACGCCAGCAGCCAGAAGAAATACGCCGATGTCGACCTCTCTCGCTTCAAGGGTGTCAAGACTGCGGTGAAGACCACCCTGTCGGGAAAGCCTGACGACGAGAACAACTACGACATACAGCCTATCGCTCCTAAGACGGAGACGGTGGCGGTGAAGAGCAAGATGACGCTGGACATGGATCCCTACTCCTTCGTCATGCTGCAGATAAAACTATAAACACTTATTTGTCAGATGCAAGGCAGAGTACTATTGATCTATACGGGCGGCACAATCGGTATGAACCGTAACCCGCAGACTGGGGCCTTGGAGCCTTTCGACTTCGAGCACCTGCTACATAACGTGCCGGAACTGAGACAGTTCGACCTCATCATCGACACCCATCAGTTCAACCCGCCCATCGACTCCAGTGACATGACACCAGCGAGATGGACAGAACTGAGTCATATCATTGCCGACCACTACGACGACTATGACGGTTTCGTCGTCTTGCATGGTACAGACACAATGGCATATACCGCCTCCGCACTCTCCTACATGCTGGAGAACCTGACAAAACCTGTCATCTTTACGGGTTCGCAACTGCCTATCGGGCTGTTGCGAACCGATGGCAAGGAGAACCTCATCACCTCGATAGAGATTGCAGCCGCCAAGGATGAGCGGGGACACGCCCTCGTACCAGAGGTGGGTATCTACTTCAACGGTCACCTGCTCAGAGGCAATCGCACCACCAAACAGAGTGCCGAGGAGTTCAACGCTTTCGAGTCGTTCAACTACCCGCATCTGGTGGATGCCGGTGTGAATATCACCTACCATACCGACCGTATGCTGAAACCCGACTGGAGCAAACCCATGAAGCCGCATTTCCGTCTCGACAACAACGTGATTATCTTCTCGTTGTTTCCGGGTATCAGGGAAGACCTGGTGCGCCATATCATCGCTACTCCTAACCTGAAGAGTATCGTCATGCGTACCTTCGGTAGCGGTAACGCCCCCCAGCGTCCCTGGGTGATGCAGGCACTGAAGGAGGCGACACGTAACGGTAAGGTGGTCATCAACATCAGTCAGTGCATGCAGGGCATGGTGGAGATGGGACGCTATGATACGGGCTACCAACTCCAAGAGGCTGGTGTCATCAGCGGCTATGACGCTACAGTAGAGAGTGCCGTCACCAAACTGATGTTCCTACAATCCCATTATAAAGACCCAGAACAGGTAAGACAACTGATGCGACAGAGTATCAGAGGGGAAATCACGGATAATTAAGAATACGGAACTATCAAAGGATGGTTCCGTTAATTTTATCAGTATTTCAACTTTCGAGCGTTAATTTCAAACAGCCGTTAAGCAAGACGACGGAATTGTTAAATTGCGACAAAAAGAAACGACAATTTGACAGTTTACCGATTTTTGCGTCTATATTTGCACTCGATTTCAATGAACTGAATAAAAACATTTAACTGAATAGACAAATGAAAAAGATTGTAAAGAATTTCATTCCAGCGATTTACTTGATAGTAATCGCATTCTCAACGGCATCTTGCAACAAGACGCAGGCAGCACCTGCGGCAACCGCACCAGGACAACCCGTAGACCTGACTTACGCAGCGGAGAAGTCGCTGCCCTCAGTCGTCTACATCAAATCGGTCATCAACTCCAAGACGCAGACCGTAGAGTATAGTGATCCCTTCGAGGATTTCTTCTCTGATCCGTTTGGCGGTTTCTTCGGTCGTGGACAGGGTAACAACGGAACACGCAAGCGCCAGGTACAGACTCCAAAGCGTGCCGCAGCAGGTAGTGGTGTCATCATCTCTGCCGACGGCTATATCGTTACCAACAACCACGTGGTGGACGGTGCCGACGAGTTGACTGTCACCCTTAATGAGAACTCCAAAGAGTATTCCGCCCGTATCATCGGTGCTGACAAGACGACGGACCTTGCCTTGATCAAGATTGATGCCAAGAACCTGCCCGCTATCGTGATTGCTAACAGCGATGCGGTAAAAGTAGGTGAATGGGTGCTTGCAGTAGGTAACCCCCTCGGACTGAACAACACCGTGACTGCAGGTATCGTCAGTGCCAAGGCTCGTCAAATGGGTGAAGGTGTCGCCTCGATGATCCAGACCGATGCCGCCATCAACCAAGGTAACTCTGGTGGTGCGTTGGTAAACACCCGTGGTGAACTGATCGGTATCAATGCGATGATCTATTCCCAGACAGGTTCTAACATCGGTTATGGTTTCGCCATTCCTACCGCTATTATGAATAAGGTGGTAGAGGACATCAAGAAATATGGTACCGTACAGCGTGCGATGATTGGCATCAAAGGTTCTGACGTCAGCAACTATGTCGATGTAGAGAAAGAGAAGGGCAACGAGGTAGACCTCGGCACCATGGAGGGTATCTATATCGCTGAGGTTGTTGAGGATGGTGCTGCTGCCACCGCAGGACTGCAGAAGGGCGATGTCCTTACGTCTATCGACGGACAGAAGGTGAAGAAGTTCGGTGAGTTGCAGGGTATCATGGCTCAGAAGCGTCCTGGCGACAAAGTGACTGTCACCTATCTACGCAATAAAAAGGAGAAGACCGCTACCCTCACCCTCAAGAATGAGCAGGGCACGACGAAGGTGGTGAAGAATGCCGACGTGGATATCCTGGGCATCGACGTTCGTCCTATCACAGACTCTCAGAAGAAACAACTGGAGATCAGTTATGGTCTTGAGGTCCTGAAAGTCAACGGAGGCAAGATGAAGGATGCCGGTGTTCCTAAGGGCTTCATCATCCAGGTGGTCAACGACCAGCCGATGCGCTCCTTCGACGACCTGCAACAGGCTGTCAAGGATGCCAAGGACCAGATGCTTGTCATCAAGGGACTCTATCCTATTGGCAAGCGCGGTGGTTTCGTAGTCTATCTGCAGAATGAGTAATAATTGACATTCTGTCCATAAAAAGTAAGGTATTCTTTTGGTAGTTCCAAAAAAATACCTTACTTTTGCATCCGGCTTTATCAAAAGACTACTAAATGAGACAACTAAAAATCACAAAATCCATAACTAATCGAGAGAGCGAATCTCTTGATAAGTACTTACAGGAAATTGGAAAAGAGGAACTACTCTCCACCGATGAGGAGGTAGAACTTGCCCAACGCATTCGGAAAGGTGACCATAAGGCACTGGAACGGTTGACGAAGGCAAATCTCCGTTTTGTTGTCTCTGTGGCAAAACAGTACCAGAACCAAGGACTGTCCCTACCCGACCTCATCAATGAGGGAAACTTAGGGCTTATCAAGGCTGCGGAGAAATTTGACGAGACCCGTGGCTTCAAGTTCATCTCGTATGCCGTGTGGTGGATCCGCCAGAGCATCCTGCAGGCAATTGCCGAGCAGAGCCGTATCGTCAGACTGCCCCTCAACCAAGTAGGTGCGGTGAATAAGATCAACCGTGAGGTCAACCGCTTCGAGCAGGAGCATGAGCGTCGCCCGTCGGCAGAGGAACTCTCTGAGAAGATTGACCTACCCGAGGACAAGATAGACGATGCCCTGCATGTGAGCGGACATCACGTGTCTGTCGACGCCCCCTTTGTGGACGGTGAGGATAATAGTCTGTTAGACGTACTGGTCAACGACGATGCCCCGATGGCTGACCGCCAGTTGGTGATGGAGTCACTGAGGGCAGAGATCAAGAACGCCCTGCTGATGCTCAACGACCGTGAACGTAAGGTCATTGAGGCTTTCTTCGGTATCGACCAGCCAGAGATGACACTGGAGGAGATTGGTACGAAATACGGACTGACCAGAGAGCGTGTCCGTCAGATTAAGGAGAAGGCAATCCGCCGCCTGCGTGGCAATACAAAGAACAAGATGTTAAAAGCATATTTAGGACAATGAAGATTTTAAAGTATATTCTCTTTACCCTGCTCTTGACAATGGCGCTGCCGCAAGAGACACAGGCTAAGCGCGAGAAGGTGCCACAGATGTATATGTTCGGCTTCTCCGCGTCATTCCAGGATTCCATCATCTATATGACCGACGTACAGGAGGTCGCCGATGTATGGTATGACTCCAAGACGAGATTCCTGTTGGGCAGACAGCACTATTCCTACCAGTTGAAGGAACACCTCACCAACATCAAGCAACAGCCCAACCGTGTCTGTGTCGTCATGTTTGCGCTGACCCGTAAGGAGGCTGAGAAGAAATTCATCAAACTACGTAAGGAATACACCGTCAAGGCTAAAGGGAAATATGACGTGAGATACCTGCCGACGACAGAGTTCAAGTTTGAAGCGGTAGATATGAGTGAGCAATAAAAGAGAGGAACCCGTCAAGGTTCCTCTCTTCTTTTTCATGCCTCGTGATTGGCTTTCCAGATTTTCATGCGCTCCTCTAATTGCGCATACTGATGATCCTCTATAAAAGAGGTACATACGCGTAAGCCCTCCTGATGCGAGCCTGTCGTTATCAGACAGATAGCACTCACACCATAGTACATCAGTTCCTTGGCAAGTTGCCCACTCGTCATCCCCTTGTAGCCTATGGTGAAATAGAAACCGTCGGCAACAGGCTCGTCAAGGTCTTTGTCGTAGACGATATGGAAACCGTAACGACAGAAGATATCCTTCAACTTACGAGCGCGGTCGCCATAGACACTCACCTCCTTGCGGAAATCATAGGTGCCGTCACTTGCCGCCTTCAGCATCGCCGCCAATGCAAACTGAGCAGAATGGCTTGTGCCAGAGGAGAGGGCATACAGCATACGGGTAGAGAATACCAGCCCGAAGGGCAGTCCCTCGTAACGTGCCGCAAGGTCAGGATAGTGGCGATGGAACAACTTATTGGAGATGCATGTCACACCAATACGCTCACCAGCATAACTGAACGCCTTGGAGCCGCTGATGAGCAGGATATAGTTATCGGTATAACGTCCTACCGTCGGCTGATAAGGCGGCTGAAAAGGCACACTCAGATCCTTACGGAAGTCCATGGCGAAATACGCAAGGTCCTCCATCACTATCGTATCGTATCTCGTGGCGAGTTCACCGATAGTGCGTAACTCATCCTCATTCAGACAAATCCAGGCGGGGTTATTCGGATTGGAATAGATGATCGCACAGATATTCCCGTTCTTTAGATAATTCTCCAACTTTGGTCCCAGTTTCTCACCACGGAAGTCATAGACATCAAAGGTCTCATACTTCACTCCCTGTACCTGCAACTGCATCTTCTGTACAGGGAAACCAGGGTCGATGAAGAGCACGGTATCCTTCTGCTTGTCTGCCTGTGAACAGGTCAGGAATGAGGCAAAAGTCCCTTGCATCGAACCACTGACAGGAACACATCCCTCTGGAGCGACATCCAGACCGATAAACGCTTTGATGAAACGGGATGCCTCCTGTTTCAATGAAGGAGCACCCTGGATATCGGGATAACTATGAGCAATACCGTCTCGCAATGCCTTGATCTGGGCATCGACACCCACCTGGGCGGCAGGCAGTCCTGGAATACCCATCTCCATCTTGATAAACTCCACACCTGAAGCCTGCTCTGCTTTCGCAGCCACCTGCTTCACCTCACGAATGGTAGCCTTGGCAAAATCCTTGATGCCCAACTCAGCGACCAACTGGTCGATGATCTCTTTCTTGATTGGTGTCTCCATTATTTCTGAGCCTGTTTTCCTATAGCAAGTGCCTTGATGTTCGCCTCGACAATAGCCTCACCTTTACGACCAAACACACGACGGATAGCGTCCTCTAGTTTCTCATACTCAATACCCAATGCTTTCTGGGCGGCACCCAACAGAATGACGTTCGCAGAACGGGGCACTCCATTATCTTTCGCAGCCTTCTCAATATCCAGCACAATGACATTCTTAAGTTCCGAAAGATCTGCCTTAATCTTCTCAATATCAGGATAATTGGGAATATTCACGAAAGGAGTGCTTGACGTAATGATCCATCCCTCTTTTGAGAGGAAAGGCAGATAACGCAATGCCTCCATCGGCT
>ERZ842401.5961-NODE-5961-length-13239-cov-6.146465_pt1 | contig 13239 bp, 10 predicted proteins | sample MGYA00521270_ERZ842401 | MGnify/ENA primary metagenome ERZ842401 (study PRJEB31892, sample SAMEA3878208) | bioreactor metagenome | biome: Moose rumen | place: Sweden | collected 2011-10 | study: EMG produced TPA metagenomics assembly of the PRJEB12797 data set... | reverse complement strand
GCGTGGCGATGCCTGGTGGCCGGTGAGCATGGGCAAGACTTACTACAACTCGCTGAACCAGCTGTGTGTAGAGGTGTTTCGCACCACCAATCAGGACATTGAGCATAGCTTTGAGTTCGGGCGGCCGGTGGTGTTCTTTGCAGTGACTGACAGGGCTATCAAATACTTTCGCTTCACCGCTATCGTCAGCTATGTGGACGGCGACCGCATGGTGGTTACCGTGCCCGACAACGCCAACATCATTGACGTGCAGAACGCAGAGGGTCTGGGGGTACAGTTGTCGTTTGACGAGACGTCCTACCGGCTGATGATGGATGCTCTCGACCGTACCATTCGTGGCAAGGGCCGTCTGGGATACTTGCGTGACTTGTTTTATACCCAGCAGAAGCCGGAGACATTCACCTTCCAGCCCATGCACTTCCCCTATCTGAACCATGCCCAAGAGGAGGCGGTCAACGAAGTGCTCAGGGCCAAGGACGTAGCCATCGTGCACGGTCCGCCGGGCACAGGCAAGACCACCACGCTGGTGGAGGCCATCCGTGAGACGCTGATGCGCGAGAATCAGGTGCTGGTGTGTGCACAGAGCAACATGGCCGTGGACTGGATCAGCGAGAAGCTCGTTGACCGCGGCATCAACGTGTTGCGCATCGGCAACCCCACGCGTGTCAATGACAAGATGCTGTCGTTTACCTATGAGCGCCGCTTCGAAGACCATCCCGACTATCCGCAGTTGTGGGCATTGCGAAAGGCTATCCGCGATTTGCGCAGTCACCGCAAGCGTGGCGATGAGAAATATCACCAGCGCTTAGAGAGCCTCAAAAGCAGGGCCACGGAACTGGAGATTCGCATCAACGCAGAACTGTTCGGTGAGGCGCGCGTCATCGCTTCGACACTGGTGGGCTCGGCCAACCGTCTGCTGGATGGCCAGAAGTTCGGCACCTTGTTCATCGACGAGGCGGCACAGGCTTTGGAGGCAGCCTGCTGGATACCCATGCGCCGCGTCTCACGCGTCATCTTGGCTGGTGACCATTGTCAGTTGCCACCCACCGTCAAGAGCATCGCCGCCATGAAGGCCGGACTGGGCAAGACGCTTATGGAGCGCATCGTGGAGACCCATCCCGAAGTGGTCACCCTGCTCACCGTGCAGTATCGTATGCATGAAGACATCATGCGATTCTCCAGCAACTACTTCTATGGGGGCAGGGTGGAGGCGGCTCCGGAGGTTCGCTTCCGGGGCATCTTGGACCTCGATGTCCCGATGGAATGGATAGAAGGACCCACTCTTGACTCTGGATCCGAGGAGTTCATCGGTGAGAGTTTCGTAAACAAGGCAGAGGCCGTACTGACCCTTGATACCTTGGAACATTACTTCGAGCGCATCGGCAAGGAGCGCCTCTTGGATGAGCGCATTGACGTCGGAGTCATCTCCCCCTATCGTGCACAGGTGCAACTGCTGCGGCGACTGCTCATGAAGCGCGAGGGCCTGAAACCCTTTCGCAGGCAAATCAGCATCAACACTGTCGATGGCTTCCAAGGGCAGGAGCGCGACATTATCGTTATCTCGCTGGTGCGCTCAAATGACGATGGGCAGATAGGATTCCTGCGTGACCTGCGCCGCATGAACGTTGCCATCACCCGTGCCCGCATGAAGGTGATCATCTTGGGCAACCACCAGACCCTGACGCGCCATCCCTTCTATCGGCAGTTGTGGCACTACATCTGCAATTTGCATCGTTAAAAGTTTGGCTGTTACGGATATTTTCCGTATCTTTGTGCCCAGTAATGTAACTAATAAACCTATTACAATATGAAAGTCTCTTTCCTTACTACACTCCTTTTGTTGCTATGCGGCACGCTGATGGCAGACAACGCCAGCAAGAAAGAAGCACAGCAGAGAGCCGAAGAACTCTTTGGCAGCAATACCCCCATGCAGCTGGTTGCCGTAGCCGAAGGTGACCATCCTGCCTACTACGTGTTCAACGCACAGCGTGACCAGAAAGGTTTTGTCATCGTGGCCGCTGAGGATCAGCATGACATCCTCGGCTATGCCGACAGCGGCGAGTTCGACCCTACCAACCTGCCGTCCGCCATGCAATATTGGCTCCAATGCTATGAGGAACAGATAGCCGAGGTGCGTGCCGGACGTGCTGCTCCCCACCGCGCCGTGGTCCGTGAGGCCATCGCTCCGCTCATCAAGACGTTGTGGGGACAGGGCAAGCCTTATAGCAATCAACTGCCCACTAATCCCACAACCAACAGCGGCTATGAACATACTGGTTGTGTGGCCACTGCCATGGCACAGGTACTGCGCTACTGGGCATCACCTGTCACAACGACTGCCATCGATTCCTATACCTATTCTTATACGTCTGGCGGTACACAGGTTGAAGTTAGTGTAGATGGCTTGGAGCCAACCGCTTTTGCTTACGAATTGATGCGGGATGAATACAGCGTGGATGCTGACGATGCTTCGGCAGACGAGGTGGCCAAGCTGATGCGCTACTGCGGACAGGCTGCCCACATGCGCTACTACGAGGAGGAGTCCAGCGCTTCGACACAGGGCAGCTACTTTGCGGCTGTCTTCGGCTTCAATCCCAACTACGAGGAGAACGCCCGTCAGGCCTATACGTCTGCTGAGTGGGATGAGCTCGTTTATGGGGAACTGGCTGCAGGGCGGCCCGTTATTGTTTCGGGTGCCAAGTTTAACAATGCAGGCCATGCCTTCATCTGTGACGGCTATAAAGACGGGCTCTTTCACCTGAATTGGGGTTGGTCGGGCTACTGCAACGGCTACTTCAAACTGTCAGAGGCCAACCCTTATGGACAGGGAACGGGAGCGGGCTCCGGACTTGATGGTTTCAGTTTCCGTCAGCGGGTGCTGACACGTATCCAGCCAGAGCCGACAGAGCCCAGATCGTCGGCAGCACTCATGACGGTAGAGAGTCTGAAGACCGACAATACCACCTATACACGCAGTGCCGTAAGCAGTGATTTCACCATACCCGTCGTATTCTCCGTGTGGAACAAGACCACCGAGACGCAGCTTATGTATACAGGAGTGGGCATCTATCAGAATGAAAAGCTTGTGCAGTCGTACAGGTTCTCCTATAACGAACTGACATCTGGCTTAGGCTTCCGTGACAGGAAGTTCGAAATCAAGTTTGGTAGCGGGCTATCTTCTGGTACCTATGTGCTGAAAGCTGTCAGCCATACACCCGACAAGGACTGGGAGCCAGACCTCAACAGCTCACAATATTTTGTTGTTCTGACCATCAACGGCAATACGTTGACGGCTGAGCCTTCCCGCAATGCGCTGTTAGTGAACAGTGTGGCGACTGAAGGCGTTCAGAAAGTGGGCAGCACCGTCACCGTCAAAGCCAACATTACCAATACGGGTAACCTGAATGTCAGTTCGGTGTATCTTTTTGTGAATGGTGCCTTGGCTACTGGGGCCGGAGTCAACTTCGGCGGTGGGGAGACCGATGACGTGCTGCTGCATTTCCAGCCTGCAGCCGTGGGACAGCTACCTATGGTCCTGACCTTGGACAAGGAAGGTACACAGCAACTCTGGGCAGGTAGCATAGATATCACACAGCGCACTGATCCGAACTTGTATGTTGGTTCGCCTGTTGTGGCGAATAGCGGTAAAGAGGGCGACGTTTCTTTCATAAAAGGTACGACCTTTAGTTTCTCAGTGCCTATTACTAATAGAGCTGCCGAGTCTTTTGACGATGAAATAGTAGCCTATCTTTACAAGAATACCAACGGCGGTACCAGATTCGGCTATGAACGTTCAGAGAGGACCATCGTCAGCATTGGTGCTGGTGAGCAGAAGAAGTTGGAAATGTCTTTTGATGGCTTGGAAATAGGTGCACGCTATCTGGCGGTACTCTATGCTTACAATGCCAGTTCGGAACTTCAGCAAGTGTCAAAACAGATAGGAAGTTTCACTATTCAGGCAGACCCCAGCGGTATCCAGTTAGTCACCGTCGATAGTGCTTTGGATTCAAAGGTTTCTGTCTATGACTTGCGCGGACGCCGCATGGGTACGGTTGGTGATGTGCTGTCCAAAGGCGTCTATGTAGTCAAAGGTCGGAAGCTCGTTGTGCGTTGAGGATGTTGCGCGGGTGATGCTCCAGGATTTCCTGACGCAGTGTTGACATGTCAATGTGCGTATAGATTTCGGTGGTGCCGATGCTTTCATGTCCCAGCATGGCCTGGATGGCACGGAGGTCGGCACCACCTTCTAATAGTGCCGTGGCAAAAGAGTGACGTAGCGTGTGTGGTGAAATGGTCTTTTGGATGCCTGCCTCCACGGCCTGCCGCTTGATCATGATGAGTATCATGGTGCGTGTCAGGTGTGCCCCACGCCGGTTCAGAAACACGTAGTCTTCTTCGCCAGGCTTGATGTGCATGAGGTTGCGGTCAATGAACCAGTTCTGCAGTTCACGGACGGCACGTGGCGAAATGGGCACTAACCGCTCTTTGGACCCCTTGCCCATGACGCGGATATAGCGTTCCGTCAGATACAAATCGGAGAGTTTTAGGTTGACAAGTTCACTGACGCGCAACCCACAGGAGAAAAGCACCTCGATGATGGCGCGGTTGCGCTGGCCCTCCCATTTCAAAAGGTCGATGGAGTTCTCCAACAAGTCCACTTCCTCTGCCGACAACACTTCAGGCAGATGCTCCCCTAACACGGGTGACTCTAACAGTTCCGACGGGTCGTCGTCGCGGTAGCCGTCCAATTGCAGGAAACGGTAGAACGAACGTACCCCGCTCAAAATGCGGCATTGTGAGCGAGCGTTGATGCCGATGTCGTGCAGCGAGGCAGCAAAATGCTGCAAGTCCTCTAATTGCACGTCCAGCAGTGGTTTGTCTTCCGTCTCTAAATAGTCGAGCAGTTTCCACAAGTCACGTTCGTAAGCCTCCAATGTGTTGGCGGAGTAGCCTCGCTGTAGTTTCAAATAACGTTTGTAGGCCCTTACAATGTCTGTCTGTTTTTTCATTCCGGCGCAAAGGTACTAAATAATTCTTAATTCTTAATTCTTAATTCTCAATTTATTTGTACCTTTGCAGGCAGAACCAACCAAACAAGGCACACTTATGAAGATTCAGATTATCAACGGTCCCAACCTGAACTTGCTCGGCGTACGCGAGCCAGGCATTTACGGGTCGTCATCTTTCGAGCAGTACCTGCCCCAGTTGCAGGCCAAGTATCCCGATATTGAAATAGCCTACTATCAAAGTAACATTGAGGGCGAACTCATCAACAAGATGCAGGAAGTAGGTTTCTCCTACGACGGTATCGTGCTGAATGCCGGAGCCTATACGCATACCAGCGTAGCCTTGCATGACTGCATCCGCTCGTTGCGTTGCCCTGTCATCGAGGTTCACATCTCCAATGTTCACCAGCGAGAGGAGTTCCGCCACCATTCATTCATCTCTGCGGCCTGCAAAGGAGTCATCTGTGGCTTTGGCTTAGATTCCTATCGGTTGGCTATTGAGGCTTTGAGATGACTATAGAAGATTACATCGAGGCGCACATTGACCCAGAGCCAGAATACTTATACAGGCTTTGGCGGGCAACCAATATCCACATGCTTCATGGCCGTATGGCTTCCGGGCACCTGCAGGGGCGGCTCCTCAAGATGCTGGTTACGATGTTGCGCCCTCGTAACATTCTTGAGGTGGGCACTTTCAGTGGTTACTCGGCATTGTGCATGGCAGAAGGACTGGAGGGGGATGGCATGGTGTACACCTTCGAGATTAATGATGAGCAGGAGGATTTTACGCGCCCATGGATTGAAGGTTCACCCTATGCCGACCGTATCCGCTTCATTATCGGTGATGCCATCACTGAGGCTCCCCTGCTGGGCATCACGTTCGACATGGCTTTCATAGATGGTGACAAGCGTACCTATTGCGAGACCTATGAGATAGTTCTCTCACTGTTAAGAAAAGGTGGATTTATAGTGGCTGACAATACGCTATGGGACGGCCATGTGGTAGATCCTGCCTACGAGCGTGATGCTCAGACGCGTGGTGTCGTGGCTTTCAACGACTTGGTTGCGCAGGATGCTCGTGTGGAGCGTGTCATCCTTCCACTGCGCGATGGTCTGACACTTGTTCGCAAGTTGTAGTAACCTTTCAAACGCAATGAAACGCAAATAAACTGCCAAAAATTTGGCTAATTGCAGGAAAATGCGTACTTTTGCTTACAATTTGTAAACTAACATCACTAAAGTAATGGAAAAAATAGACAATCTCGACAAGAAAATACTGAATATCCTGTCGAAGAACGCCCGCATCCCGTTCAAGGACGTGGCTGCTGAGTGTAACGTCTCGCGAGCTGCCATCCACCAGCGGGTGCAGCACTTGATAGAGGCTGGTGTCATTATGGGCAGTGGCTTTGATGTCAATCCCAAGAGCTTGGGTTACTCTACGTGTACCTATGTGGGCATTACGCTGGAGCGTGGTTCCATGTATAAAGACGTGGTGGAACGATTGCACCACATCCCTGAAATCGTAGAGTGCCACTTCACCACGGGTCCCTATACCATGTTAGTGAAGCTTTATGCCCGCGATAACGAGCAACTGATGCACCTGTTGAACGGACGTTTGCAGGACATACCCGGTGTGGTGGCTACAGAGACACTTATCTCGCTGGAACAGAGCATTAAGCGTGAAATTCCCGTAACCTTTGACGAATAAACACATGGCAAAACGATTTGATTGGCAGTCGTGCCTCACGACGGCCTATACTTCATTCCCAGAAGCTAAACGCAAGCCCGTCATTGGCATTACGGGCAATTATGGTGAACAGAACTGCAAACTGGGCGAGGGATATTATAAGTCTGTGCAGCGTGCTGGCGGCGTGCCCGTCATCATTCCTCCATTGGCTGACACTGACAGCATTATCAATACGCTGGAGCACATTGATGGCTTGCTGCTCAGCGGTGGTGCCGACTACAACCCGCTCTATGCTGGTGAGGAACCCGATACCCGTCTGGGTGGCATCAATAGTGAGCGCGACTTGCCCGAATTGCTCATCACGCAGTTGGCCTATAATCGGCAGATGCCCATGCTTGGCATCTGCCGCGGCATTCAGACGCTGGCTATGGCTTTGGGTGGCAAGGTGGCACAAGACATCAGTGATATGGCTAAGATACGCCACTCGCAGGATGCCGACCGTAGAGAGCCTACCCACAGCATCTGTATTGAAGCTGACTCTACCTTATATAATATATATGGGGAGAAAATCTATGTCAACTCTTTCCACCATCAAGCAGTCAGCGACCCAGGGGAACGGTTCCGCGTGACGGCCCGCTCTGTAGATGGTGTTGTTGAGGCCATTGAGAGCCGTGAGTATAAGAGCATTCTGGGTGTGCAATGGCATCCAGAATGTTTGCCGACAGAAGACGGACAGCCCTTGTTTGAGTGGCTGGTCCGGCAAGCTGCCCAGTTCCATAAAGCCTGCGACATGCACCAGCGCATCTTGACACTGGACACTCATTGCGACACGCCGATGTTCTTCCCTCAGGGAGTGAACTTTGGTAGTCGTGACCCGCGCATCTTGGTTGACTTGCACAAGATGGCTGAGGGCCGACAGGACGCTACCATCATGGTAGCCTATCTGCCTCAACCCAAAATGGGTGAGACATTCTCATCGAAGGTGGAATTTAACGTCAATGGTCCGACGGAGTATGCTGATCTCATCTTTGACAAGATAGAGGACATCGTGGAGAAAAACAAGCAATATCTAAGCATAGCGCGCACACCTGCCGACCTCTATGCCGACAAGCGGCAAGGGCGTCGTAGCATCATGTTAGGCATCGAGAACGGACTGGCATTAGATGGCCAGTTGCAGAACCTGCACCACTTTGCACAGCGTGGCATTGTCTATATGACCCTATGTCACAATGGCGACAACGATATTTGCGACTCGGCACGTGGCTGCACGACACATGGTGGCGTGAGTCAGTTTGGCCAGCAGGTCATCCGTGAGATGAACCGTTTGGGCATTATGGTTGACTTGAGCCATGCCTCAGAAAAGAGTTTCTTCGATGCACTTGAAGTTTCGCAGCAGCCCATCGTGTGCACCCATTCCAGTTGCCGTGCCCTCTGCGACCACCCGCGCAATCTGACTGACGATCAGATGCGTCAACTGGCAGCCAAGGGTGGTGTGATGCAGGTGACACTTTACAATGGATTTTTGGTCCAAGAGGGTGAAGCCACCATCGACGATGCTTTGCGCCATATCGAACATGCCATTGAGGTGATGGGTATCGACCATGTTGGCTTGGGCACCGACTTTGATGGCGATGGTGGCATACGCGGCTTGGCCAGTTCTGCTGAGCTCATCAATTTCACACGCCACCTCATGGCCCGTGGCTATTCCGAGCGTGACATCCAGAAAATCTGGGGTGGCAATTTCCTGCGCGTCATGGGCTTCATTCAAAGAGTAAGAGAGTCATGAAAAAAATCATCTTGATGCTTTTTGTGGCTTGTGCGATTTGTTCGTGCAGCACCACAAAGAAAAGCCAACCTTCGGCACCTGCTGTCAGCATCCAGTTTTCAGCTGACTCGGCCTATCTGTTTTGTAAACAGCAATGCGACTTCGGGCCGCGTGTCATGAATAGTGAGGCCCATGAGCAATGTGGGCAATGGATCCGGCAGAAGTTTGAGCATTATGGCTATCAGGTGCAAATGCAGCAAGCGGACCTGCGTGGCTATGACGGCACGATGCTCAAGAGTACCAACATTATGGCTTCTAAACCGTCGCAGGGGGATGGTGTGCCCCGCATCCTTGTCTGTGCACATTGGGACAGTCGTCCTTGGGCTGATAACGATCCTGATGAGGCCAACTGGCATACGCCTGTTTTGGCAGCCAATGATGGCGCATCGGGTGTGGCTGTTATTTTGGAACTGGCCCGCTTGCTGTCTCAGCATGATTCAGCACGTGTTGATGTGGACTTTCTGTGTCTCGATGCAGAAGACTGGGGTGTGCCGCAGTGGGCAGATGAGGTAGATGGAGATTCGTGGGCGTTAGGTGCACAGTATTGGGCAAAGCACTACGATGGCACTCCAGCCTATCAGTATGCCATACTGCTCGACATGGTGGGTGGCCAAGGGGCCCGCTTCTTCCGTGAAGGCTTTTCGTTGCAGTATGCTCGCAGCATAGTGGAGAAAGTGTGGCAGGCTGCCAGTGCTGCCGGCTATGGAAGTTTCTTCCCGCATAGAGATGGTAACCACATCACCGACGACCATGTTCCTCTTAACGAGACGGCTCACATTCCGTGCATTGATATCATCAATCACTATCCCGATTGTGAGCAAAGCAACTTTGGTCCTACGTGGCATACGGTCAATGACGACATGCAGCACATTGACCGCAACACCCTGCAGGCTGTAGGGCAGACACTGGTGCAGCTTGTGTTTTCAGAGTGAGTTTATCTGTGCTGCGATAATATCGCAGCCCCTATGACGACAGTGTTTCGGCGACAGCCTCCTTTGACAGCCGTCTTTCCAATTGGAGGGACGGCTTATAGTTGCCCTGCTTCCACCATCAGCACGACGCGTTCGGTCAGGCGGTCAATGCCCTCGGCGTCGTACTCTTTTTTCAGCGAAGCACCGAAAGCCCATGCGAAAGCTTGGTAGAAGCCTGCACGCATGGGTCCGAGAAAGGCTTGGATGAGTTCGTAGCCCGATGAGTGGCTCTCACGGTAAATGAGCTTGATGAGCAGTTTTCCTTGCGAGTAGGTCAATTTCTTCATGCGCGGCTTATACTCTTTCATGATACTTTGCTCCACCCGCTTCATGTGTTCCTCCTTTGCTTTTTTGTTGGGCAGCGTTTCCAGATATTCTGCCGTCTCCATCATAATCATGTTGGCTTCTTTGGCTATGGGCAGCACTGTTTTCACATTCTTCACTAACCGCATGTAAGCCTGAGCCTGCTTCTTGCTGCTGAATGTGACAGGGGGAAACACATAGACGTTGTTCATCTCCATGTACAGGATGCTGTCAGTGCCCTCCAAAACCTTACCCACCTTTACAGTGGGTACGAAGGTAGGACTGTCCATGTCCACCAGTTCCTGCTCAGTTTTCTTGTCTTGCGCTTGACAAACCGAGCCCAGGACCACTGCAACGGCCAGCAGCCAAATGCGTTTCATTATCATCAGCGCGTTCTTTGGTAAGTGCGCCATCCGTAGCAGATGATGACAAGGAAGCAGATGAGTGGCAATACAAACGACACGTTGACGGCAGGCATGTCGAACAAAGTGTGCTGGTCGATGATGGTGGCTTGCAACGGTGGCAGCACACTACCGCCCAAAATGGCCATGATGAGACCTGCTGCACCAAACTTGGCATCGTCGCCCAGTCCCTGTAGGGCAATGCCATAGATGGTGGGGAACATGAGCGACATGCAGGCAGAGATGGCTACGAGACAGTATAGACCTGCACGGCCGTCGATAAAGATGACACCCAGTGTCAGGCAGGCGCCGGCCACAGCCAGTATGCCTAACAGGGCACCCGCATTGATGTATTTCAAGAAATAAGTGCAGACGAAGCGGCTGGTCACGAAGATGGCCATGGCTATGATGTTGTAGCGCTGCGACATCACTTCGGCATCAATCTCGGACATGCCCTCATTCATGAGTACGCGTGTGCCATATTGTATGATGAATGTCCAGCACATAATTTGCACACCCACGTAGAAGAACTGTGCAATGACACCCTCGCGATAGTAGTCGATGGTGAAGATGCGCTTCAGTGTAGGCAGGAAGTTGATGTCGTGGTTCTTGTCACCGTTCTTGGGCATCTTGGTGAACCAGATGACAGCGAACATAACAGCTATGACAGCACCAATGGCCAGATAGGGCGTGATGAGCACAGACAGGTCGGCATCGCGCATGGCGGCAAACTCCGTATCGCTCAGCAGAGCGCGCTCCTCAGTAGAGGCAGGATTTAGTTTGGCTTGTATAAAGTTCATGGCCACATACATGCCGCAGAGTGACCCCATGGGGTTGAAGCACTGCGCCATGTTCAGACGGCGCGTGCTGGTTTCCTCGCTGCCCATGGTCAAGATATAGGGGTTGCAGCTTGTTTCCAGAAATGACAATCCGCAAGTCAGGATGAAATAGGCCACCAGGAAGGGATAGTACATGCCACTCAGCGAGGCAGGCAGGAACAGCAGAGCACCTACGGCATAGAGGCCCAGTCCCATCAGTACACCTGCTTTATAGGAATACTTGCGGATGAACATGGCGGCAGGGAATGCCATGGCGAAATAGCCGCCATAGAAAGCCACCTGCACCAGTGCACCGTCAGTGACGCTCATGCGGAAAATTTTTGAAAAAGCCTTCACCATCGGGTTGGTGATGTCATTGGCAAAGCCCCATAGGGCGAAACACGATGTGATGAGGATAAATGGCACGAGATAGCTCACGCCGTCTTTCGAGATGATTGATTCTTGCTTGTTGTCCATAGTCGTGAATGGAATGCGGTTTAGTGTTTTAGTAATGTGCAAAGGTACTCAATAAAAATGAGGCATGATTTCTCTTTACAAAGTTTAACTAAAAAACTTTTAGGGAGAACGCTTGCTTTTTTCCCTGCCAGAAAACAAAATAGTTCGCATCTGTGTCCGAATGTGAGAAATTATGATTACCTTTGTCCTCGAAAATTAATTGAAAGGCAATCATGACAAGAAAACCCATTCTGTTGCTATTGGCCCTGTTCGTCCTTGCACAGGCTGCTGGTGCCAAGACGCCCAAGGCTACCAAGGAACATCGCGAGTTGATTAAACAGCACATCTATGGCGACTACAAGCAGATGTATCGTCAGCCATCGGGTGGGGCGCTCATTCATCCTTACCTGACACCAGGCAGCAAGCAGTATGCCAGCGTGCTCTGGGACTGGGACTCATGGCTCTCTGACGTAGCTCTGCGCCAGACTCTCAACGATGTGGGCACTGATGCCGACCGCGAGGAAGCGCTGGTCTACGAACAGGGCTGTGTACTGAACTATTTGGCCTACACCTCTGTGGAGGATGGCTACATGCCAATGGTGGTGGACACCGAGTCGGACCCGAACAAAATCAAGCCTAAAAACATTTATGCGACGAACATGCACAAGCCCTGTCTGGCTCAGCATGCAGCGTTTATCGTGCAGTCTACTCCCAATTCTTTCCAAGGGAAGGGTGGCGGCTGTGAGTGGCTCCGTCCCTATTTTCCCCGTCTTGAGGCCTTCATCCAGAACTATTACGACCACCATCGCCATGCCCAGACAGGCCTGTATTACTGGCAAGACGATCTGGCTATCGGGGTGGACAACGACCCCTCAACGTTCTTCCGGCCGAAAGCTTCGTCGGCCAGCATCTATCTGAACTGCCTAATGTATAGGGAACTACGGGCCATGTGCTATCTGGCCAGTCTGTTGGCTATGCCTGAGGCTGTGCAGAAATATACGGCGATGGCGGAGTCGTTGCGTGATGCCGTGCGTGAGTATTGCTGGGACGAGAAGGACGGCATGTACTACTCAGTAGACCTTAATCTCGTGACCTACACTGGTGAGCCACAAATCATATTCGGCAAACCGTTCGTGCTCCATGAGGGGGCACCTCGTCATTATCCCTGCCTCATTCAGCGGTTGGGTTGCTGGTCGGGCTTCATGGCCCTTTGGGCTGGCATTGCCACGCACGAACAAGCCAAGCGCATGGTCAAGGAAAACTTGATGGATGAGCGCACCTTTTGCGCACCCTACGGGGTACGCACGTTGTCGAAACTGGAGAAGATGTATAACGTCCGCGCCACCAACAACCCCTCTAACTGGCAAGGTCCTATCTGGGGCATCTCTAACTACATGGTGTTCCGAGGGCTGGCCGACTATGGGTTCAACAAGGAAGCACGGATGATGGCCGAGAAAACCATAGCCCTCTTTGGTGAAGACTTGAAGAAGGAGGGCGCTCTCCATGAATACTATGACCCGGAGACGGGGGCACCTATCATGAACAAGGGCTTCCAGAACTGGAACTACCTCGTGCTGAACATGGTGGCATGGCTGGAAGGGCGAACCGTGGTCCGTGAGTTTTAGTGCGAAGGCTTGCCATAGAGTCCGCATCTGACCCTCACCTCTGACACCTGACACTTATCTTGTTGATAATCTGCGGGTTCCCATAGCCCTGTACCCTCACCAGTGGTCTCACCAAGTGTCGCCCGTGAAAAATCTTCTACACATTTT
>ERZ842401.5960-NODE-5960-length-13241-cov-5.517139_pt1 | contig 13241 bp, 14 predicted proteins | sample MGYA00521270_ERZ842401 | MGnify/ENA primary metagenome ERZ842401 (study PRJEB31892, sample SAMEA3878208) | bioreactor metagenome | biome: Moose rumen | place: Sweden | collected 2011-10 | study: EMG produced TPA metagenomics assembly of the PRJEB12797 data set... | reverse complement strand
CTTCCGATCTTGCCCAAACCGGTTTGGTTTCAGCTATCCAAGAAGGATTTCCCGGCTGCTCCTGGCAGAGATGCAAGGTGCATTTCATGAGAAATATCCTGGCTCACGTACCTCAGAAGGCCAAAGATACTTTTGCCAAGGATATGAAACAGGTCTGGCTGGCAAAAGACGCCTGTGAGGCTCTCGCAACTGCTGCAGCTTTTGCAGAGAAATATCGCAAGAAATACCCCAAAGCTGTGGAATGTCTGGAAAATGGATTGGAAGACTCTTTGACCTTTTACGCATTCCCGATGATTGATTCGCAAAAGGTCGCCTCCTCCAATATGATTGAACGGCTGAATAAAGAGATACGCCGCCGAACACGGGTTGTTGGAATCTTTCCGAATGAAGCATCCTATATGCGGCTGGTATGCAGTTACATTCTGGAATATGCAGAGGACTGGGGATCTGATCGCGTTTATATCAGTCCGGAATCCATGAAACAGTTGCTGGAACGAAGATCTGAAGACCCCACGGACAAGGCTCACGTGGAATGATGACACAAATCCAAGGACAGACGAAAGTCTGTGGAAAGCGTGGAAAAGGTCTTAAGCCCTTTTCCACCCTTACCACAGACATACCGCGACAACGGCGGCGACGAAGAACGGCGCTTCGCGCTTGTGCTGCCGGAAGCAATCGCTGAACCTAACATATCGGAATCATTTTTGCGAACAAGTATTGACACAGGCAAAAAGCCGCCCATGGATTCAATGTTTTTGAAGCGATTTAGTATAAAATAAGGGATGTGTAGTTTCGAGCGGATCGGCTTGAAGTTCAAGGCGCTTTGACGAGGTTTTACTGGCAGTAAAATCGAGAAAAAGCAACGCCCAAACGCAAGCCGGCACGCCGAAAATGCGTCCTTCCGAATTTAGAAACAGACGCTAAGCTGCGCTTTGCCGAATATGCAGTCTATTAATTCTTTTCTGTTTTTTCAAAAAGTCTTAATTCACCCTTGACGATTCGCGTCTCAGGATGCGGAGGGAAGAAAAGTAGTCAGCATTGGCAATAAAGCATTCTATGATAAGTCAAAAATACAAAGCATCGTTATTCCTAATGGCGTTACCAGTATCGGAGAAGAGGCTTTTAAAAAATGCACTGCATTGACAGAGATTACAATTCCAAATAGTGTGAACAGCATTGGAGCAGGCGCATTTTCAATTTGCAAAAAACTACAACATATTACGCTTCCTACTAAGATAACCATAATTCCCGATAAGCTCTTTTCCGATTGTGACGAGCTTACAAATGTTAAAATCCCTAAGAATGTTACCAGCATTGGATCATATGCTTTTAGCTGTTGTTAAGACGCGAATTGTCAAGGGTGAATTAAGATCTTTTGGATTTAGGCATATTGAGTCTACTTCTATGAAAAAAACAAATAATAGAGACATTTCAGCACAAAGGTTTAAGAGTGTAAATCAGCTGGATTTTGGGTACTTTGGTGTTTTTTGATGGACAGGTAGCCAAGCATTGCAGCCAGCAAGGAAGCTGCGGAATCAATGATAATATCTTTCATAGTGTCTTGTAAGGCATCCCGCCCCAGTTTGATTGTTTTATCAGCCAACATATATTTTTGCATATTGAGTCCCATGATGCCGTCCACCGTATATTCATAGATTTCCCAAATACTGCCGACGGCCAAGGCGAAACAGAAAGCGAAAATGCTGACGAAAGCAGGGCTCAGGGTCACTTTCGTTTTGCTGGATCGGTTCAGAAAATCCACCAGAATGAACCCCAGTGTACCAAGCATCAGACCACTGAAAAAATGAAGGATAGAATCCCAATAAGGCACCCGATAGTAAAAATCACGCACTTCCCCAAGAAATACAGCGCAGTACAGGAAAACATCATAGAGTACATACATAAGATGCGGGATGTGCAAGGAAAGACGGCGCTCCAGCACAGAAGGAAGCACCATCACAAGCAGACCCGCGATGCACTCTACCACCATGAGGGTGTAATCGGATTTGGTACGCTGAGCCTCATCGCCGTTATTTTCAACAGGGGCTTGAATGAGCTGCACTGCTGAAAAAATGAGACCGGCAAGCAATGAAAGAAACAAAATGATGGCCAAAATCCGATGCAGCTTGCTCATGTCTTTCATTAAGACCGCCTCCTTTCCGTATGATCTGTGTTTTTATGCCGGTATCCAGGAAAACAGATAGAGCATATTGGCAGGCGAATCGATTTGCGGTTCGGCATACTGAAATGCGCCCTTCAGGGAGTGTGCCTGAGCTGATAAATGAAAATGGCATGCGGCAATACCGACATCCAGCCGCTGTAGATCATAGCCATATTTGCTTTTGGGGTTTTCCTCGCGATAGAAATGAAAGGCATGGCCCTGATATACGATGCGCCAGGGCTGCCGATTTGCAGCGGATGGCGCAAGACGCAACATTTCCAAGGGAGTGGCGTATTCTCCGGCTTCCGCAGGCATCAACGGTACTCCAAAGGAGCCGGAGAAAAAGATGTCTTTCCATTCTTTCCTCTGATCCGCCTTCCCAAATGTGCGGAATACCTTTTCTGTCAGCGAACGCTTTTCAGCCGGATATCCTACCGAGCAAACGATGGGGAAAATATCATCCTTGCCCATCGAAATCCGATCCGAAAACTGCTCCCGATTAAAGGTGCCCGCCAGCCAGCAGGTACCAAGCCCCAAAGCTGTGGCTTCCAGTACGATCTTTTCAAAGCGATAGCCAATTGTTTCCATTGCAGTTGGCGTGTTTTCTGCTGTGATTCCAATAAAAGCGGGCGCATTGCGGATCACGCCATAGGTGCCTAATTTGGCGTTTTCATCGTAATCCTTGGCCCGTAAAAGATGAAACGCAATCTGCGCAGTAAAGGGTGTGGGCACGGGATCGTTTTCCTGCATCCACCTGATCAGCATCTGTTGATCTTGGGATGACAAAGGACGAACATCATACGAGCGAACACTTTTCCGGCGCCGAATCAATTCATCAACTTTGTTCATTTCCGTTTCCTCCCATCGGTATCAGAATATCATAGCAAATCTGCGCCATATCCTCCGGCGTTTCATGCATTCCGGAGAGGAACCAGTCTGTTAGAATATTGATGAACGCTCCTTCTCTTGCAGCGTGGCGGTAGTGTTCTTGAACAGAAGCGGAAGGAAAAATGGTTTCCAGGACAAATTGATCTACCAACTGCAAATGCGCATCCAGATAGATTCTAAAATACTCTTTATTCTCTTTGATAGTGCGGAAAAAATCTGCGTACCAAGTCTTCCGGTCGTTTTTATATAAAGCTCCTTCCATGGAAGCACGCAGCTCGGTAAATACGGATTGGCAAAGTTCCTGCACCAATTCCTCCTTGGAATTGTAATTCCGATAGAAGGCTGCCCTGGATACGCCTGCCCGCTTGGTTATATCTGAAATGGTGATTTTTTCAAACGGCAGCTTTCCCATCAGTTTGAACATGGCGATTTGCAGCGCTTCCTGGGTCACCTTATTGGATTCCTCATTGGAAAGCCGCAGAATATTCATTTTACTCAGTTCAGTTTCCATTTTGCACCTCTTTGTTTCGACGTTACAAATGAAGCGGATTTTGTAAAGGCCGATTTCCTACCCATTGACAGCCCCCTCATTCGTGTAGTACACTTAGTTCGGCTTGACAAGTGTAACACCGATAAACATGTCTGTCAAGAACAAAATTTCTGGAGGAATGCGTTATGAAGCTGGTCAAGGTTCTTTCCGTGATCCTGGGTATCCTGATGATCATTGGCGGTTTGTACTGTCTGTTCAATCCTGCCCTTACCTATCTGGGCATCGGTTATGTGATCGGCGTTGCAATGTTGCTGGATGCCATCGCCCGCATCCACGCTTGGTGGCAATACCGCAAAAACGGAGACGCGGACGGCTGGATGCTGGCTGGCGGCATCCTTTCCTGCATCTTCGGCCTGGTGCTGATCGTGGACGTGGCCGCTCAGCTGAGCGTGGATGTGTTCATCGCCTATATGGTAGGAATCTGGATTCTGATTCGGGCCTGCATCACCATCATTCGTGCGTTCCGTGCTCGTAAATTCCATAAGACGTTTGAAACGAACTTCATCGGAAAGAACTGGTGGATTCGCGCAATCATCGGCGCACTGATGTGTGTCTTTGCCATCCTGAGCCTGATGAATCCCGGTGTCATCATGGCCGCTATCGGTACCTTCATTGGTCTTGGTATCATTGTGGCCGGATGCGAAACCATTACCATCGCGCTAACGCCCAGGGAAGCGTACTAATCACAGAAAAGAGGAGAATGAACATGGAAAAGAAAGAACAACTCATCGCAGGGTTGCAGGCTATTGTGACCAATTTGTCCCAGCAGGCGGACGGACATGCGATCCAGTCCCGAATTTTCGCAGGACAAGGATTGGAAAAACTGGCGGACAAATATGCGGAGCACGCTGAAGAAGAGCGCGGCTATGTGACGCGCTGCATCGACCGTATTCTTGATTTGGGCGGCGAAGTGAAAAACGGCGCAAAGCAGGAAACGCCTGTTTTTCAGAATGCGGTAGAGTGGATCAAATATGATTTGCAGGTATCCAAGGATGGGTTAGCCTCCCTTATGCCTCTGGTCCAGCTATCCCAGTGCGATCCGTCCTCATACGATATATTAGTCGCTTACTATAAGGATGAGGAGGAAGATTTATACTGGGGTGAGCAGCAGATCGCGCTCATCGGCATGATTGGTGTACAAAATTGGTTGGTCAAACAACTGTAAATATCGAAGCGGCGAACAAACCGTATTTGAAGAATAAGAGGAGCTTTGAGCATGGATTTTGAACAAATCACCCAAATGATTCAGCAGCTTGGAGAATCCTTAGGCCCGAAGATTCAGAAATGGATGGAGACCTCGGCCATAAACAGCAATGTCAATAACGCAAAGAAAGAACTGGAGCAGAATTATACAAGCCTGGGCAAGAGGACATATGAGAAGTATGCCGGTAAGCCCCTCAAAGGTTTGGAGACGCAGTTTGAAGCCGTCAAGGCATCGCTGGCAAACGTGGAAGCCATGACCTCGCAAATGCAAACTGTCAAGGGAACGAAAATCTGTCCCAACTGCGGTCAGGAAGCGCCGAAGGAAGCGGCGTATTGCGCCGTATGCGGCGCTAAGCTGCCCGAAGTCAGCGTAAAATCAGCGGAAAAGCCGGCGAAAAACATCGTAGCTACGGCCTACGGTCAGGTTCAAGGCGTGGAAGAAAACGGCTATGTGGCCTTCAAGGGTATTCCCTTCGCCATGCCGCCTGTGGGCGAACTGCGCTTTAAGCCACCTGTTGATCCTGATGCCTGGGAAGGCGTGAAAGTCTGTGATACCTACGGCCCCATCGAGCCGCGTCCTGTCTCGTCTGTCGGCGGTGTTGTAGGCGGTAATTCAGATACCGCCTGCTCCGAGGATTGCCTGTATTTGAACGTTTATACCCCCGCTGCGGATGGAAAAAAACGCCCAGTACTGTTTAATATTCATGGCGGCGCGTTCCAGACGGGCGATCATTCCCTGAATTCCGATCCCGCGGGCACTACAGCCATGGACTGCGTGCTGGTAACCGCAAGTTATCGTCTGGGCGTGTTGGGCTTTTTGCAGTTGGATCGCTATCTGGGGGAAGAATATATCCAATCCGGAAATTCCGGTATGCTGGACATTATCAAAGCTCTGGAATGGGTTCATAACAACATTGAAGGCTTTGGCGGCGATCCTGAAAAGGTGACCGTGGCCGGTCAATCCGCCGGAGCGAAAATGGCCAGCGCGCTGCTTTGTACCCCCAAGGCCAAAGGTCTGTTCAGCGCCGTGATGATGGACAGTGGAGCCACCAGCGCCATCCGTGACCTGCATACTGCCCAAGAAATTGCTGAACGGTTTGCCAAGGCATATGGCCTGACTGCGAAAAATGCCCGGAGAAAGCTGCTTGAAGCTCCTTGGGAAGAACTGATGGAGCATCAGGGTGTGCTGTTCGCCGGACCATCCCTCCAGAATCTGGGGCCTGTCTTTGACGGAATTAACTTTGATGGCAACGACGCGCTGGAGATCATTCGCTCCGGCAAAGCAAATTACGTTACCATGCTGGGCGGCTACAACCGGGACGAATACGCCAGTTTGATGGCCTATTATCCCATGAAGAGCGTGGACGATCTGGTGGGCTTCTTTGGTAGAAACACACCCTACATCATGACCGTGCTGGAAAAATATCACATCGAAGGCGACATGAAACGGTTGGTTGCTATCGTTTCCCGTTATTTCTACGGCTTCCCCTGCATCGATATGTTCGATGCCTTCGCTCAGGCGGATCAGGGCAACAAAATGTACCTCTACCGCTTTGATTGGGATTGCGGCGGGCAAGGCGCTGGTCATACCCTCTGCTCCGGTATTGCCACCGGCTGTACGGCGGCAATGGCTCCTGAAGTGACAACCTATGAGGGCTATGAGGGCGTGTACAGGCAGACTGCCGCTATGTGGAATGCTTTTATCAAAACACAGAATCCCAACGTGCCGGAACTGCCTGTGTGGCCCACTTTTGACAAGGAAACCCGACAGGCCATGTTCATCAACGAAATGAGTACTGTCAGCGAAATCGAACACACCGATCCGAACATCTCTACGCAGACGCTTCGCCTGTAAGTTCATGCAATATGAGCAAGCGGGCGCTTCAATCGGACGCAATCATCGCAATTGTGCTTTCCTTTGTGGGCGGTCTGCTGGATGTTTACTGCCTGTTCAATTTCAATGTGTACGCCACGCTGCACACAGGCAATATGATCAAGCTGATGACCCATCTGGTGGATGGCAGTTTCGCTGCCTTCCTGGATGCCCTGTTTGTGATCGTCGCCTTTGCGGTCGGTATCTTCCTGACCAATATGTATGAAAACAGCCGGAAAAAGCGGGATGAGCGGGAGCTGTTTCTGATCAGCTTTTTTCTCCTGATGCTGGCCTGCCTGATGCCCAATGACCGTGTTCCCGGAGAATTGTCAGCATGGAAAAGGATCGCCGCTTTCCTGCTGGGGCTGGAAGGAGCTTTCCTGATCCGCTCCTTTATGCGATTCGGCGAATACTCCTATTCCGCCACCACCATGACTGCCAATATCAATCGGCTGGTAACGGTGATCCACAAGAGAATCAGGGAGAAGGACAGAAGCCAGAACTATGCCATCCTGGTGTATCTGATGATCTTTTTGTCCTTCCTGCTGGGTGTCGCCTGCGGATACGGATATCTGCACACCATTCCCATGAAGGAATCAGGCTGGTGGCATTTGTATGGATATAACTTGATCCTGCTGCTCCCCATGGTCTGTATGTTGGCGCTTTGGGTTATGACACACTTGAAACATCAAAATGCTCAGAAATCCTGATGTCAACGACACCGAAAATAAAAGGAGGAACACAAAATGGGTACTTTGAGACAATTAAAGTTTCACATGAGAACAGACAACGAACTGCGTCCCCTGCTGGTGCGCTCCAGCCATCATGAACTGCTCATCGACCTGGATGGGGACAAGGTGGCAGACATTGCACTGATCGACAACAACCACGATGGCGACATTGACATGATTGGCGTAGACGCTACCGGCAACGGTGATTTTAATCTGTATATCGGAGATGCGGATGGCAATGGCATCCCGGATACCGTAGAATTTTATGAGGATGGGGAGGACATGCCCCTGGCCGCTTACTTTGGACGCCGCGTGGAAGAACGGTTCATTGATATGGCTGAACTGATTTATACCCGCATCGTAGCCAAAGAAATCATCGCTACTGAACTGATTAGCGCTTTGGCTGAATTTGAAGCCCGTGCTGAGGAAGAATATGCCAAGGCTCAGGAAAAGGAAAAAGCAGACGAGCAAGCCTGCACCGAAGAAATCAAGGAAGATAAGCAAACAGAAGAACACGAAAATGTTCCTGCTGAAAAAGAATAATGGGGTTTCATTAAATTGTTCCCTTTCGGAATTCCTGTTCCGAAAGGGAGCGGCTTGCAGCATTGAAAATGCATGTTCACGCGCTTCAGAATATCAATAAAATCTGAAGCGCATTTTCCATAATGGCCTTCATATTGTGCAAACGCAAAAGGGAGCAGTAAAGCATGACAAAAAAAAGAGTGGTTCCCGCAAAGTGCTCAAAGCAATCTGCATCATCCTGACAGTTCTCAGTGTGGTGTTTGCTGGATTGGATGTTTCTTCCCGCCTGGCGTATCATCGCTCCGGAATCGCCACGATAGCTGAATGGGTGATCCGGCTGGGCGGTTCCAAGAGTAAATTCTCCGATCCGGACAAGTGTGCTGAATACATTTCCCTGCGAGGACAAGCTGAGCCCTACACGCTGAATATTAAGCTGAAATCCTTGGTCACGGAGGAGACGATCAATAATAGTTCTGTTTATACGCTAACGCCCAGCCAACAGCCGCAGTCCATCGTGCTATATCTTCACGGCGGTGCCTATGTGAACGACGCATCGAATATGTATTTCAAATTCTGCGATCGACTGGCGCAGCAGGTAAACGCGCAGGTGGTTTTCCCGATTTATCCGCTGGCCCCCAATCACACTTGGGAAGAAACCTTTGTCCTTTTGACGGAAATCTACAGGAGCAGGCTTAACGAAGCCAGTGTGCCGGTCATCGTGATGGGCGATTCCGCAGGCGGTGGGCTGTCCGTGGCCTTTTGCGAATACCTGGCTGAGATCGGCCTTCGCCAGCCGGACAAGATAATCCTCTTTTCCCCATGGATGGACGTTTCCATGTCCAACGCGGAAGCGGCAGCATATGAGGACAGCGATCCCATGCTGTCGGCCTATGGTCTTGTGGAAATGGGCAGATATTGGGCTGGGGAACTGGATTTGAAGGATTACAGAGTCAGCCCGATTTTCGGAGACATTTCCGTGCTGAAAAACGTATCTCTGTTTGTCGGTACCCGGGAAATCTTCTATCCGGATGTAACGTCCTTCTACAATTTGCTCCAGGAGCAGGGCGTTGCATCCAGGCTGTATATCGGCGAAGGCATGAACCATGTTTATCCCCTCTACCCCATCCCGGAGGCAGGGGAAGCTGTCCGACAGGTATATCAAATCATCCGGGATCAGGACTGATCCTGAAGGAACTGAAATTCAACCAATAAAAGGAGTGCTGTTCAAATGATGAAGTATCTGCTCAAGCACATTCGGGAGTGCATCACCATCGTAGCGCAAATCGTCATCGGTATCCTTCTTCTGGTTAATCCCTCTATTTATGCCGTCAGCCTGATCCGCATTTTAGGCGTGCTGCTGATCCTGCGAGGCGTAATCAGAATCATCCATTACCTTAAAAAAGAAGCGGATAAAGCCGCAGAGGGTGAAGAATTCACAACCGGGCTGATGGCTGCTACGCTGGGCCTTTTCTGTATCTTTGGGCAGAATTGGTGGTCAGAAGCGTTCCCTGCGCTGGCAGTGGTTTACGGCCTGTTCCAATTGCTGCTTGGCTTCCAAAAGATTCAGAAAACGGTGGACTGTCTGCGGCTTCATAAGAAGCTGTGGTACTTCCCGGGCATCTGTGCGCTTCTTTATCTGATTTTTGGGTTCGTGATTGTTCTCAACCCTGGTATGAGCTGGATTTCGGTTTGGGTATTCACGGGGATAGCATTGATAATCGAAGCTGTGATGGAAGCAGTAACGATCATCTGTCTTCGCCCAGCCAAGGTCTAACAAATTGTAAAATACGATAAACAGCTTTCTGAATAAAGATGGCTAAACAGTGTAGAACTATTGCATGACGCTCAACCATACGCCGTAGATGACCGGCATGTGCATAGAGGCAATCCAGGCGGTGCTTTCTTCCGTATCGGAAGGAAGCAGCATGGAAAGCAAGGGCGTAAAATCATTTTGCGCCTGCATGATGGAAAGAACATCATTGGACGGCGCTTGGTTCATGGTCATGCCACCGGATAATAGCATGAGCATGAAGGTATCGGCTGTCATTCCCGGTTCGTCTGCTGCGGCTTCGCCGGGGTGGGACAGGGCGTGGCGAAGCTGAAAGCCTGTTTCCAAATCCGGAGACAGGCTGGCCATGGCAAGAATGATTCTTTGCGTTTCGACGGTTCTCCCCAAAGAGGAAACAAACGGCTCTGTCTGATCGGTCCGCTGTGCATAGGCCGCCTGCGCCATAGGAAGCAGGGCCGCGTCTTCTGCAGGCAGCTCCACATCGATCCCGTACCGCTGAAAGCCCCATTGCGGAAAAGGAAGATAGGTGACCAGGTCAGCCGGATTGATAACATTAAAAATATTGGTGCCAAATTCGATATGGAAAGACCAGGAATGGCATCTTACGAAGTTAATGCAAACTATAATCCCAATAATACCGTAAATATAACAGTTGCCATAATGCATGCACCATTCTTTGATGTTAATGAGTGTATCGGAACCAATCTTGGCGGATTAGGCTGGATAATCGGACATGAACTTGGTCATGCCTTTGGTTTGAATCATTGTAAGGATGAGCATTGTTATATGGTTGATGCAGAACATGGGAACAAGTTTTCGAAGACACCTTCGTTCTGTAAAAGTTGTAGAGAATTCCTGAATAAACAAGGTTGGACTTTGAAATAGCGTCAACAACCGCATCAGAAATCTATTGAACCTGTATGGAGATTATTTCATGCAGGTTTTTTGTTGATGATAGAAAAACGTTTTTTTACTCTCCATACCAGTAAGAAACGAGAGTAAGAAAAAGAAGTTTAACGTTTTAGATGTTACGATTATGATGCAGAATTACGACAAGATGATCCAGGAGAAGGCCGAGAGAGTTTTCTCTGTGATGGGAAAAAGAGTCTCACAAGAAGATGTAACACGTATCAAGGAGGCTTTTGAATTTGCCAAGATGGCACATGCTGACCAGAAGAGAAAGTCTGGTGAACCCTATATCTTCCATCCTATCGCAGTTGCCCATATTGTGGCAGAAGAGCTGATGTTAGGGGCAAATCCTGTAATAGCAGCATTCCTGCATGATGTTGTGGAGGACACAGATTATACAATAGGCGATATTCAGGAACGTTTTGGTGATGACGTGGCTTTTCTGGTGAGGGTTGTTACCAAGCAGGAAAAGGAGAATTACGAAATGTCAAAGCAGATGGATAACTACAAGCAGATGCTTGACTCCGTACAATATGACATCCGTGCGCTGCTTATAAAACTGGCAGACCGTTTGCATAATATGCGGACACTGAACTTTATGGCGGCAAATAAGCAGCAAAAAATAGCACAGGAAACTTTGGATATTTTTGCCCCGCTTGCAAATCGTTTAGGTATCGGTAAAATTAAAGCCGAACTTGAGGACTTGTCCTTGAGATATTTGGAGCCGGATAAGTATTTTGAAATAGCACAGTTGGTTTCTCAAACAAAAGCCGAAAGAGAAATGACCGTTAAGATGCTTATCGACCAAATTACAAAAGATGTAAAAAAGAATGGTATAAATGCACAAATAACAGGCAGGGCAAAACATTATTACAGTATTTATGCAAAAATGAAAAGATTGAACATTGCTTTTCATGAATTGTATGACATAACAGCCGTTCGTGTAATTGTTGACACGGAAAAAGAGTGTTATGAAGTTTTAGGGCTGATACATTCGCAGTTTAAACCTATTCCGGGGCGTTTTAAGGACTACATTGCAATGCCGAAGGGCAATATGTATCAATCTTTACACACATCCGTAATCGGACCTCGTTCAAAGCCGCTTGAAGTGCAGATTAGAACTTGGGAAATGCACGAAGTAGCCGAATATGGTGTTGCGGCACACTGGAGATACAAAGAAAAAGGCTCACAAAAGGCAAACAATCCGGCTGATATGAAGTTTTCATGGATGCGGAAAATGGTTGAACTTGATAATGATGTAACGTCAGCAGAGGATTATGTAAACAGTGTAAAACTGGATTTGTTCTCGGATCAGGTATTTGCTTTCACCCCAAACGGTGATGTGTTCGATTTGCCAAAAGATGCAACTCCTGTGGATTTTGCGTATCGTATTCACTCTGATGTGGGAAATAAGACTGTGGGAGCACTGATAAACGGCAGAATTGCCCAGCTTGATACAAAGCTTAACAACGGCGATATCGTTGAAATTCTTACCTCAAAAACCCCTGCTCCTCGTCTTGACTGGTTAAATTTTGTTGTTACAAAACAGGCATCTTCAAAAATTAAGCAGTGGTTTAAGAAAAATAATCGTGAAAGCCATATTGAAGCAGGACGCTCAAATCTTGAACATGAACTAACAAAAAATGTATTTGAGGAATATTTAAAGAACGGCGATTTTAATAAAATTGCCAAACAAATGAATTATCAGAGTGCGGATGATCTTTTTGCTGCACTGGGGTATGGCGAAACTACCGTCAACAAAGTTTTGAGCAAGGTTAAAAAGCCGCAGGAACCGGCAAGAGAGAATGTTTTCAGAACATATCACCGCAAAAAATCCGAAAAAGATATAATCGGGTTGGAGGGGCTTTTGTATTCATTTGCAAAATGCTGTTCTCCTATACCGGGGGAACCTATTGTCGGTGTTGTTACCCGTTCTAAGGGGGTATCAGTTCACAGAATTGATTGTAAGATGTTAGAAAATATTCCGCCCGAAAGGTTGCTTGATATACGCTGGTCGGGTGATAATATAAACAAAACCTATACTACTACAATCCGTGTTGAAACCGGTGAAAAATTGGGATTACTTAAAGACATTATAGCCGCAATTTCGGATAATAATACCAATATAACTTACGCAAACGTAAAGGCAAAAAGCAATAAGCGGCTGGGGGTAATTGAAATAGGTATGGAGCTTGATAATATTGATACTTTGAAAAAGGTTATAAATTGTATTCAGGCAATTCCTGATGTATATAGCGTTAAACGTATCCAAACTTCATACAGTACCAGTAATAACGGACATAATCAACGCAATAACAAAAAATCCGTCAAGCATAACAATCGAAAAAAGGATTAAGCAAGCCGCATCTTGCAAGAAGTGAGAATTTTTAGTTGAGCTTTGTGTACTTATGTCATCACGAACTCATTTCGGTATCTGTCGTAATTAGATGCTGAAATAATTTCAGCATAACATAATATGCAGTCGTGACGAAAATATTAACAAAACAATATAGTATGATTATTTAGGTATTTTTATAAAATTTAGAGTATCCTCCTCGTAAGAAAGGCAATCATGTGTATCTGTTATAAATAATATTTTTATATGATGTTTCTCA
>ERZ842401.5958-NODE-5958-length-13242-cov-3.354440_pt1 | contig 13242 bp, 6 predicted proteins | sample MGYA00521270_ERZ842401 | MGnify/ENA primary metagenome ERZ842401 (study PRJEB31892, sample SAMEA3878208) | bioreactor metagenome | biome: Moose rumen | place: Sweden | collected 2011-10 | study: EMG produced TPA metagenomics assembly of the PRJEB12797 data set... | reverse complement strand
AATACAGCTGGGGATCATCTTCGAATACCAGCACCGCCCCCTCACTGAGATAAAGGTTGCAGTTGCTTCGGAAATGCACCGGACCGGTGATCCACTCTCCGGAAGGGACAATAACCCTTCCTCCACCAGCCTTGTTGCACGCTTCCATTGCCTTGGCGAAAGCTGCTGTGTTGGCTTTCACATCACCAGGCTTCGCGCCGTATTTCGTGATGGGGAAATCTTTCTTCGGGAAAGAGAACATCTCCAAAGGCTCGAAAGCGAAAGGAGCTTCAGGAGCTTCCACAACGGTTTTTTGTGCCGGGCAGGCAATGCTGCCGAGAAAAAAGACAGAAAGCGTCAGAAGGATATGTTTCAGTGTCATACGCATAGGTTTTGTTACATAGGTCATTCGGCGGTACCTTGGGTCAGAACTGCTGAAAAAAGACGGGCCCTGAATCTCCGCAAATGCAAAGATATAAAACAGTACATCAAAATGTGACTGGAGTAAGCCTTGTGCGGTGCAAGGCCCGGTCTTTTCCCTTTCCGGTCAATTGCTCTAATAGGACGCCTTCACATAAGGAGCGTTCCTAAGGTAAAGTGCGCTTTCCCTTACTCCCTTAAGGATATTGGGGGTACTTGCCCGCTCCAGTTCAACGACATAAGCCTTGGTGCCCGCCACTTTGAAATTGTTGAATATCGCCTCGAATCCCACCATTCCGCTCTGGCCGATTTCATACTTGTCCTTTATATGAAGCAGCTCGAAACGCCCGGGGAATTTCTTCATATACTCAACAGGGCTCACGCCTGCCATTACGGCCCAGTAAACGTCCATCTGGAAGAAAACGTTCTCAGGAGAAGTGTTGCTGATGAAATAATCCATCATGGTGGTGTCTTCCACCTTATTGAACTCGTGGGAGTGGCTATGGTATCCGAAACGGATTCCAGCGGCGTTGCATTTTCTGCCGATAGCCTCAAGATACTTCACCATTGTCTGAAGTTCCTTCCCGTTGGAAAGTGGTCTGGAAGACGCCATCACGAGTCTCGGGATACCTGCAGCCTTATGAGCAGCTATACAGTCATCCCACCACTTCAAAGCCTCGGTGAAATCTTCGTTCTCCATTTCAGCTGGTGAAAGGATACGGGTAGTGTGTGAAGAAATGAGACTGAGTCCCGCATCGTCCATAACCTTGCGGAACTCCCGGGGTTCCATTCCGTAGAACTTGCCGTTTGCGTAACCGGCCGGTTCAGCGCCCGTGAAACCCATCTGGACAAGTCTCGAAAGGACATATTCATGATTCTTGGCGAAGAGTTCTGGCGTTCCGATGAGGGTACGGAGCGAATACATCTGGACGGCCATTTCCTTCTTGGGTGCGGTTGTCTCTTCAGCGAGGCGGTAGCTCACGTAAGCGAACTTCTTGCTGTCGGGACTCCAGGAGTTGACATTGAGGCTTCCCTGTCCCCCGAAAAACTCCACAAGGACCTTGGGTTCTCCGCCCTCAGCAGGAATCATCCTCAGCTGTACATTGAGATTGGCGACGTGCGAACCCGGGTCAATCTCATAATCATGATAGGCGAGATACACAACCTTTTTGCCGTCCGGTGAGATATGGGGGAACCATGAGTTCATATCCTCATCGAAGGTCATCTGGGTCTGTTCCTTTCCATTGCTTTTCATTCTCCAGGCTTGCATCCTTCCGGTACGGACGCTGTTGAACCAGATATACTTCCCGTCGGGGCTGAATTCCGGTCCGTCATCAAGGCCCGGGGCATCTGTAAGACGAGTTTCCTTTCCGCCTTTCACCGGCATGATGTAAACATCCTGCTCCTGGTCGGGTCCTCTGAATGCGCAGTAAGCGACAGTTTTTCCATCTGGGCTTATGCCATGAAGATAACTGGGGCCCTCGAGGGTTATTTTCCGGGGCTCTCCTCCATCGAAAGGCGTGATGAAGACATAGGAATTGTATCCTCTCGCATTAGGATCATTGCTGCTGAGGCCGATCCATTTCCCGTCTTTGGTGATCACGTGGTCATTGTTGCACTGGGTAATCGATCCGGTGGGAATTTCCACCAGTCCGGTAGAACCGTCCGGAGCGATTCTGAAGAGTTTGCCGCCTTGGTTGACGACAAGCCATTTCCCGTCAGGAGTCCAGTTCGGAGCCTCAATCGTATAGGGGAATTCCTTTATGACTTGATGCGTACCACTTTCGATATCGAAGATCTCGAGATAACTTATGACGGATTGCTGTGATTGGGCCAGGACCGGGGTCATGCCTCCGATCAGAAGGGCCAGGAACAATTTGGCTTTAGTAGACATATTCCACTTTGGTAATAAATTCGGGGTTATTAATATAGTGGGAGTTGATGGGTTAAAGTTATGGAAATGATGGGGATTACGCAAGAATATGTCACATATTATGAAGAATTGCCGAATAATGTCAACCGTTTCAGCGTTTTTGTTCGGATTCAACAGCCAGTCAATAATTTGAAAGCCATCCGGAATCCATGGCGTCGAGGAACAGGAATACTTTGAAATCAGTGTCTTTTGTTCTGCGTTTCGGGAAAACCAGGAAATGGAAATAAAATGCTCCACCATGCGGCGGGTTTGCCGAACGGGGACTTCGCCACTATCATCGGCTCCTCGCTGACGCCAAACCTCTCAAAAGTCAATGAGGCCTTTCAACGGCAATAAGACCGATTTCGAAAACCTTGTCCTACACTTCAACAAAAAAATCACATAAAACGATGCGGCAATCAGATGAAAAGAATTTACTTTTCAGTACTCTGACAAAGTGATTTAGAGAGGATTACACATTTGATTATCAATACTATACAATTGCAATATTTCTATAATCAGGTACTTTCTTAGTACCGAGCCAATGATGAGATAATATAATAACTACTTTTGCAGCCGCAAAGTTACAATTTATTTCTATTTTGCAACCGATTTTTATAGGAAATATTGAACATTAAATCACATATCAACGGCTTCACGAGACTTTTTTATCTTTTAATTCTCGTTTTTGCCTCAGGCCTGAACAACCAAGTGGCGGCATTGACTACGGTCAACGGACACGTAATCGACTCCATCACCGGCGAACCTATGCCATATATCTCTATACACCTCGATGGCAGCGACATGGGCGTGATTACAAGTGTCGATGGAGTTTTCTCAATCTCAACCGACAAGCACTTCACCGCGCTCACCGCTACTGCTGTAGGCTACCACAAGAGGACTATCCCAATCGTTGAAGGCACTCACAACACCGTCGAAATTAAGATGGCGACCACGAGCATCACTCTCAACGAGGTGCTGGTAAGGCCTGGCAAAGAAAAATACAAGAAGAAAGGCAATCCCGCTGTGGCTTTCGCCGAGCGGCTGATTGCTGCGCGCCATAGCCACGACCCGTCACGCGAGCATGACTACTACAGCTTCCTGAAATACGAGAAGATGTCGTTCGGCTTCAACGACTTCAAAGAGATGGAAAACAAGAACTTCCTGCTCAAGAAGTTCAAATTCCTCTTTGAGTATATGGACACGAGCGAGATTACCGGTAAGCGCATTCTTCCCATCTCGGTGCAGGAAAAACTCTCGTGGGAATTCTTCCGCAAGACACCCAGAAGCCACAAGGAATATATCACAGCCACCAAGCACGCCGGTCTCGACGAGAGCTTCGACAAGGAGAGCATAAAGCGTTTTCTCGACGATGTCTTTCGCGAAATCGACATCTTCGGCAACGACGTAACATTCATGCAGAACCGATTCGTCAGCCCATTGTCGAGCATCGGCACGTCGTTCTATCGCTACTATCTCGACACGCTCGACGTGGATGGCGTGCGATGCATCGACCTCACTTTCTTACCGTTCAACACTCGTACATTCGGCTTCTTAGGGCATATCTATGTCGCCGACGGCGACTCAACGCTCTTTATCCGTAAAGTGAAATTGGGTGTACCGCGGTCGATCAATCTCAACTATGTGGAGCATGTCTACATCGAACAAGACTACGAACGCGCGGTAGATGGCTCAAGACTGAAGAAACGCGACGACATGACGGTCGAATTCCGTATCATCAAGGGCACTCAAGGCTTATTCGCTCGACGGCAAACAGCCTACCGCGACCATTCCTATGCCCAACCGGCTCCGGAATATCTCGCCCTTTTCGACAAAGCGGGTGAACAAATTGTAGCACACGACTCACAGATTATGCCCGAGGAATACTGGAACGACAACCGACCTCGCGGACTAAAAAACGATGAGACTACCGTACATCGCATGATTACGCGCCTGCGTCAGTCAAAGCTCTTCTATTGGGGTGAAAAAGTGATTGTTACGCTCGTGAGCGGGTACCTCAAGACGGGGGCAAAGAGTAAATTCGACTTCGGACCCATGAATACCACCATCAGTGGCAACTCGATGGAGGGCGCAAGATTGCGCGTGGGAGGAATGACCACGGCCAACCTCTCGCCCAACTGGTTCACCCAAGGTTATGTTGCTTTCGGCACTAAGGACAAGAAATTTAAATATATGGGACAAGTGGAATACTCGTTCAACAAAAAGAAGTACCACAACAACGAATTCCCGATCCATTCTATTCGCGCCATGCACCGATACGATGTCGACAAACTTGGACAACATTACCTTTACACCAATCCCGACAATGTTTTCCTCTCTCTAAAGCGAAAAAGCGACCTGCTGATGACCTACCTCCGAGAATCTTTACTTGAGTACCGACTCGAAACGCGTAGCGGGTGGTCTTTCTCTTTCGGCATCTCACACAATGTGCACGAAGCCAGCAGATATGTGCCTTTTGTCGACGGAAACGGCAACGCTTTCAAACGTTACACCGAGGCAGGTTTTACTTTCGGAGTGCGTTTCGCTCCGGGCGAGAAGTTCTACCAAACGCGTTCCTACCGTATTCCTATCAACCTCGACGCTCCTATCATTTCGCTTACCCACACATATATGCCTAAAGGATTCATGGGCAGCGACTTTGAAGTCAACAAAACAGAATTGGGTATTCAAAAGCGATTTTGGTTCAGCGCTTTCGGCTATACCGACATCATTGTCAAAGCCGGAAAAATATGGTCGAAAGTGGCCTTCCCCGACCTCATGCTGCCCAACGCCAACCTATCATTTACCATACAACCTGAGAGCTACACCCTCATGAGCCCGATGGAGTTTGTCAACGACCAATATGTGTCATGGGACGTCACTTATTGGGCTAACGGCCTTATAATGAATCGTATTCCGCTTATCAAGTACCTCAAGTTGCGTGAGGTGTTCTCCTTCCGCGGACTCTACGGCAGTCTTAAGGATAGCAACAATCCGGCTAAGCGACCTGAACTTTTCGCTTTCCCCGAAAGCGCTATCGCTATGCCTATGGGCAGCAAACCTTATATGGAACTTGGCGTAGGCATCGACAACATTTTCACGTTCCTCCGTGTCGACTACGTCTGGCGGCTCACCTATCGCGACAATCCCGGAGTCAACCGGGGTGGTGTCCGCATCCAGCTCCACTTCACATTCTAAATGAAGTGATTTTAATTTGGCTGTTTTATAAACCCTGAATTTGAACCTCAATGTTCTTCAAGCTGTGTTCTCCAAACGGGGTGCACAGCTATTTTTATTTAATCACAAAAAATTGTGACGCTACGGTATTGCGGTTCCAATTTTTTGTCGTAATTTTGCAAAAATTTTAAGCGACGATATTAATATAAGAGATGAAATCTTTTCTCAGTCAAGTAGCAAATCACTATATAAGCACTCAGGGGCTGGAGCGCTATTGTTTCGTGTTCCCAAGCCGAAGGGCTTGCACGTTTTTCTCACACGAACTACAAAACGCGACCGGTAAGCAGGCGCTATTGATGCCGCAAGTCATAACAATGGTCGATTTCGCATCACAGCTTGTTAAGGCGATCCCTGTTGCTCCCATCGAAGCACTGTTCACTCTCTACGACTGCTACCGAAGTTTATCGGGTAATGAAGATTACGAGTTCGACAAATTTGTGCGCTGGGGCAATATCATACTCAGCGATTTCAACGACGTGGACATGGCGCTCGTCGACCCGCAACAAATCTTCTACAACGTAAAAGAATTCCGCGAGATAGCAACCGACTACCTCGACGATGAGCTCAAAGACATACTTAATAAATACTTCAACGCTAAGTTCAACGTCAGCACCAACGATGCCGACGACGAAGATCCACCATTCTGGCTTCATATTCAACAGTCCGACGACGATACCGAGGTAAAGAAAAACTACCTGCACTTATGGCAACAGCTGTTTGAACTTTATTCCGCTTATAACAGGAGTCTGGCCGAAAGGGGACTTACCTACATGGGCAAAATATATCGCGACGCGGTGCAGATGTTGCGCGACACGGCACCCGACCAACTACCATGGCAACGCATAGTGATGGTGGGATTCAATATGCTAACCAATGCCGAGCTTGTAATGTTCAACACTCTTGACAAGAAAGGTGTTGTCGATTTCTTTTGGGACAACGCAGGTCCAATCTTCACCCACGATGCCAAATATGGCGGCAACCAAGGAGCGCAATTTATCAATTCCTACGCCAAAATGTTCCCCATGCCGCACGACTTCATTCTTGAGCAAGTCAATTCAACGCCACAAATCGAAATCCTTGCCGTGCCTTCTAATGTGGGACAGGCCAAAGTGGCATTCAATGCTCTCGACGACACCGACGATACTTCTCTCAACACACCACATACGGCTATCGTTCTTCCCGACGAGGCGCTCTTCCTGCCGCTGCTCAACTCGGTGCCTGAGCGGGTAGAAGCTCTCAACGTAACCATGGGCTATAGCATGAAATACAGCGACATCGCTTCGCTCCTGCGCATCATAGCTCTTAGTCACAGACGAGCGCGACACTGCCGCGACAATAATACGGAGTGGGAATTCTACCGCGAGGATGTGAAAGACCTCCTCTCCCACCCCATCATCAAGCGACATTTCAGCCTTGAAGCTCTCAACATTGTCGCACTTATCGACAATAATAAGCTCTATTACGTGCCGCAATCTATTTTTAACGGCACGCCTTTCAAGACTTTATTCATCATGCTCGATGAGAATGCCTCGACCTCCGACGTGATTAACTACCTCAACTGTCTTGTAGATTTCATCAAGGGAATTACCACGAAAATCACGTCTGAGCCCAACGACGACGAGGACGTGGACGACGAGGACGACAAAAGCGACAACGCCGACACCATGCCGTTGCAAGTGGCGTTTTATCGCAAAATGAACGAAGCTCTCGACTATATACAGGCTGCCATCTCACGCCACGAAGTGAACATCTCCGGCAGCTCTATTTTCTTCCTGATTGAGCGCCTTACATCAGGCATGGTTGTGCCGCTTGAGGGTGAGCCGCTGCAAGGACTGCAAGTGATGGGAATGATCGAAACGCGTTGTCTTGATTTCGACAGGTTGGTCATTCTCTCGGTCAACGAGCGTATTCTGCCGGGACGCTATCGCTTACAGTCGTTCATAAGCGAAGGACTGCGACACGTTTTCAACTTGCCTACTGCCGTCAGGCAAGAGGCAATGTGGAGTTACCACTTTTATCGCTTGATCTCAAGGGCAAACAAAGTGACTCTGATTTACGACGCTCGCCGGTCGCAGCGCGTCGGCAGTAACGAGCCTTCACGATTTATCGAGCAACTGCGACTCATTTATAGCCAACCGCTCAACATCAAGATGTCGAAACAGCACTATATCTCCCAGCCAAGCATATCCTCAACAAGAACCTTGCAAATCGCCAAGGGCGAGTACGCAAAGAAGGTGCTTGACAGCTATTGCGACCCTGAAAATGGTCTGGCACTTTCGGCAAGCTCTATCAACAAGTATATCGACTGCCCGCTGAAATTCTACCTGCAATACATCGAGCAGCTGGGCGATGAAGAGCGCACCGGCGACTTCATGCAAGCCACCACCTTTGGCGATATCGTCCACGAAACGCTACAAGAGCTATACTACCCTGATACTGACCCGGGAGTAGCGCGCACAGGCTCTTATCGCGTAACAGGAGCTGACATAAAGGCTTTCAGAACCCAAAAAGTAGACGGTATTATCAAGAAATTAATCAATAAAAAATATCTCTTCCGCGACTGCAATAATCTCAACGCTCAATTAACCGGCGAAGCGCTCATCCAAAGCGAGTCAATCAAAACCTACGTTAATCGGGTGCTCGATTACGACTACAAACTGATTGGGAGTGACTGCGGTTTTATCGACATTCTCGAGTGCGAAAAGACTCACGTCGTGCAATTCCCGCTTTCCGACGGACGATGGTTTAATTTCAAATTCAAAGCCGACCGAATCGACCGCGTCAACGGTAGCGACACCATCCGCATCGTCGACTACAAAACAGGTTCCGACGACACGTTTTTCAAATCGGTTCAAACACTATTCGATAATAAGGAGAAAAAGCGGCCGCATGCGGCTCTACAGCTTTTGCTCTATTGCCATGCCTACGCTAAAGCTACTAATTTCAATGGGGCAATCATGCCCATGATTTACAAGACGCAGGACATCGATACATCCGGCTTGGGGATTGGCTCGAAAGTTGAGAACAAGAAACAAATCGACGACTATCGCGATGTAGATGATTTCATGAAAGTATTCACCGACACTATGGACAACTTCTTCAATCCCGACGTGCCTTTCATTCAGTATCCGATTAACGATGACGACGACAATAACAACTCTTTCAACTTCATTCCATGCGACTACTGTCCGTTTACTGATATTTGTTGCCGATGATTATTATTCGTAGCCGATATATGCCGCCCGTGAAGCGTTACCACGCTATCAACCTGCTCGGAGTGATGTTTGTGCACCCCGACGTCGAGGTGCGACCTTCGCTCGTCAACCACGAGCGCATACACACGGCGCAGATGCGCGAACTGCTCTACCTGCCGTTCTATCTGCTCTACTTGCTCGAATGGCTAATCAGGTTACTTATGCGAGGCAACGCTTATCGCAACATATCTTTCGAGCGCGAGGCCTACGGCAATATGTACAACCCCGACTACCTGAGCTGTCGCCGACGATACGCTTGGCTACATTTCATTTCAAAGAATTATAAACAACGCAAAAATAATAGTAGAAAATGACTCTCAAACGCTCCCTTTTCCTTGTAGCGACTTCGCTCATGCTCGCTCTCGAGGCACTCGCCTTCGATGCAACGCGTGCTCAAAACGCCATCGACAAATTTGCCGGCGCGGCATCGCTCAAAAATGCATCGCTCACTATCGCCGTCGCTTCTACCGCCGATGGCAAGGTGCTTGCCACACATAACCCCGACCTCGCGTGTATCACCGCTTCTACCTTGAAGACGGTGACATCTACCGCGGCACTCGAATTGCTGGGCGGCGACTTCGTGTTCGAAACGCCGGTATATCTCGACGGTGAGGTAAAAAACGGTGTTCTCAACGGCAATCTACTTATTGTGGGTAGCGGCGATCCGACTCTGGGATCACGTTTCTTTAAGGACAACCTCGACATCGTACCCGAGATTATGCAAGCGCTAAAGGGCGCTGGTATCTCGGCTATCAACGGACGTATAATTGTCGACCAATCAAAGTTGCCTTTCCCGGCTTTTAGCGACTGTAGCGACGCGGGCGACCTCGCATGGCCCTACTGCGCTGGTATTCACGCTCTTAACTATAGCGACAACCGCGTAAGGCTTGTATTCGACGGCAACAACGGCTCGATGCAAAACGCTCGCTTCGAGCCAAACGTGCCGGGGCTGAAGATTATCAACCGCCTCTCGGCCGGCACCGACGACAATGCCGAGCTCCACATGGAATACGCCTCGCCGGCCGTGATAGTGAGCGGGACTGTGGCCGACACCACTTATTACTTCGATATCGCCAACCCGCTACCGGGCGCACTACTGGCCGACAGCCTCGAGCACTCAATGCAACGCGCCGGCATCAAGCTTCGCAATCGCGATATCAAGGCTTCAGACTCTCCCTGGCTAATGCTCACCCATCGCTCGCCGTTGCTCACCGACATTATCGCTTCGCTGCTCGAACGTAGCGACAATATGTTCACCGAAGGCCTCTTGCGCGCGATGGCGGTAAATAAAGGCGTTCGACCCACTGCCAAAGCGGGAGTCGACGCTGTGAACGAAAGTCTTATAAAGCGTGGTATCGATGTAACACCGAAATTCCAATACGACGGCAGCGGACTCGCAAGAGCCAACAAGGCCACGGCCACTTTCTTCACCGCTATGCTCGCACTAATGGCCGACCGGCACTACGGCGCCAAACAGCAGCGACTGGTCGACCTCATGCCACGCGTGGGTATCAACGCCAACATTGGTGGATACCTCAGCGAAAGTAGCCTCAGTGGCTCGGTTGCTGTCAAAAGCGGCTCCATGACGGGCGTGCAATGCTACGTGGGCTACTACCCCGCCCAAAAACCGGAATATTGTTTCGCGATTCTCGTCAACAACTGGCACGGAACACGGCAAGCTCTCAAAAACGATATCGACCGGCTGATAATGCGAATTTTCGATGCCAACTAGTGTCCCACTTTATCAATCATAATTCAGAAACGCTATGAATCAATCGAATATACAGCGAGTATTTAACATCTTCAAGCAACTTAACGCCATCCCCCGTCCCTCACATCACGAGCAACGTGTGGCCGACTTCCTGTGCCGCTTCGCCGAGCAGCGCGGCTTGGAATTCGAGCGCGATGCCGAGAACTGTGTGGTAATCCGCAAGCCCGCCACACCCGGACACGAAGCCGCCGAGCCCATAGTCTTGCTCAACCACATGGACATGGTGTGCGTGGGGATGAACGACCCACTTAACGACCCCATTCAAGCCTACATCGACGGCGACTGGATGAAGGCGCGCGGCACCTCGCTCGGCGCCGACAACGGCATCGGGCTGTCGATGGCACTCGCCGTGCTCGACGACGATAGCATCACCCACGGTCCGCTCGAGGTAATCACCACCACCAACGAGGAGGACGGAATGAGCGGAGCGGCGCAACTCGCGCCCGACTTCCTGCACGGCCGCAAAGTAATCAACCTCGACAGCGAGGACTACGACACCATCACCACCGGTGCCGCCGGCGCATGCCTGCAATTCCACCGCATACCGATTTCGCGTAGGCCCTCGCTCGAGGGGCATAGCTGGTTCAAAATATGCTTCTCCGGCGGACTCGGCGGACACTCGGGAGTTGATATTAATAAAGGGCGATGCAGTGCCGTCATTCCGCTATGGGGCTTGCTGCAAGCGATTGCGGCCGAATACGAGTTCGACGTTGCCGACATCAACCTCGGCGAAGCCAACGCAAGCATCGCCTCGTCGGCTCATATCATCATCTGCATACCCCCGGGCGAGGCCGCGCAGTTCGTGCTCGATCAACAGACTTTGATGAACAACTGGCTAAATGAACAATTTGGCTCTACCGACCCCAATATGCGCTGCGACATCGACTACTGTGAGCCGCTCGACACTGTCATCAACCGCGAGGCGCTTGAAGCTCTCATGCTAAGTCTTGAGGCTACTCCGCAAGGCGTGGTGAAAATGAGCGACTCGATTAAGGACACTGTCGAGACTTCCAACAACGTAGGCCGCATCATCTTCGAGCAAGACCACATCTTCGTCAGCACCCACACCCGAAGTTTCAACGATAGCGTCATGGCGCAACTGAGCCGCGATATCGCCGACAACTTCGCCCGCAACGGTGCCACGACCGAACTGATAATGGAAGCTCCGGCATGGCAAGAGGATCAACATTCGCAATTCTTGCGGATTACGAGCGACACTTTCAACGACGTGCTCGGATGGAGACCGCGCATGGTAGCAATGCACTTCGTGCTTGAAGCGGGATTCTTCGTACGCCATTATCCGGGCATACAAATCGCAAGCATCGGACCGCGAATAGTTGAGCCACACTCAACAAGCGAGCGTGTACAACTCTCAACTGTAACCGACATTTGGAAAGTACTGCTTGAACTTCTCCGCCGACTCGCATAATTGCAACTCGCCCTCTTGTACACCCGTAAACTCGTACAATAATAAGAATTATGTCATATCTCGACGAACTGAACGAACAACAACGGGCCGCCGTTGAATACTGCGACGGGCCACAACTCATAATCGCCGGCGCAGGCTCGGGTAAAACACGAGTGCTCACCTACAAGATTGTGCACCTGCTCAATCAAGGTCACGCCCCTTTTCGGTTGCTCGCTCTTACTTTCACCAACAAGGCGGCAACCGAAATGCGACAGCGCATTCAGGCTCTCGTGGGAGAAAGTGTTGCCAACCAACTTTGGATGGGAACTTTCCACAGCATCTTCGCCAGAATTCTGAGGCGACACGCACCACTCATCGGTTTTACGAGCGACTTCACCATTTACGACACCTCCGATTCCCGCTCGCTCGTAAAACTTATAATTCGCGACCAAGGACTCGACGACAAGAAGTATAAACCCGCCAACGTCCACTCTTTTATCTCCAACCTCAAAAACAACCTCATCACGCCTTCGATGTATATGCGAGACGAGGCTCGACTGAAAGCTGACGCCAACGCGGGCTTGCCTATGCTCGGCGAGCTATACAACATTTATTGCCAACGGTGCCGGGTGGCTAACGCTATGGACTTCGACGACCTGCTGGTGTTCACCAACATCCTGCTGCGCGACAACCCCGATGTGCTACGGCGTTACCAGGAGTTCTTCTCTTACGTTCTTGTCGACGAGTATCAGGACACCAACTTCGCTCAGCACCTTATTATAATTGAGCTATCGAAACTGCACAGACGAGTGAGCGTAGTAGGCGACGACGCGCAGTCAATCTACAGCTTTCGTGGTGCCAACCTCAGCAACATTCTCAATATGGAGCACCAGTTCGAGGGCTTGAAAATATTCAAACTCGAGCGCAACTACCGCTCTACGCAAAACATCATCAACGCCGCCAATTCACTCATCGACAAGAACACGTGGCAAATCAAAAAGAATATCTTTACAGCCAACAAACAGGGTAGCCGTATACCGGTAATTCGCTGTTATAGCGACTATGAGGAGGCCTACGTGGTGGCAAGCCAAATCACCTCGTTGCGCTCACGCACCGGCTGCGCCTACAACGACATCGCCATACTCTATCGCACCAACGCCCAGTCGCGCGTGCTCGAGCAAGCGCTCAGCCGAGCCGGACGTAAGGACGACCACGCGCCGGGAGCAGGTACCATTCCCTACCGCATCTTGGGCGGAACATC
>ERZ842401.5957-NODE-5957-length-13243-cov-5.994313_pt1 | contig 13243 bp, 13 predicted proteins | sample MGYA00521270_ERZ842401 | MGnify/ENA primary metagenome ERZ842401 (study PRJEB31892, sample SAMEA3878208) | bioreactor metagenome | biome: Moose rumen | place: Sweden | collected 2011-10 | study: EMG produced TPA metagenomics assembly of the PRJEB12797 data set... | reverse complement strand
TTATTCCCCATTTTACACCTCCGTGGGTGTCCTAATTTATGGGGTCAGTTCAACTCATTGTACAAAATTATTTTTTTTTGTATCATGGTTCCATGAGCGACTTAATTCAACCGAGAGTCCTTAAGGGATTCCGCGACTTCTTACCCAATGACGAAATTTTCAGGGCGGAACTTATAGAAAAGCTTACCGCAACCTACAGGGCTTACGGCTTTGTGCCCATAGACACTCCTGTTCTGGAATACACCGAAATTCTCCTAAGAAAGAGCAAGGGCGAAACTGAAAAACAGGTTTTCCGCTTTGAAGACAAGGGAGGTCGAGATGTTGCCATGCGATTTGACCTTACCGTACCCTTTGCCCGCTTTTTTGCAGAACACAAGGAAGAACTTTATCTACCTTTTAAGAGGTACCACACTGCAAAAGTCTGGAGGGGAGAAAAACCTCAGGCAGGACGCTACAGGGAATTCGTTCAGTGCGACTTTGACACCGTAGGTTCAGATTCCGCAACTTCTGACTTCGAGACGCTGGCACTAATGAAGGCTGCCCTCGAGTCAATCGGTGTAAAGGACATTACAATCAGGGTAAACCACAGAGGCATATTCAACCGCTTCCTTAACCGTATTGGCTGTCTTTCCAAATCAGAAGACATACTTAGGACTGTAGACAAGCTTGCAAAAGTAGGAGCAGATGCAGTAACCGCAGAACTTACGGAAATTACAGGAAGCGAAAAAAGTGCTCAGGAAATTCTTTCCTACATTCAGTGCCAAAAAGATTTTGACTCAACGCTTTCACACATAACAGAACTTGCAGGAGGAGAAGCAGAAGACACCCTGCGCATGAAAGAAATCCGCAGCATGATGTGTGCCGCAGGAATACAAGATGTGTTTGTCCTTGATCCTAGCATTACCAGAGGCCTAGACTACTACACGGGAATCGTCTACGAAACATTCCTTAACAAGTTGCCTTCAATTGGTTCAGTATGTTCAGGCGGACGCTACGACAACCTTGCAGGACTTTACATGAAGGAAAGCGTGTCTGGCGTTGGTGCAAGCATTGGTCTTGACAGGCTGATTGCAGGACTTACGGAACTTGGTCTGGTAAGCAAAAAAGGCTCCTATCTGGATGTAGAAATTTACAACACTACAAAAGAGCATGGAGCATATTACCAGAAAATTGCATCTCTCCTAAGGGCAAGGGAAATTTCAGTGGAAGTTTTCCCCGACACTGTAAAGATGGCAAAGCAGTATGCCCTTACAGATAAAAAGGGAATCCCCTGGGGAATAACTGTAAGCGAAGAAGACATTGCAAGAAACACCTTTACGCTAAAGAAACTTTCTACAAGGGAACAGTTTGCTTCACTTACAGCAGAAGAAGCCGCAGAAAAAATCAAGGCAGAAAAACAGTCCTAGAAAAGATTTTTTGCAGCAGAGTCGGCCTTGAGTTTGTTGTCGTAAATTGTAACCGATGACGACTCAAGCCAGCCTTCTTCAAACAGGTACCATGTGTAGGTGCGAGAAGTTTCGGCATCGTGGCAAAGTTGCTTACCCTGCACCATCAGTATGTCTCCCCTACGGGCATGGGAAGATATGGTGCTTTCAAATTCAGGGCTTTCTCGAAAGGCGGCGTAAGGCTCGCTTACCAAGGCCCACTCCACTCCTGGTGTCAAAGAAAGGGGGTCATCTTCCTTAAGCACAATGGTTTCTTTTTTATTGCAGGAAGAAAAAATCATCAGTAAAAAAACAGACAGAACAAGAAAATTTCTACGCATTTTTAAGGCACTCTCTTTCAACATATTTTTTTACATGCTCATAAAGTTTCATGTCTGAATCAACAAAGAAAAGGGAGGGTATCTCGTCTACTAAAGCCCAACGGTATTCGGAATGTTCTGTAAGAATGTAGCGCTCTTTTCCCAGTCCGTCATGGGGAACAAAAATCCTAAAGCATTCCAGAGACACTTCGTCATCATTGTGAACAAAAGAAGCAGATGCAATGTGTTCACCCACTGTTACAGTAATGCCAAACTCTTCCTGCATTTCACGGATTATGGCAGTCTCTTCGGACTCAGAAGCTTCCACCTTGCCACCGGGAAATTCCCAACGGTCACCCATTTGTCCTACAGGGAGCCTGTGGGCAATGAGGACTTTTCCGTTTTCAAGAGCAATGCAGGCTATGCTTTTCTTTGAAGCCACTTTGTCACCCAAACTAAAGCAGCACTACGCCAGGGCAGATAAAGTGCAGGAATGCAACCACAAGACAGGCGATTCCCACAAACACTCTAGAGTCAACCAGCACGGTCTTTACAAAGGGATGAAGTTCGGTTTTCTGAGAAGTACTTGTTAGATAGTACTCCACCAGAAGAGAAGCGCCTCCCAAAAGTCCAGCAAGAGCAGGAAGCAGGTCGCCTATTACGGGAATGTCGTTTCTGTAAACCGTAAGGAATTTCATGACGCCTACAAAAACTGAAAGTATGCCTACAATAAGGCGGAATTCCTTGGAGTCAAACTGAGAAAGCATTACCTGGGCAGAATTCTGTTTTTCTGATGCAGACTCCACATCAGCATCTGGCTCCGAATCTTCCCTGTCAAAAAAACTGTCGCTAGAATCTTCTGCAAGCTGTATTTCGGTGGAAGTTTCCGAAGCCTTTTTGCCCCAGATTAAGATGATGCCCACCAGAATGTTTAGCAGAATAGAAAGCAGATAAAATTGAACCATAACTAACCCCCGTTCAGTGCTTTTGTACCTTTGCTGAAATTACTGTGTCCTCTCCTTGATTTTCGGAATCTTGGACGGAACACTGAATTTTTATTATATCATAATCCGTAAAAATTGCCCTTACATACATGATTCCGTTTTCCAGTTCCGCAGACTGGGAATCAAAGCAGACATAAAAAGACTGGCTGTTAGAAACCACAGAATCGGAATCCACAGCAGTAAAGTTAACGGAAAGATTTCTCTGCAAGGCTTCATCTTTTTTTACCCCAGAAAGGGCAAGGCTTGCATACACCTGACCGTTAAATGAAAACGCAGAAAGTTCCATGTTAACTCCGCTTACACAATCCCTTTCCTGACCCTTTGAAAAAAATGAAACTATAAGAACGACACCTATGGACATAACAAGAACCATAAGCATAATTCGGTTGCCCTTTGTGCTTACTAGAGCACGAAAGAGTCCTCTTTTGGGAACGGAAACTCCTGTAGCCAAGTCCCTTGTAGCCTGATCTTCCCTTTCCCTAAAGGAGCCTTTCTTATAGTGAAAGACCATGTCAGGACCTTCTTCTCCATATCCGTCAATCTGATTGTTCATATTTGCCATAAGCCCGCCTAACTTGCAAGAACAGCCTGAATAAGGTCGTCGGTACGCCACCAGACAACGCTGGCCTTGTCGGGCTCAACTTTAAGAAGTGAAAGTATGCCAGAATTTTCCAGTGAAAAATCGTAGTACAAAAGAGTCTTCTGGTTTATAGAAAGATTGCGCGTAAGGATGCGCTGACCGTCGGGCTGTACCATAAGGACCGAAAATCCTGTTTCGGTACTAACCAAAAAGAACATCCAACCGGAATCCGTTACCCCAAGAAAATCGTAGGGAATATCAAATGATTCGGTGGAAAATCCTTCAGACACCTGTTCGCTGTAGGGAGGAATTGTAAGGGGTGCGTCATATGTTCCGTCAGAAACATTAAGGGGATAAAGAAGCGTGGACTCGTATGCAATGCCTGATTGAACCCTACTGGCTTCGTCCACAACGCTTCTGTAGTAAACCGCTTCTATATAAAGCCTTCTTCTGCTGTAGTCGGGAATTATGTCACCTATAACAAGCCAAACATCATCATCAGAATGGGCAGAATCCGCAGAAGAATTTCCGTAGGGATTGGGAACATTTGTCGTGTCGATTGACATTGTAAAAAGCAGGTAGCCTTCCTTGGAAAACCAGTAAACAACTCTCCCCTGCACAGTTCTGCACACCACCACAAGTTCGTTATTGTTTGTGGCATAAATGTTGTCTACAAAGGGAAAAGGTGTTCCGCCTGGACCTTCCTGACCAAGATAGTCCAAAAAGTTACCCTCTCCGTCAAAGCGTAGCACAATGTTCCTAAGTACAGCACCACTGTCCGTGTCAAGTTCCTGACGCTCTACTGGAAGTTCGTCAACAGCATACAAATACTGTCTTGCATCTACCGCAATGGCTCCAAGGGAATTAAATGGATAGATTGTTGCCTTTCGAGTTGCGCTTACAGAACCTTCCTGAGAAAGAACTGATGGTTCTGGGTTATAGTCCTGATTGTAGTAGAGCCTTAGCAGGTCGCCATAACTTGTAAGCTCCATAATTTTTTTTGACTCGCCGTTTGCAATGTAAAAGAAGCCGTCCCTCATTGCAATTGTGGTTTCTATGTTGCCTACTTCTGCAACGCTGAACATGTTAAGCTGGTCTTCAAAGTTGCCGTAACTCATGGAAAAGAGTGGCTCTTCTTCTAGAGTGGAAACTATAGCCGAACGCTCGCATGAGGTAAAGAAAAGTACAAGGAGTAGAGAAAGAGAAAAAAGAAATGAGCGGTGGGACAACTTCATGTTTTATAGAATAAACAAATGTGGGGATATAGTCAATGCGTTGGAAATGCCCTCCATGGCATTTCCAACTCGCGAGATTTTGCTCTGCAAAATCTCGTGGACTAAATGTTAAGAATTTGACGCGCCCTCCTTGGCGCTACTTTGTTTGACTGTAGAATCCCCTCCTTGGCTTATATTGTAACTTTATTAAAAATTCGATATAGTAAGCACTATGTTTGATAAAATTTTAACATTCTTTTTCGGTTCTCAGAACGACCGTGATGTAAAGGCACTTAAACCTGTAATTGCACAGATTGAAGCAAAAGAAGAGTGGGCAAAAGCGTTCACTGACGAACAGTTCCCTCAGCAGACGCAGAAATTCAAGGAGCGGCTTGCAAATGGCGAAACCCTTGACGCCATACTTCCCGAAGCATTTGCTCTTGCCCGTGAAGCAGCATACCGTGTTCTAGGAGAAAGGGCCTACCCTGTTCAGCTCATGGGCTCTCTTGTACTGCATTCAGGAAGAATCACAGAAATGAAAACTGGTGAAGGTAAGACACTTATGTGCGTTGCAGCGGCTTACCTTAACTCTCTTAGCGGAGACGGCGTACACATAGTTACCGTAAACGACTACCTTGCAGAGCGCGACAGCCAGTGGATGGGACGAGTATATAAATTCCTTGGTCAGAGCGTAGGATGCATTCTAAGCAACATGGATAACGAGGCTAGAAAGGCTGCATATGCCTGCGACATTACTTACGGAACAAACAACGAGTTCGGATTTGACTACCTTCGCGACAATATGCAGATTGACCTGAGCCGTAAGGTTCAGAGGGGCTTCAACTTCTGTATCGTAGACGAAATAGACTCAATTCTTATTGACGAAGCCAGAACCCCACTTATCATAAGCGGACAGGGAGAAGACGACACCTACAAATATCACGAGGTGGACAAGTATGTGGGTCAGTTTACAGAAGTTGCAAAAGACCCAAAGACGGACGACTATCCAGACGAAGTAAACATGACTCCCGAAGAGAGAGAAGCCCTTCCCGGCGACTACAAGATTGATGAAAAGTCAAAGAGGGTTTCGTTTACCGACAAGGGCATGAACAAAATAAACGACATTCTCCATCAGCACAACCTTATTCCAGGAAACACCACCGTATTTGATGAAGAAAATTTCGAGTTCGTGCACTATTTTACACAGGCAATTAGGGCACATGTGCTTTACCACAACGATGTTGACTATGTAGTAAAGGACGGAAGTGTTCAGATTGTTGACGAGTTTACAGGACGCATTCTTGAAGGAAGGCGATACTCCGACGGTTTGCATCAGGCCATAGAGGCAAAGGAACATATCCGCATTGCCCAAAGAAACAGAACACTTGCAACAATTACATTCCAGAACTTTTTCCGCATGTACAAGAAACTTTCGGGCATGACAGGTACTGCCGCAACAGAAGCAGTAGAGTTTAACAAGATTTACAACCTTGATGTAGTTGCCATTCCCACAAACAAACCTGTTGCAAGAATTGACGAAGACGACGAAGTATATCTTAACGAAAGCGACAAGTGGAACGCCATTGTTAACGAAATTGAAGAAGTGCATAAAAAGGGTCAGCCAGTTCTGGTAGGTACGGTTTCTGTTGAAAAGTCAGAACACCTTTCCGCACTCCTTACCAGAAAGGGAATCCGTCACGAAGTACTTAACGCAAAGAACCACGCAAGGGAAGCCCTTATCATTGCAGAGGCTGGTGCCCGTGGAGCCGTTACTGTTGCAACAAACATGGCTGGACGCGGTACAGACATTAAGTTGGGCGGAAGTCCAGAAATGAGGGCGCGCAAAAAGGCAGGAACCAACGCAACACAGGAACAGTACGAGGCAGCCCTTGCTAAAGAAAAAGAACAGTGGCTTAAAGACTACGAAGATGTAAAGAACCTAGGAGGACTTTATGTTATTGGTTCTGAAAGACACGAAAGCCGACGCATAGACAATCAGCTCAGAGGTCGTTCAGGACGACAGGGAGACCCGGGACGCAGCAAGTTCTACATTTCAATGGACGATGACTTGATGAGGCTCTTTGGCGGAGAACGCATGAAGCACATAATGAGCAGCGTGGGCATGCAACCTGGAGAACCTATAAATCATCCTTGGTTAAACAAGTCAATAGAAAAGGCTCAGAAGAAGGTAGAAGAGCGCAACTTTGAAATCCGTAAGAACCTGCTTGACTACGATGATGTTCTAAATCAGCAGAGAAAATTCATTTACGAGCAGAGGGACATGATTCTTGCAGATGACGACCTGAGTACTCGCGTAATGAACAATGCCTCAGACACTGTCGACATCATGTTTGAAGAATACAGACACAATCAGAAAAAGGGAAGTTCAGCACAGAGCAGTCTTATTGACGAGATTAAGAACAAGTTCGGACAGACTGTTGAAAAAGAAAGCCTTACCGCTGATGCAATAAAGGCAATTCTCCAGAACGACATTACCCAAAAGGAACTTCTTGTAGGAAAGCCAAACTTCAACATGTTCATCCGCTATCAGTACATTCAGCTCATAGACAAGAAGTGGCTTGATCAGCTTGAATTCCTTGACGGCCTTAGAGAGGCGGTTTACCTTCGTTCTTACGGAAGCAAGAATCCTCTTACGGAATACAAGATAGACGGATTCAATCAGTTTGACGACATGCTTGATTCCATAAGGGATTCAGTTGTAAGCAGAATCTTTAAGGTTAAGGTACAGCTTAACGACGGTTCTCCAAAGAGACCTCAGCAAAGAGCAATCAACATGAACGCCCAGCATGCAGATGCAACATCCTCCTTTGGCGCCCAGCAGGGTTCACAGCAGTCACAGTCGGCTTCCAGCGCATTCAACTCAAGGCAGGCACAGCAGCAGGCAGCAAACAGCGCAATGAAGAGCGGAAGACAGGGGCAGTCTGTTACCGTAATGAGAACACAGCCCAAGGTAGGACGTAACGATCCCTGCCCATGCGGTTCAGGTAAAAAGTACAAGAACTGTCACGGACGGAATGCCTAGTGCAGTTAAAGCGGCTTCTTAATTTTAGAGAACAAGGGTAAAAGTACATAATATGTTTCCAAGAGTTTTTTTAAACGCAAAAGAAGAACGGGAAATCGAACAGGGCTTTCCCTGGGTATATGACAACGAAATTGCTTTTATAAGGTTTCAGAGGGAGGACGGAAAAACTGTTGAATCCCTTCCTCCTGCTGAATGGACCGGAAGCGATGGTTCAGTAATTGAGTTGTATGCAAAGTCAGGTGCATTTTTGGGAACAGGTGTAATCAACCGCAAGTCAAAAATAACTGTAAGGCTTTTTTCTAAAGATCATGCAGACAGGGTAATGGAAAACCCTGGAGAATTCTGGGCAAAGAAAGTTAGGGATGCGGTAAACATAAGGCGCATGCAATTTGCAGAAGGCGACAGTTACCGTTTTATTTTTGGAGAGGCGGACGGAATCCCCGGGCTTATTGTGGAACGATATGCAAGCAGCGGAAAAGTGTTTTTAGTTGTGCAGTTTCTTGCTCTTGCCTGTGAAGTGTTCAGAAACGAAATTCTTGCGGCCCTAAAGTCCTACTGCAACCCCACAGGCATCTACGAAAGAAGCGATGCAGGAATAAGGGAAAAGGAAGGTCTTAAGGAAAAGAACGGCTGGATTGGAAAAGCCTTTGAAGAAAAAATCATCATAGAAGAAAACACTGTAAAGTTAGAAGTAGACATTGCCCATGGGCAGAAGACAGGGTACTTCCTTGACCAGAAAAGAAACAGGGCTCAGATTTGGACCCTTTGCCACGGGAAAAAAGTTCTTGACGCATTCAGCCACACAGGTGCATTCGGACTTAATGCAGTAAAGGGTGGCGCAAGGGAAGTTGTAAGCGTAGACATTTCCTCTGATGCTGTAGAAATGATAAGGCGCAACATTTCACTAAACGGCGCACAAAATGTAATGACAGCCAGAGAGGCAGATGTGTTTGACCTTCTAAAGGAATATGAGGCTAAGGGTGAAAAATTCGATGTAATAATTCTTGATCCTCCGGCATTTACAAAAAGTGCAAAGCAGGTTCAAAAGGCTTACGGCGGATACAAAGAAATAAACCTTAGGGCAATGAGACTCTTACAGGAAGGCGGTTTTCTTGTAACATGCTCATGTTCCCACTTCTTTGACGAAAACATGTTCTACTCCATGCTCATGCACGCCTCTCGGGACAGCCACAAAAAAATTCAGGTTCTAGAAAAGCGAGGAGCCGCACCCGACCATCCCATTCTCTTAGGCTATCCCAAAAGCGAATATCTTAAGTGCGCCATATGCAGAGTTCTGTAAAATACAACACAGTAGTTCTTCTTGGTCCCACAGCAGTAGGAAAAACCGCCATTGGAGTCCGCCTTGCAGAAAAATTCGGTTGGGAAATAATTTCGGCAGACAGCAGACAGGTCTACAAAGGTCTTGACATTGGAAGCGGAAAGGACATTAACGAATACGAGTTTGACAGAATTCAGAAAGACGGAAGTGTCCGCCATGTAAAAATTGAGCATCACCTTATAGACAGGGTTACCCTTGAAACAGAATACAATGTTTTTAACTTTCAGCAGGATTTTTATTCTCTCTTTGACAGATTCAGTTCGCAAGGAAAAATGTCTTTTGTCGTAGGCGGAACAGGAATGTACATTGATGCCGTAGTCCGTTCCTATCCCTTTATTACGGTTCCAAAAAACGAAGCCCTAAGAAAGGAACTTTCTTCGCTTACGCTGGAAGATCTAGGCAAAAAACTTATCAGCCTAAAGGGAGAAGTTCACAACAAGACTGACCTGCTAGACAGGGAACGCACAACTCGGGCTATAGAAATTGCAGTCTACATGCAAACCGAAGAAGCCCAGCAGGAAGTTCAGAAGCAGAAGAGGAATATAATTCCTTTCGTAATTGGCACCACCCTCCCCCGTGACATTTTGCGCAAAAACATCCGAACTAGACTTTACCAGCGAGCAGACGAAGGACTAATTGAAGAAGTTGAAAACCTTCACAAAAGCGGTTGGTCTTGGGAGCGTCTTGAAAGGCTTGGACTTGAATACAGATTTGTAAGCGAATACTTGGAAAATAAAATCAGTTCAAAAGAAGAAATGCTTGAAAAACTTTTTTATGCAATCTCGCAGTTTGCAAAAAGGCAGGAAACTTGGTTCAGGGGGATGGAAAGGAAAGGCGTCCCCATACACTGGCTTCCTCTGGATGTCGATAAAGAAGTCAGGTATAGGGCAGCTCTTGATTTACTAAACTCTTAGGCGTTTGCAGCCATTTTTTCTACAGGATCAGCAATTTTTGTAAGGTAGCCTGTCCTGATGCAGCTTTCAAACAAAGTCTTTGAAATGTAGTCTGAAGTTTCGTCAACATATCCATCTTTGTCGCGTACAATGCGTACAACATAGCCGTCTTCAAGTTCCCTTACAATAGTCATGTAATCGCTTGATTTACCTAAGCTTTTTAATGTATACGTTCCCATAATTTAAGCTCCTTGTGTAACTCAGGTTTGACAATACATATTTTGCAGTGTATTATCAGCTTACAGTTATATTTTCGGCTTTTTACGAAAACTGTTTAGCCTTTTTTTGAGGATTATGACCATATGTATGTAGCGGACGCCCACCTTCATGCACCTTTCTGCAAGGAGGAAGACTTTTCTTTTCTTACACAAAATGATGGAACTTATGCAAGCTGCATATATGCAGCCTGTACCTGCGCCCACGACAGAAATGAATTTTTTCAGGCGGAATCCATTGCAAAAAAAATTCCCGGAACATTTAGACTTGCCTTTGGACTACACCCCCAGAATCCCCTTTTGGAAAACGCCGACTTTTTGCAGACCCTTCTAGAAGAAAAAAAAATCTGTGCTATAGGAGAATGCGGCTTTGACCTGTTTACGAAGGAATTTAAAGCAGACATAAAGAGACAGGAAGAAGCTTGGCACATACAGACAGAACTTGCGCAAAAGTTTTCAGTCCCCATTGTGGTACACAACAGAAAGGCCCTTGACCTCATGTTTAGGGATGTTAGAATTTTAAAAAAAATTCCTGCAGTTGTGTTTCATTCCTTTGCATTTGGACTTCGTGAGGCAGAAAGCCTTCTTGCAAAAGGTATAAACGCATGGTTTTCCTTTGGAAAGCCTATCCTTAACGGCAACAAAAAAAGCATTGCCTGCGTTCAAAACCTTTCCTCAGAAAGACTGATGTTTGAAACTGACGCCCCTTATCAGACCTTAAAGGAAGAAGACAGAACCCTACCCTCTGACATTTTAAAAGTGCTTGCGAGGGCCGCAGAACTTAGAAGCTGTACGACAGAAGAAGTGTCGCTTTTCGCCTTTAAAAATTTTAACACAGTGTTCTGCGAACTTCCCTAACTTTTTTAACAGCTTCATTGTAATCCTTTTCAAATTCCGCAAGAAGAAAATCAAGTTGCTCAAGAGAACCAGAACGAAAGGCGTCTTCAAGAGCCTGTCCCGAGGCGGCACACTTTTCTGCATAAATCTGACGGGCGGCACCTTTAAAGAAGTGAACATAGGATGCGGCACTAGACATGTCGCCAGAGGAAGACAGTTCCATTAACTGGGAAGAATCAAATGTCTTTGCACCAACAAAAGAATCTAGCAAAGAGGCAAGAAGTTCCCTCTCACCGTCAACCAACTCCAACGCCTTATTCAAATCAAGTATTTCCATCATTGCAAAGTATAGCCTTTTTTTGCGTTATGCGCTATACTTTTCCTTATGAAAAAGCTTGAAATCTGTACCATTGCAAATTTTTTGCTGGCATGTATTTTTACCTTTCTTAACATTCCTCTTCATGCTGATGTTTCTGCAGTTGCATTTCCCCTTTGCGCAATTTTTACAGCGGCACTTTTTTATGTAACATACTGGACCCTCATCAGAAAAAATTCCACTGCCCACATTGTTGCGGTGCGACGCTTTTACGACTACGAACCTTTTGTCTATGTTGCGGCATTTGTAATCTATAGGGCAGGTTCATGGGAGCCCCCATTTGCCCTTGACCTTGTTTCTGTCATCGTATGGATTGTAATAACGGCTCTTAGTTTCGTAATAAAATTCTTCATTCACGAAAAGCGCATAGGACTTTTAAGTAAAGACTGGGCAAAAGAACAGAAGGCACCAAAGAAAAAATACACAGGTCTTTCTTGGATTGGCATTCAGACTCTTGAGTGGATTGACGCCATTGTGCAGGCCGCGTTTACCATTTTCCTTTTAAACATTTTTCTTTTTCAGATGTACGGAATTCCTTCGGAATCGATGGTGCCAGAATTTCTTGTAAACGACAGGGTGGCTGTAGGCAAACTTCTTTCAGGACCAAAGTTCCCCCTTAGCAAGGTTGGTCTGCCCTACATCCGTTCATACAACCGAGGAGACATTGTAGTCTTCCATAATCCCCACTATGCAAACGACAGACAAAGCGAAATAAAAGCTTACTTTTCCCAACTTGTTCACATGATGACCCTTACACTGGTAAATACAAATGTTGACGAAAACGGAGAGATGGTTGCAGATCCGCTGGTAAAGAGAGTTGCAGGCTTACCTGGAGAACAACTCATGATGATGGACGGAACTCTTTATGTTCGCACCAAGGATTCCCCAGAGTTTACTCCCGTTGAAGAAGATGCAAAACATGCCGCATGGAATTTAAACACCCTCACCCCCTCATTAAAGGCAAGAATAGAACGCATACCCATAACGCAGAAGCAGTACGACACCACCCTTCTTGTGGAAGAGGAAAGACGAGCCCTTAACATAGTGGAAGCGGCCGCAGAGTGCAGAAAAATTGCACAAGCCTTTGCGCCCTATGCAGGGGGATCAGCAATAAGCAAAGACGCTGTAAAGACTCTTCTTACAGAAAGGGAACGGATGGCATACAACCTGTTTAACGCAAACACCGACATTACAGTAAAACTCATGTCTGCAAACGGAGGCGCCCAGTGGTTTACAGCATTTATGACGGACTGGATTTCTTCCCTTGACCCAAACACGGAATACACAGAGTCTGAAGGTGTTACAGGAAGTCAGCTTATGGGCGGTGATCTTTACAGCGATGCAAACTTTAGGCTTAACATAATGGTAAAACTTGCATTCGGAAGACTTGTAGTTCGCAATGCGGAACTTCTTTCTTCGAACGCAGACTCTTCCCTTTGGCAGTCTGACCAAGTGCGCAAGGAATGCTTTACAGAGGCAGACAAACTTTACCTTTACATTCAGCTTATGGATCAGAGGAACATGGGAATCTTTCCTGCAAACGACAGCGACGGAAGCCCTAACTATATTCCCGAAAACAGTTACTTCATGATGGGAGACAACCGTTACAATTCCCTTGACATGAGGCACAGTTACGAAAGCAAGACGACAGCCCTTACAAACTTCGACAGTCTTTCTGTCATGTACAGCTCTAATCTTTCTCCCCAGTATGTAAACCGCAGCATGATGCTGGGAAAGGCAAGCTTTAGGTTTTGGCCACTGTCAAGAATCGGCATTCCCGGAAACAGTGTAGAATTTTAGGACGGATTATCTTTTACAAAGGAACCTATCTCGACAAGATTTCCTTCTGGGTCAGCAATGTAGCATGTACGCTGCCCCCAAGGTTCTGAACTGACCCCATAAATTAGGACACCCACGGAGGTGTAAAATGGGGAATAA
>ERZ842401.5955-NODE-5955-length-13245-cov-5.812358_pt1 | contig 13245 bp, 6 predicted proteins | sample MGYA00521270_ERZ842401 | MGnify/ENA primary metagenome ERZ842401 (study PRJEB31892, sample SAMEA3878208) | bioreactor metagenome | biome: Moose rumen | place: Sweden | collected 2011-10 | study: EMG produced TPA metagenomics assembly of the PRJEB12797 data set... | reverse complement strand
GAACGTGAAATACTTTATAAACTGTCTGCACCTGCATGAGGGCAAAAAGGAGTGGCGCCGGTTTGGCAAGTGGGAAGTTTGATTTATATATTTGAGTAGTATTTAGGTTCATATATTACAGGAGCCTTCTGCGTTTCGATAAGATAGCCTTTCTTTTCAAGCGCCTCTTCTATCTCATCAAGAATCGCTTCGGATCTGGCCTCAATCAGATGGTAGTGATAACCATCGGTTATAGATGAAAGAGGAGACGAGACGCCGCTGTTCATATCGCGAAGATAGTTCTGAATATCGCGCTTTGAACTTATCTGCAATGGGGCAGTTATAGTTCCATATACCTTGTGCTCGACATATACGTTTTGAACACTACCGCCAAGGTCTACAATAGTCGACAATTCATCTTCAATCTGCTTGTTGGTATGCCTGACCTTATAAACCCGCCTTGTATTGGAGGCACGCATCAGAATATAGCCGGAGTTTGTTGCAACGAGATCAGGATGAGTTGCCTTTATAAGGGCTATGTCTGTTACAATTACCTGCCTGCTGACGCCAAGAGTTTTTGCAAGCTTACTTCCGGAGACCGGACTCGTAGCTGCAGCAAGTATTTCCAGTATATTATTTCGTCTCTCTTCGCCTGATAATCGCACAACAAAAGCCTCCGATATAGTGAATAACTTATTCTGCAGGATGCAGATTCTTCATTGATAAATCCAGAATAGGTGATGAATGAGTCAGAGCACCACTTGAAATATAGTCTACGCCAAGATCTGCAAGCATTTTAATATTTTCTTTGGTAACATTTCCTGATACTTCAACCTCAGCCTTCCCATTTATGATATCTATAGCCTTCTTAATATCTTCATGAGACATATTGTCGAGCATTATGATATCAGCGCCGGCATCGACAGCCTCTTTAACCATATCAAGGTTTTCAACTTCAACTTCAATCTTGCGGACAAAAGGAGCATAGTCCCTTGCCATATTGACAGCATTTGATACGCTGCCGGCAGCACCAATATGATTGTCCTTGAGAAGGACACCATCAGAAAGGTTGTATCTGTGGTTATAGCCACCGCCTACGGTTACAGCATATTTTTCGAATATTCGCATGTTAGGGGTAGTCTTACGAGTATCAAGGAGCTTAATCTTCGTTCCCTCAAGTAATTTTACAACATTTGCTGTATAGCTGGCAATGCCGCTCATACGCTGCAAAAAATTTAGTGCAACACGTTCCCCTGAAAGAAGAACTCTTATATCACCCTCAAGTTTACCAATCTTCTGGCCGCTTGTAACATGGTCGCCGTCACTTACACTAAATGTTGCCATAGTATTCGGGTCCAGAAGAGTAAAAACTCTCTCGTAGACGTATAGACCTGCAATAACTCCGTCCTGCTTTGCAATAAGATCAACTGTTCCAAGAACGCTTTTGGGCATAACTGCGTTAGTAGAAACATCTTCTGATGTGATGTCTTCCTTAAGCGCTGACAGAATCAGGTCGTCCGCATGAAGTTTCATTGTTACGGGTGCAAGATGTGATGTACTGTTTTGGTTTATTGATTTCATGATAATTTTTCATCCTTTCTATCTCTTTTAAAATAAGTTTTTTGTTGTTGACTATAAGAGTCGATATGTCTATCCACTCGGGTGACACTTTCGTCATATAATTAACCTCGAAGGCGTATTTCTCGGAGCTCGAGGTTTTTATGACACGAACGTCATATTTCTTTTCGATAAGCTTTGCAGCTTTTTTGGCCCATACAAGACTCTCAAGAAGGGAGTTGCTTGCAAGCCGGTTTCGACCGTGGACTCCATTGCAGCAGGTCTCACCTATAGCAAACAGGTGCCTCATAGATGTTTGACCCGACAGGTCAACTTCGATTCCTCCCATGAAATAGTGCTGAGCAGGTACAACCGGAATCGGCTCTTTGGTACAATCATAGCCTTCATTAAGGCAGTGTTCATAAATGTGTTTGAAATGGCTTTTTATAACTTGAGTGGGAATATTCTCCATCGATAGCCATACATGTTTTGAACCTTCTTTTTCCATTTCAGATAGGATAGCATTGCTGACAACATCCCTTGGCTTTAGTTCATCAACAAAACGCTCTTTCTTATTATTTAACAGAATTCCGCCCTCGCCTCTGACAGATTCTGATATGAGAAACGAGCGATCATCTTTGCTTCCATCTATATACAAGGTGGTTGGATGAATCTGAATGTAGTCCGGATTTTCTAGCTTAATACCGTGTTTCAAACATATGGCAAGAGCATCGCCTGTAAGGAGCCTATAATTGGTACTATGCTCGAACAGACCGCCAATACCTCCGCATGCCAGAATCGTATAAAAGCTTTCAATAAATAAAATTTCCCGGCCATCGTTGGTACTAGCTACCCCATACTTGTTAGAAAGCTCTGTACCATTATCACAAATGCACACAACACCGTGACAACTATAATCGTTATTAAGGCTGTTTTCTTGAGTAATAATATCAATCATTGTCACATGATCGTAGATTGTTACATTTGAAAGCTGTCTGACAGCTTCAAGGAGCTTAGAAGTTATCTCTTTGCCTGTAATATCCTCATGATAGAGTATTCTCTTTGAAGAGTGCGCTCCTTCCCTTGTAAAATCATAACTTCCGTCCGGATTTTTGGCAAAATCTGTTCCTATGCTTATCAAATCCTTAATAACATCCCTAGACATACGTATCATCTGCTCAACGGAATCGGGGTTATTCTCATAATGGCCTGCTCTAAATGTATCCTCATAGAAAGAGAGATAGTCGTCTTCGTCTCTAAGCATACAGATACCACCTTGAGCAAGATAGGAATCGCATTTCGTGACATCACCCTTTGATATGATGGTCACAGATAGATTCCTTGGCAGATTCAAAGCAGCATATAGCCCCGCAACACCGCATCCTACGATGACAACATCGGTTTTCAGACATTTTTCTTTTTTCATACCAAGGCTCCTATGTTACCAAGTTCAAGCATCCTTTCAAGGGGGACGTTTGCAGCAGTTCTTATTGAATCGCTTACGCTAATAATTCCATCGCCATATAGAAGGCAGTCGCGAACTTTTTCCAAAGTAATCTTCTTCATGTTAGGGCATACCTTTTTGGCTCCAACGAAGTAGAAACTCTTGTGCACAGCTCTCTTTTTAAGTTCATGTAGAACCCCCGACTCAGTACATACTATGAACTCGTTTGCCATAGAGCTTTCTGCATACTCGATAATCTCCTTGGTAGAGCCTACGAAGTCGGCAAGCTCGCACACTTCCTGAATGCATTCGGGGTGGACCAAAACCTCAGCGTTTTCGTGTTCTCTAAAAGCTCTTTCAACATCCATAGCGGTTATAGATGTATGAACATGGCAGTAGCCGGGATTTAGAATCACGTTTTTGTCAGGGCAAGCCTGTTTTACAAATCTGCCCAGATTCCCATCGGGGACAAAAAATATATTTTTGTTGGGAAGAGCTCTAACAATATTAAGGGCATTAGAACTGGTAACGCATACATCTGACAAAGCCTTGATCGTTGCCATTGAATTGATATAGCAGACAACAGCAAGATCATCATATTCGTTTCTCATCTGCCTTATCGTTGCCTCATCGACCATAAGAGCCATGGGACATACAGCATTTAGATCAGGCATAAGCACAGTCTTGTCAGGACTTAGAATGCTGGCTGATTGCCCCATGAATGTAACACCGCAGAACACAATTGTCTTGTTTGGAGCGGATTTTGCAAGCTTAGCAAGATAGAATGAGTCTCCCACATAATCGGCAACATCCTGCACAGCGCCATCAACATAGTAATGAGCAAGGATAACAGCATCCCTCTTTTTGACCAGTTCTCTAATCTCCGCGGATAAATCGTCCATAAACACCTCCTTATAAATTGCCTTGCATATAAAAAAAGCTTATTTGCGTTTCTGATGACAGATGATACAACTATCCGGTATATAAGTCAAGACATATGTAAAATAATATATTTACACATGACAAGACATGTGTAATGATTGGCGTAAGCTATTATTTGACTCAAACCTTCCACTTGTTAAACAGGCGCCCCTTTACTGTTGTGTGGGTACAGCCGGTTTAGCAAATTGGAAGTTCGAGAAAATCAGCTTTAAAACCTCTCTATAATGAGTTAAAATGTGCTTGAACATACGGACTGGCACAAATAGCCAATTAGAATCCGGAAGAAGCTATATGAGGATAAATATTATGAGCAAAAAAGAAGTCAAAACCAATGCCATGCGTATACTTGATACAATGAAAATTCCATACAAACACCATGAATACGAATGCAAAGAGTTCGTCGACGGAATTCAAATAGCCGATTCTCTGGGACTTCCCCACAATAAGGTATTCAAGACACTTGTAACAATCGGAGCAGACCACAACTATTATGTGTTCGTAATCCCTATTGCAATGGAGCTGGATTTTAAGAAGTGCGCAAAAGCGGTAGGAGTCAAGAATATCGAAATGATACCTGTCAAGGATATCAATAAAGTTACAGGCTACATAAGAGGAGGCACAACCTCCATAGGCATGAAAAAAAGCTATGTTACCAAAGTAGCCATTCAAGCCAAAAATGAGGGAACAATCTACATAAGCGGAGGACGAATCGGCTCACAGCTTGAACTTTCTCCTGATGACCTCTTAAAAGCCGACAACGGAGAATACGCTGACATAACAAGAGACTAGTATACCGGCTCGTTCATATTTATTGAATTATTCAAACAATTTCCCATGCGTTAGGGATACTTTTAGCAGTTCGTCATTTTTCATGACGGACACTTCAGTTTTGATTTGAGCTAGCGCTGTTTTCGATGCAAAAAATTGAGTTAAACTATTTTATATTTATCTAAAAAGTGATAAAATTACACGTGTACGTAACCTTTAGGAGATGGGTATCCTAAAGGTTTTTGTGTATACTTTAAATAAGTTCTCATATAAATTTTCGTAATCCGCGTGGGAGGCGGATTTGAAAAATATAAATCTTTTTAGTGATTGAGTTTTAGGGTTATCCATTTTTATAGTTACAATGAGCCGGGATTGCCGTTATCTATTGACCTGGTAGCTGGTTTTTTGTGTTCTTTGGAAGTGGAGGAAGGGGTAAGATGAATAAAAGATTTTCAAAAAACATTTTCTTGGGAACTATTGCCACAACTATTCTATTCCATACTCTTGGAAATTGCAGCATTGTATCATTTGCAAGCTCAGTAAATACAGATGTATCGTCTGCGGATGTAAGTTCATATGCTTCTGATGACGAATATGCAGTTGCAGGTGACTCATATTCTGTGTTCGACAACGCAGATGAATCTCCGGAAGATGCAAATGGCTCATATGATAGCGAAAAAGTAGACAGTAAGCTTATTGAAGACATCAAAGATTCAGAAGATTTAGGCAAAGCTGAAGAATCCTATGAATCAGAGGAATCAAAAGAATCAGATGAGTTGCTTGAATCAGAAGAATCAGAAGAATCGGCCGAATTAGATGAACTGAATGAAAATGAGTCGGAAATTTCTGAAGATAACGGTGCGTTTCATGAACTTACATACGACAATGCTTTCGATTATGAGCTTGTTGTTGATGACATAACAGTAACAGCGCACGCTGACGCGGGTATTATTCCTGATGGATCTGTTCTAAATGTTGAAAGAGTTGATGAAGACTTTGAAGCCAAGGTTGCAGAAGCTGCCAAAGATCTGTCTTCTGATGACGATATATTAGAATTGGATGATACATATACTTTTGATATAACCATTACCAATGATAAGGTTGAAGGAAGTATTCAGCCGGAGAATGAAGGGGCTGTAACCATAACTTTTTCTGATGTACTGGATGAAGATAGCGCTGATGATGATACCTATCTTACTGTATATTATGTACAAGTGAACGAAACAGCTGAAGATGACGAAATAGTTGAAAGCCTTACCAAGGTAAGTGATTCTGAGAACGATACAACAGATATATCATTTGAAGCATATCATTTTTCAAGATATACAATAGTTTCGAATCGTGAACAGGGTGCTACCACATATACACCTGCAGAGTATACTCCAAGGGCTTATAAGATTCTGTCAGGTACCACGAAAAGCCTTGAAGAAGGCGAGTTTACTTTCACTATAGTAAGAACAGATGAAAATGGTAATGCTTATGAAAATGGAAGCGACCTTTACTACGTAGAAAGCGGCGTTTCCAATGATTCTAACGGAATGATTACCTTTTCGACTTTGACTTTTGATACGCCGGATACCTATTATTTCAAGATTACAGAAGATATACCGGAAGATTCTGCCAAAGATCCGCATATTACTTATGATGACAATTATTATATTTTAAGAATATATGTTTCTACGTTCATTGATGATGCAACCAAGCTTGTAGCTAACCCTGTATACTGTAAAAACGGTTCACTAGCTCCCGTTAGTGTAAATCTCTATGACTATTACGGGCCAACTATAAATGCCGGTCACGCATTCAAATTTTCTGACGGTTCTTCTTATTATGACAATGATACCAAATACGCAGCCAATGGCTTCAACAAATATACAACTAAATCTGCGAAGGATAAGAGGTATACAGGCATTGTTTCATCAGAACTGGTAAACGGTTATCCGGTTCTAAATAAGTCAGTAACCGGGTCTGATGAAAGTCTTGCATATCTTTTTACACAGTCGGATGGAATTGTTGATAGAAAAGAGAATGTTATTCTATACGAAGTAGCAGAGGGAGATACATACACATATAAAAATTCGTGGTTTCTACCTTTCAATAAAAATGGTCTAAAAGAGAGTACTGATAGCAACAATTACCATTTTAGTGCGGTAACAGAAGCTGCATTTATAATACCAACAACAGGACAAGTCTATAGTGGCAGTGATCTAACAACCCCCCAAGATATGATATATAGCTTTGAAGGCGATGATGATGTATGGGTATTTATTGATGGCAAGCTTGTAGCTGACCTTGGCGGTGTACATGACAAGGTTGGAGCAAGCATCAATTTCAATTCAGGCGTCATCCAATATTTTCAGTACTCTAATGGAAATGAAGGAGACAGAGTTTATACCAAAACTGCAAGCCTAAAAGATGTGCTTGGCTCTGACTGGAAGGATGGACAGGTTCATACCCTAAAGGTTTTCTATTTTGAAAGAGGTAAATACCTTTCGGAATTTGATTCAACCTTCAATCTTGCATTAATAGCAGAGTTTAATAATGTGTATTCTGATACAGAAGGCGATGACGAAAATCCGGAAGATACTACAGAAGAGACGTCCGAAGAAACTCCAGAAGAAACTACTGAAGATACAACTGAAGATACTCCAACCTCATCTACGGATACAACTTCAACAACAGAAATATCTACAAGAAGACTTGCGGATACAACAGAAGATAGTACTTCGGAGGATAATAGCACCTCGGAAAATAGTACAACAGAAGATAATACCGTAGAAAATAGTATATCCGATACACCACAAGTACTTGGTGCAAGCAGGGACACAGTCCTTCCTATGCAGACACCCGAAGTTCTTGGAGAGAACAGAGCTAGATCCACAGGAGATGAAAGCAAGATTGCTACAAGAGTTCTCATGATAGTCCTTTGCATAGCCCTGATCGTGTTAGTACTGATGATATCAAAAAGACCAAATGAGGAGCGTAAACTGATAACAATTAAAATCAAAAACAAGGAATAATAAGGCAAGGAATAAAAAGACAAAGCTTATGTTAGCCAGGTTAAAGTCCAAAAAAAAGGGAGATTTAAGCCCATCTAAACCGAAAAAATCGGTTTAGATGGGCTTTTTTTAGTACGCCCGGCGGCGTACGTTTCTAAAAGCAAATGCTCGTAATATCGCACACATAAAGGCAACATTTCGAACAAGGTAAACGCCATTTCAAACAAGGTTTATTGAAAGTGCGTCTGCCCAATCCGTATATTGGAATTAAGATAACAAATTTCATATTGGTAATTTTTACTCAGGGAACGCCCGCTACATCGAGCCCTGTGTCATGAACCGAGAAAGCCACACGCGCTATAAATCTCGTTTTATGACACAGGGTTTTTGTATATAAAAGGGGCAGTATCCAAGGAGGCGGAATAGCAGTTGAGTGAAAATAACCGCAAGGGTAACTGTTAAACATAATTGTGTGTGAAGAGGGATTGCTTATGAGAAGAACAAAGTCAAGAATTCTGGCATGGATGCTTACAGTGGCATTGGTACATACCACATTCGCAAGTGATTTTGCGTCCATAGTAACCTATGCAGATGGCGAAGAGCCGGAAGAAAATGTTGTTGAACAGGAATCTGCACCTGAAGAGTCTTCATCTAACGAGGAAGAGTATGTAGAAGAGTCTTCGTATCAAGAGGATAATCAGGAAGAATATCAGGAAGATGATTCTTATGAAGAAAATGTACAGGAAGTCGAAGAAGACGAAGATACTCTTGAGGAAGATGAAGAAAACTCTGAAGAAGAACTCTTGGAAGAATCCGCTCAGGATGCTACAGACGTAGTAGAAACTTCCGAACAGACCGGCAACATAATAACCATTACATATACTACAACAGATGGTGGTAAGGTTTATAAAGGAAATGACGAATACGTTGACTCTTATGAAGAGGAAGTAAACCTTGATGCTGAAACAGTTGTATATGTAGGAACAGTTGCAGTAGCAGATGACGGATATACATTCAAGTATTGGAAAGATACAGATGACAATACAGTATCTGAAGATGCTACATTCGTTCCTTCGGGAATAACAGAATCAAGAACTTACAAGGCAGTATTTGAAGAAAACGCAGTTGAACCGGAAGAATCCGAAGTAGTAGAAGAAGTTGAAGAAGCTGAAGAAGTAATCGAAGTTGAAGAGAAGATAGTAAAAGTTACCTACAAAGCAGGAAAAGGCGGAACAGTATCAAAAAAGACCGAATCAGTCAATATAAACGATGAAGAAGTAACATTTGATGGTGCTACAGCTACAGCAGATGATGGATACAAGTTCATAGGCTGGGAAGACGCTGATGGCAATATCGTTTCCAAAGACGCAACATATGTTCCTTCTAACATAGAAGAGGATGCTACATACACAGCAACTTTCGAACTTGAAGAAGAGGAAGAAGTTGCTAGTGCTAAGGTTGTTACTATTACATATAAAACAACTGAAGGCGGTAGCGTTTCTAAGACAAGTGAAAAAATAGATCTTGAAGACGAAGAAAACGTGATTGAAGGCTCAACAGCCAAAGCTGATGAAGGCTATGAATTCAAGTTCTGGAAAGATGGAAATGGCAAAGAAGTATCTACAGATACCACATTTGTGCCTACTAATATAGAAAAAGATACAACTTACACAGCAGTATTTGAAAAAGTTGAAGTAGAAAAGCCTGCAATTTCTTTCCATAAAAATGCAAATGGAGTATATGTAAGAATAGACGCTCCTGAAGGCGCATTCCCTAAGGGAACAACCGCAACTGTAGTAGCAGTTAATGATGACAGTACTATAAATGCAGCCACTAAGGCAGCAGAAGAACAGGCAGGAGAGGACTATACAGTTGAGAAGGTTATAGCAGTTGATATTACATTCTCATATGATGGACATGAGATTGAGCCACTGGTTCCTATAAGCGTAACACTTACAACAAGTGAGATCGTAAATGCTAATGAAGCATCTGTTGTACATGTAGATGACAGCGGCAATGCATCAGTAGTTGGCGCAAGCATAAATGGCAACAAAGCTGAGTTTAGTGCAGACGCATTCTCAGTATATGCAATCGTAACCGGTTTACACAATGAGAATAGTAGATTAACAGTTAAGTTCGTAAACGGCGAGACAGAGATAGCTTCCATATATGTAAAGCAGTCTGACGATATGTCAGAGGTTTTATATGATCCCGGAGTTGGAAGCATTGATGAAAATGTAATTTTCCTTGGATGGTCTACGGAACAAAATTATACAGCTGATACAGAAGCACTTTCGATTGAAGATGTTCGTAATGAAGTTAAAAATTATGATTGGAATAGTGTAATAGATAACGAAACAACAGCTACATATTATGCAATTCTGGTTAAACAATATAAGGTAACTTACCTTGATGATACAGAAGCAGCTCTTGGTCAAACATATCTTAATATGCGAGCTGACAAAGAAGGGGACGGCTTTGCATACACTGTGAATCAGGCTTACACTCCGGTTGATGATGAACATGATTTCCAAGGCTGGCATGTTAAAGTTGGTCAGGGCAATATTATCAGAAAAGATGGAGAAAACTATACATATATTGAAGGCGATACATTTGTAAATGGAAACGTAATAACTATAACAGGTGATGTTACATTTAGCGTTAATGCTCCTGAAGGACATTGGCTAATATTTGAAGAAAATGGAAAAGGAGCAACATATACAGCTCCGCAGTTCGTTTTGGCAGGTTATACAACAATTGAACCTGATTCATCCAGAATGATCAGAAATGGTTACACATTTGATGGATGGTATACTGGAGAACCTGCAACAATAGGATCAACGGATCCTACAGGTGATAAGTTTGTATTTGGAAATGAACTTGAAGCAAAGACAACTATCTATGCTAAATGGATACCAAATACTAATGCAAGCTATACTGTTCTGATCTGGAAACAGAAAACAGGTGGTTCAGATAGTTATGAATTCGCAGCATCATATGTTGGAACAGGTACTGTAGGAAATAGTATTGAGGCTAGCGCAATAACTACCGGTACAACCGGAAACATTAAATATGCAACAGTTGGCGGAACAAAGTATGGTGGTATAACTTCTGTTTCATCAGGAACAGCAACAGATCCATTTACAGGTTATACTCTTGCAAATATCAAGGATACAACTATTACTCCTGAAGGAGATGCAGTTGCTAATGTATACTTTGATAAGGTTCAGTATACTTTAAAACTTTATCTTACAAGACAAAGGAATTTTAACTATGCTGGTTCCTCTACATATAGTAGTAGTGGACAATATGGTGGTAATTGGAGTACCCAACTTAGTTATGTAACAAAGATTAATGGTTCTGCTCCGTCAACTTATGACACAGTAGGTTCATATAATTACTATTACTATCCTATTACTGCATACTATGGCGAGAGCATTGACTGGCCTGATTATAGTGCAATAACAAGTAGTACGACATTTGTAAGCTGGATACTAATGCCACAAGCTAAAGCATGGACAGGAAGCAGTTCTGGACAGAATACTGTAAAGGGAAATATTGGAATAATGGATGAACAAGTCCTTGGTGATTTGTCATCTAAAAATGGTAACTATGTTACAGCCAGATATGCAAATGATCCTAATAATTGGACATACTATATCTATTTTGCAGATTCCGATGGTAATTTCCCATCAAGTCCTAGCATAACATTATCTCTTAGATCTGCTGATAAAACTGGAAGTAATCAACATGCACCTGCATATGATGGATATACATGTGATGATAATCGTACTACTGGAACAACATCTCCATCATATACAAAAAGTTACTACTATTATCCTAATACATATGTCATAAATTTCATGGATGGGCAGTATGTAGACGGTAATAATAATAACATTGATAATAAGAGTGGAAATCAGATAGAAAAATCATCCAAGATAGCATATGGTAGTGATATATCAAGTTATAATGCTTATAAACTTGAAGATACTAATGAGTATGTTTTTGAAGGATGGTACATGGACGAAGGATGTACTGAAAAGTATTCATTTGATACCATGCCAATAGGCAGTATAACAGTATATGCTAAATGGAGACAGGTTCAATATCGTGTATTCTTACATCCAAATGCAGGAACAGATGAATCACTAAACTGGGGATCTGACTCACAGGCAATGAACTTCCGTATATCATACAACGGAACCATAAGTGCACCAACAGGTACAAGAACAGGGTATACATTTGTAGGCTGGTATACAGATGAAGCTTGCACTCAGGTCTTTAATGCAGATGGATTTAAGCTAAATGAAAGTACTGTAACGACATCTTATGATAAGACAACTCATATGACTGATCCAATGGATAAATGGGGTAATATAGGATCAAGTGCATATAATTCTGATGCAGATAGAGATTGGATTACCAAAGAATTCAATCTGTATGCTAAGTGGAGATCTACACTGGATGGAGCTAACGGAATAAATGTTGTTTATAGCTCAACAGATACTGATTTAGGAGTTACAAGTTCACAGACTGCAACTGATTCAAGGATTTATGTTGATAATGCAAAAGCTGTTGCAGCTGCAGCAGTAACTGCTCCAACTGGTTATCAGTTTGAGTACTGGATTATGCAGACCTATACTGATAAAGGCTATGTAGATGTTGAAGACTCAATAATATATCCTGGACAGACTTATGATGTACTCGTTGAAAATGCTAAGATTTCAAATATTACTTATAAGACAGATGATGATGGGAATACTACTCAGGAAATAGATACAGCAACTTATACCATTCAGCTTCGTGCAAAGTATAAAAAAGTAGAAAAGCCTACACCTACATTTATACCTTGGTACAAAAATGATGGAACAACTGCATTCCATACAGATACTACCAATGCTGATGGAACAACTCTCATCATTAACGATGCAGTAGTTATTCAGAGTGCACCTTCGCGTACAGGCTACATATTCAAAGGCTGGGCAAAAGTAAATATGGGCTCAACATCTGACGCAGCTGCAGCATTCCAGTATACTCAGAGTAACTGGACACAAAGCCTTAGTGAATCCAATATCTATATTTACTACAACGAAGGCACGTATTATGCAGACAGCGCATTTACTACAGCAGTTACTCAGGTAGCAGCTGATGAAACAATGCCGTACGAAGCACTATTTGCAGTATGGGAAAAGATTCCTGTATACACTATCACATATGTAAACTATGATGATACAGAGCTTCAGAAGACAGAAAATGTATTGCGCGGAAGCTCAACACCTACATATGAAGGTGAACCTACAAGACCGGCAGACGCACAGTATACATACGAATTTGCAGGCTGGGATCCGGAAGTAGCAGAAACGGTAACAAAAGATGCAACTTATAAGGCAACGTATACGGCAACAACCAAAAAGTACACAGTAACTTGGATCGACGGAGACGGAAAGACACTTGCAACAGAAGAATATGCATACGGAGCAACACCTTCATACGAAGGAGAAACACCAACAAAGTCGGCAACAGCTCAGTATTCATATACCTTCAACAACAGCT